>JADEYI010000726.1_pt1 | contig 37492 bp, 32 predicted proteins | sample 8542331 | NCBI WGS metagenome assembly JADEYI01 (sample SAMN16510988, study PRJNA670497) | mine drainage metagenome | isolation source: biofilm near Copperflume 1 | place: Germany: Marsberg coppermine Kilianstollen | collected 2018-02 | reverse complement strand
TGCTTTCAAAAGAAATATTTGTTCCCTCGAAGCAACTTCCTATATACATAGGACAATTTGTTGTTGCAAAGTTTTTGAATCATATCCCAATATCCAACCGTGAAAGGGATTCCAATCGCAATGAGAGGCATACGATATGTAAACAATACCGTTTACTAATGCCAATCCTTGCCGCTGATTATTGCGGAGGGGATCGAAACCTACCACACCATTAATGCTTCCGTCTCCGGTTCCAGACATATTTGCAATAATTTCAACAGGACTGCCCGATTGTTCATTTCCGGTAGTAATATCAACCGCATGCAAATGTTGGTGAAAGATTTTGCCATCTGTACTTCGGGCTACAAAATAGATTGTGTTAGCGACTGAATCAATTACTGGAGTGCCAACAATGCCGATATTAAAAGTAATATTATTATAAGGTGTACACCAGGACGAAGACATATCTCCCGCTTGAGGCGTTCTCATCCCGGAAACCGTATAATTTTTTGTCCAATATAAGTCTCCCGTGTCGCCATCAAAAGCATATAGGGTATTGCTTACGGTGGCAATAAAGACCACATTATGATTTGCGCCAGAAATAGACAAACCACCAACCACCAAAGGTTGCGCATACACTTGATCATCGACAGCCAACGAAAATAATTTACCAAATTGTTTAGCGTTTACATTGACGGTAGTTAGCAAGGTTTCGTGGCTGTTTAAGCCAGCGCGAGTATTATCATTGTGCTGGGTAAGGACTGAAATATGCTGTGGATTGTTCAAATAATGGTTGACAATGCTGGGGGCAATTGTTTCGCTTTTTTTGCATTCAACTAAACCAAGTAGAAAGACAAAGTATGAGAAAACTATAATTTTTTTCATAATCCGATTTTTAAACCGTCTCAATTTTGATCGGTTAATTTCTATTGGCTGATTTTACGTATTACATTATTTAAACAGTCAGCAATAAAAATATTTCCCGCTGAATCCACGGCAATCCCAGTGGGTCGCCAAAAGGTGGCGTCAATTTTTTTTCCATTCATTAATCCCCTAGTTCCTGTACCCGCCAAAGTAGTTACCCTATGATCAACGCCAATTCTTCTGATCAAATTATTGCCGGTGTCAGCCACATAAATATTTCCAATTTGATCAATCGCTATTCCTGCCGGGTGGAAAAATGAAGAAGAATCAGTCCTATCATTGCGAGCCCCTTTAACAATCATTCCAGCTAAAGTAGTTACTTGACCCGCTGGACTTATTTTTCGGATTTGATTATTATAACAATCGGAAACAAACAGATTTCCATGAAGGTCAACCGCAAGGCCATAAGGTAAGTAAAATGTTGCTTTTGATCTATCTCCGTTCAGTGCACCTCGAGTGCCGTGCCCTGCAAAATTTGTAACCTCGCCATCGGGAGTGATCTTCCTTATCTGATTATTCCAATCTGAGACGTATAGGTTTCCGAAAGTGTCAACGGCAATTCCCGAAGGATTATCAAACTTTAATCCCGTTTTCCCTGCAAGGGTGGTAACAGTGCCATCTGGATTTATGGCACGGATCAAATTATTGTGTGTATCCGCCACATAGACAATGCCTTTTTTATCAACCGTCAAAGCGGTTGGGGAAAAAAATGAAGCGCGCGTTCCTTTGCCATCCTTTGAACCTACCTCGCCACTTCCGGCAAGGGTAGTGACCAAGCCGTCTTTACTGATCTTGCGAATCAAATTATTTCTTGAGTCGGCTACAAATATATTGCCTTCCCCATCTACGGCCAAACCTATCAGATTGGAGAAGGAGGCTTCCAACGGTTTGCCATTCATTGATCCCATTGTGCCGTTGCCCGCGTAGGTCGCAACTTGAAGATTCCCTGTTTATCCGAACAAGAGAGTACAATTAAAATCAAAATTGAACAGCCGATCAACTTAACTTCCATTTTATAAAGTTAGAAAACGGCTATTGCTTTCAAAAGAATTGCAGGAACTGGAAATGAATGAACTGGTGAAGCGAACGGTTTGCAATACAAAACCAATCACAGGGAATAGTGAAAATTTTGCAAGGAGACTTCCAATTGACTTGACCGCTCAGAAAAATAAGTAAGCGCGTAAGTCTTGGATTCACTCGCCCTCTTCCATTTTCTCAATTTGGCTTTCAAGTGAGCCATTTAATTGCCTCATCTTATTTTCCAATTCACGAAGACGATCTTTCAAGGCGGGCAAGTTTTTGAATACGGCATACGCCTTATAATATTCTTTTACATCAAAGGCCGGAGAGCCAATAATCTTTGCCCCCTCTTCTTTTATTGATTTTCCGAGCCCTGCTTGAGCACCAATACTTGTGTTATTGGCCAGTACCAAATGACCTGCAATACCAACTTGGCCACCGAGAACGGAACCTTCTCCAATTTTTGTCGATCCAGAAATCCCCGTTTGGGCTGCGATCACCGTATTCTTACCCACTTCAACATTGTGCGCTATTTGGATCAGGTTATCCAACTTAACTCCCTTTCGTAAGACTGTGGAGTCGCCATAAAGGGTGGCACAATCGATCACCGTATTTGCGCCAATCGTCACATTGTCTTCAATGATTACGTTGCCGAGCTGGGGAATAGTTTTATAAGAGCCATCTTCCTGCGGTGCAAACCCAAAACCATCACTGCCAATGACGGTACCCGAATGGATCAAACAGTTTTTCCCCACTTTCGATCCCGCGTAAAGTTTCACACCGGAATGCAAAATGGAATTATCACCGATGCGCACATGATCACCGATGTAAACATGAGGGTATATTTTTACGTTTTCTCCCACCATGACATTTTCGCCAATATAAGAGAAAGCACCCCGATAGATATTTTTTCCAACGGAAACGTTTTTACCAATAAAGCTTGGTTCTTCAACGCCAATTTTTTGAAAACTTATTACCCGATGATATTCTTCCAACAATACGGTAAAACTTGAATAGGGATCATCTACCAAAATAAGTGTAGTGGTAATTTCCTTTCGGGCCTGAAAATCCCTTTTTACGATTACCGCGCTCGCCTGCGTTGTGTAAATGTATTGTTCATATTTAGGGTTTGATAAAAAAGTGACCTGTCCCCTTTTTGCATCCTGAATTTTTCCTAACATGTTAATTTTATGCGCTCCATCACCTCGCACCGTTCCATTCAGCATACCTGCGATTTGATTAATAGTAAATTCCATAATTCACGGAGTTGGATTGAATAACAAAAAACTTGGGCCAAGTCTAAAAAATTATACAAATAACTGATGCTCAATGATTCAACAGCCTAAAGATCGTTTGACAAAGATAAGTTTTTAGGCCAGCAAAGATAGTTTTTTTTAACGATTTTGGTCATGGCTTGAATCGTGGGCAGGTCGCTGGCCTGAACCATATCGAGAACCAAGCCATTTTTCATTAGGATATGGATAGCTTGTCCACCCGAAACATAGGCTTCATTGCTCACAATTCCGTGTGAAAAAAGATAGTTAGTATCATTTCTTAATATGCCAAAGGCTTTGTGAATCTCCGATCTTACTTTCTCAATATTTGTTTTTTTTATAGGAGACAACGTCAATTGAATTTGAAAAAGGTCTCGCTGCAGCAGGCGGTTACAGAGTCCAGAAAGTATGGCGTCAGGATGATTTTGCCAAAGTTTGACGGCTCCCCAAAAGTCGTTGTCATCCAAGTGTCCAAAAGCTTCAATGACATCGGGTTTGCTTGCAAATTCACTGAGCGAAAATTTTGTTTCCAAAAACCACAACAATGCTTCGCTGCCATTTATTTTTTCTCCCGCCTGTGCAAGGTATTGCGCTCGTCTCACAATATTTACTACCATGCGCTCGGCACTCACAGTAGTTTTATGCAAGTACACTTGCCAATACATCAATCTTCGCGCTTGCAAAAAACTTTCGATGCTAAAAATCCCCTTTTCTTCCACTACCAAGTGATCATCATGGACGTTTAGCATGGCAATGATTCGGTCAATGCCAATCGTTCCCTCCATTACGCCCGTAAAATAACTATCGCGTTTCAGGTAATCTAATCGATCCATATCAAGTTGGCTACTGACCAACTGATGAAAAAATTTTCGATCATAGCCGTTTCGGAAAATTTTCAGCGCTAGCTTGATTGCTCCATTAAACTCTTCGTTTAGTGCTTTCATAAACAAATACGAAATACTTTCATGGTGAATTCCCGGCAACAAAGTTTCTTCCAGCGAATGAGAGAGCGGGCCATGACCTATATCATGGAGGAGTATGGCAATTTGTGCTGCCTCAAATTCGGCATTACTGATTTCAATATTTTTTTTTCGGAGGCTTTCCAACGCTCTGCCCATCAGGTACATGGCCCCCAAGGCATGATGAAACCGAGTATGGACCGCACCTGGATAAACAAAGTCGCTGACGCCTAATTGACGGATAAACCGAAGCCGTTGGAAATAAGGATGGGAAATCAAATCGAAGATAAGATGACTTGGAATGGCAACAAATCCGTAGACTGGATCGTTAATGATTTTGTTTTTGTTCAACAGATTGAAAAGTTTAAATCCTCACTCATTATTTACTTCTTCTTCAAAGGACAGGAGCAGGAAAGGCATTCATTTAAATAATAACACGTCTTACTATTTTTAAATCGTAACTTAGACTTTTTTAACGCATGCAAAGGTACACTATTCTCTGGGCCGATGACGAGATTGACCTCCTAAAGCCCCACATCTTATTTCTCCAACAAAGGGGTTATGACATTACTCCGGTCAACAATGGTTCGGAGGCTGTTGAGCTAAGCGAAGCCAAACATTTTGATGTGGTCTTCTTGGACGAACACATGCCTGGCATGAGCGGCCTTGAGGCGCTTAACCTCATCAAGAATAATAAGCCACACTTACCCGTAGTAATGATCACCAAAAATGAGGAAGAACGGATAATGGAAGAGGCCATCGGGGCAAAGATTGAAGATTATCTTATCAAACCGATTAACCCCAGTCAGATTTTACTTTCTGTAAAAAAAATCCTCGATAACAAACGCCTCGTGATTGAAAAAACAAATCACAACTATCAATTGGAGTTTGGGAAAATCAGCATGGCCTTGCTCGATAACATGAACCATGAACAATGGGCTGATATTTATAAAAAGCTTGTCTATTGGGAATTGCAGTTAGAACAAGTGGATAATCGAGATATGGCCGATATTCTGGACAGCCAAAAAGTAGATGCCAACACCAATTTTTGCCGATTCATCAAAAAAAATTATGAAGGCTGGCTCAATAACCCAAACATTGAGCGTCCCCTGCTTTCTCATCAGTTGATGAAAAAGGTAGTCTTCCCTGAATTGTCGACTACCCAATCCACATTTTTGATCATTATTGACAACTTGCGCTACGATCAATGGAAGACGATTGAGCCCGTGATCGAAGAATTTTTTAATGTGAATAAGGAGGAAACCTATTATTCGATTTTGCCAACAACAACTGCCTATGCGCGCAACGCCATCTTTTCAGGCATGTTGCCTTCTGAAATGGCCAAAACGTATCCCGAACTTTGGGTAGGGGAAGATGTGGACGATGGTAAAAATAATTTTGAAGACGAATTTTTAGCGCGTCAATTGAAACGGAATAATCTTAATATTAAATTTTCTTACAACAAAATCAAACAACTGGAAGAAGGCCGCAACTTGGCTGACTCCATCAACAATTTGTATGGCAATGCGCTTAACGTTATTGTCTATAATTTTGTGGACATGCTCTCTCATGCCCGCACAGACATGGCGATGATCCGAGAACTTGCTCCAGATGAAGCCGCCTATCGCTCCATTACCAAATCGTGGTTTATCCATTCTCCATTATTGGAAATTCTCAAGAAAATTTCTGAAAAAAAATTAAAAGTGATTATCACCACCGACCACGGTACCATACGTGTAAAGCGGCCATTTAAAATCGTTGGGGATAAAACTGTAAATTCTAATTTACGCTATAAGCAAGGGAAAAATTTAGGCTACGAAACCGGTAAAGTTATGGAGGCACACAAGCCCGAACGCTTTTTCTTACCCAAACAAAATGTTTCCTCCTCTTACGTTTTTGCAACGGAAGACCAATTTTTTGCCTATCCTAACAACTACAATTATTACGTGAATTTTTATAAGGACACCTTTCAGCACGGAGGGGTAAGCCTGGAAGAAATGATTATTCCTATAATTTCCCTATCTTCGAAGAATGCCTGAATTAGTCGCCAAGGAACATAGAATTGCCTTTTCACAGGGTGAGATAGGCGGCCTTGCTAAAAAATTGATAAAAATGGGTGAACGCCAATCGGTGTGGATCTTACGCGGCCCGATGGGTGTAGGAAAAACCACCTTAGTCAAAGCACTTGTTGCTGAGCGCGGCATCGTAGAAAATGTAACAAGCCCCACTTTTTCTATAGTCAACGAATATCAGGACATGAACGGTCAGCCCATTTATCATTTTGATTTTTATCGGATAAAAAATGAAGCGGAAGCATTTGATATTGGCACTGAAGAGTATTTCGATTCGGGTAATTGGTGCTTGGTGGAATGGCCCGAAAAAATCCCTTCCCTTTTAACAATGAACTATTTTGAATTGCAACTAGATATTATTGATGAGCAAACCCGATTAATTCGGTACGGAAATCATGCCTGAAAAAAAGAGAACAGGGTTTGAAGCCTTGGCAAAAGCCAGCCTTTCCCCACAAGAACAATTAATGAAAATAAAAAGAGGCAATCATTCTTTTTTTATTGGACTCCCCAAAGAAATAGCACTCCAGGAAAACCGGATCAGCCTCACGCCCGATGCAGTTGCCTTGTTGATTAACAATGGCCATGAGGTGTGGGTGGAAAGCAATGCCGGTGCGGGCAGCAAGTTCACCGACCGCGCCTATAGTGAAGCGGGCGCAAAAATTGTATACTCTCCTCAGGAGGTCTATAAGGCCGATTTTATCATGAAGATTGAACTGCCCACGTTAGAGGAAATGGAGTATTTCAAACCTGGTCAAACGTTGATTTCAGCTTTGCAACTTGGCTATTTAAATGAAGAACGGGTGCAGGCCTTACAGCGTAAAAAAGTAACGGCACTCGCTTATGAGTTTATTGAAGACAAAGTGGGCGGCATGCCAATCATACGAGCGATGAGTGAAATTGCAGGAAGTACGGTGATGCTGATTGCCGCAGAATATTTAAGTACGGCAAAAAATGGCCGAGGAATTATTTTAGGTGGGATCACGGGTGTTCCTCCCACGAAAGTAGTAATCATTGGCGCGGGCACAGTGGCCGAATATGCTGCACGTGCAGCACTTAGTTTGGGGGCTGAAATTCAAATCTTCGATAACCATCTTTATAAGCTGCGCAGGATAAAACACACGTTGGGGAATCAATTTTATACCTCTACGATAGATACGGTGACGTTGAGCGAAAGTTTAAAAAATGCCGATGTGGTGATTGGCGCGTTACGTGCAGAAAAAGGAAAAACACGTCATGTGGTCAGTGAAGAAATGGTGAAGGCAATGAAGCAGGACTCTTTAATTATTGATCTGAGCATCGACCAAGGTGGGTGTATTGCTACTTCAGAAATTACTTCACACGCCAAACCAGTTTTTAGAAAATATGGCGTGATCCATTATTGCGTGCCCAATGTAGCGGCTCGCGTGGCTAATACGGCCACAACGGCCTTAAGCAACATCTTTACGCCTACCATTTTACGGGCGGCTGAAGAAGGTGGAATTGAGGAGATGATCTACGCCCATAATTGGTTTATGCGCGGTGTCTACATCTATAAAGGAAACCTTGTCAGTGAATTCATCGCCCGAAAATTCAAAATGAAGTTTAAGAATATTGAGTTGCTGATGGCTGCGCGGGTATAATCGCTTTCGTTGTGAAAACACCCAACCCAAGGAGTCATTCCGGCTGAGGTCTTCGAATGCAGGAATCCCATTGTGAGTGTTCCACGATGCAAATGATGCACTTTAACTGGGAGTTAACTCAAAATAAATTAGACAAAGATTGCTTAACACCTTTTGACTTTCATATCTTGTTGCCTCGCATTTAAGATCATTTCTAACTAGTTCAAAGTATGAGAATAACTGTTTATGTTCTGGGTACAATCACGCTCATGACATTATCGTTAGGGCTATTTTTTAAGGTACTCCACTTTAGTGGTGCATATGAACTAATCATTTTAGGGATGCTTCTTTTCATCCTCCTTATTCCACTTGTAGCAATTTATCAATATAGAAAAGAAAAGATTTGAATTATTGCTACTTGGCACACCTAATTGATCTGTCGAACACACCTCCAATCAAAGTGGTGATTGTGGGCGGTGAAATTACTTTAAACTCTCAACCCGCTCTTTCAACGCCTTTATCTTCATCTCGGTATCTGTCTTTTTCTTGCGCTCCACTTCAATCACTTGAGGAGGCGCTCCGTTTACAAATTTCTCGTTCGAAAGCTTTTTCATCACCGAAGCAAGAAACCCTTCGTTGTATTCAATCTCTTTGATAAGCTCTTCCTTTTCTTTGGCGGAGTCAACTTTGCCATCAAGTGGAATAAAAAACTCTTGTGTGCCCACCATGAACGCGGTGGCATTTTCAATTTTTTCCTCAACAAATTTTACCGAAGTCAAATTAGCGAGCTTGTGAATAACCGGAACAAAAGATCCGAATTCATTCGTGACAGATTTGGCAAACAGCGGCAAGCTTTCTTTTGGCGAAATCCCTTTTGCATTGCGCACGTTGCGCACTTGTGTAATCACTTCAAAGGCAATTTCACTTTGGTTGATGATCTTCCCGTCAGCCGATTGTGCCACTGGCCATGTTGCTACGATAATACAATCTTCCGGAATTCTATCTGTTAGTTCATGCCACAACTCTTCCGTAATAAAAGGCATGAACGGATGAAGCAGTTTTAATAATGACTCAAAAAAAGAAACGGTTTTGGTATATGTTTTCTCATCAATCGGTTTCCCAAATTCAGGTTTGATGATTTCTAAATACCACGCGCAAAAATCATCCCACGTAAGTTTATACAGTGTGTGTAACGCATCGGACATCCGGAATTTACTGAAATGATCTTCCAATTCGGCCAGCGTTTTATTGAGTTTTGATTCGAACCACTCAATCGCTATTTTATTTTCTTCTGGCTGCCCGTGCGATGCGATTTCCCATCCCTTCACCAATCGAAACGCATTCCAAATTTTGTTGGCGAAATTTCGCCCTTGTTCACATAATTTTTCATCGAATAATAAGTCATTGCCCGCAGGTGAACTGAACAGCATGCCGGTGCGAACTCCATCGGCTCCATACGTATTAATCAGTTCGAGCGGGTCAGGAGAATTACCCAATGATTTAGACATCTTTCTTCCTTGCTTATCCCTCACAATACCGGTAAGGTAAACGTCTTCAAAGGGTTTTTCTCCCATGTATTCGTACCCAGCAATGATCATCCGTGCCACCCAAAAGAACAGTATCTCAGGTGCCGTTACCAAAACTTTAGAGGGATAGAAATAGCTCAACTCCATATTCTTTGAAGAATCAATTTTTCCGTTACTGAAACTTTCCTCATTGAATCCATTAAATACCGCCATTGGCCAAAGCCAGGACGATGCCCAGGTGTCGAGTACATCCTCATCCTGTTTCAAATCTTCAATTTTGAATTTTGAATTTTGAATTTTGAATTTTCTAAATGCCTCCTCTTGCGATTCAGCTACCATGAATGTGCCGTCAGGGGCGAACCATGCCGGAATGCGATGTCCCCACCACAACTGGCGTGAGATACACCAATCCCGAACGTTATCCATCCAGTGGGCATAGGTGTTCTTGAATTTGGAAGGATGTAAATGGATGTCATCGTTCGCCACCGCCTCTTTCGCCCGAACTGAAATCTCCTTCATCTTCACAAACCACTGCAAAGAAAGCTTGGGCTCTACTACGCTATTTGTCCGCTCGCTTCTTCCGATACGCGTTATAAACTCTTCCTCTTTTACCAAGTGCCCAGCTTCGCGCAAGTCTTTCACTATTTCCTTACGTACCGCAAACCGATCTTTACCGATGAATTTTGGGAGTTCACATTTCTCGTTCAGTGAGCCGTCATCGTTGATCGTATCAATCACCGGGAGGCTATGGCGCAACCCGATTTCATAGTCATTGACATCATGGGCAGGCGTTACTTTCAAACAACCTATACCAAAAGTTTTATCCACATAGCTATCGACAATTACAGGAATCTCGCGATTGATAAAAGGCACTAAAATTTTCTTTCCAATAAGATGGAGGTAACGTTCATCGGTAGGGTTTACCGCTATGGCCACATCACCCATGATGGTTTCTGGTCGCTGGGTGGCGATAACCATCCATTCATCTTTTGTATCTTTTATCTTATAGCGAACAGAATAAAGCACTGATCGCTCACCATCTTCTTTGTACAAAACTTCTTCGTTGGACAATGCGGTCTTGGCTTCGCAATCCCAGTTGATCATACGCATGCCTCGGTAGATGTAGCCTTTGTTATAAAGATCGACAAACACCTTGATCACGGCTTTGTAATATTCAGTGTCCATGGTGAAGCTCGTTCGCTCCCAATCGCAGGAAGCACCAAGCTTCTTCAATTGATCGAGAATAATACCACCGTATTTCTCTTTCCATTCCCAGGCATATTTCAAAAACTCATCGCGCGACAGTGAAGATTTCTTTATCCCTTTTTCGCGGAGCATGGCCACTACACGTGCTTCGGTTGCGATGGAAGCATGGTCTGTGCCCGGTATCCAGCAAGCCTCTTTGCCTTCCATGCGCGCTTTGCGGATAAGGACATCCTGAATCGTGTTGTTAAGCATGTGCCCCATATGCAACACGCCCGTTACATTGGGTGGGGGAATTACGATGCTATAGGGTTCCTTTTCTTTGTTTGCTTTTCCATGAAAAAAACCCTTCTCCATCCAGTATTTATACCATTTGTCTTCGGTTTCCGCGGGGTTATATTTTGTCGAGAGTGCCATGCTTCCTAAAAACTTAGATTTAAGGGGTCAAAAATAGGAAATTCTCTGCCATGACCACTCTTTTAAAATATCGGAAAATGGAAAATCCTAAAGAAAAGGTAAGTTCGTATGTTAGAAATAAGTCAAATCTAAAAGCATGAATACAACGACAGCCTCCTCCTTAGAGAATTCAAAATCAGAAGCCATTGAATGGCCCCAACTCTGGAGCCTCTCTGCACTTTACGCTTCCATCGTTATCGGATGGATTGCCTACCACAATTACCAGCCTAAGTTATTAATACAATTTCATTTTACGGACTATACCTTTATATTAATGGTCGTTCAAGGGATCATTCTGGTAATCACACCGCCTATTGCCGGCCGCCTTGGCGATCGTTTTCGGTTTCAACAAGGCTCGCGAATACCAGTAATTTCTACGGGGATCAGTTTTGCCGCGATGATTTTCATGGCCGTTGCCTTTACCTTGTTGGGCAATCCTGGGGAATACTTTAAATGGATATTGCCGTTGCTGATTGTATGCTGGCTGATCGCGATGAGTATTTTTACAAGCCCCGCACTTTCTACGTTGGAACTATTTGTGCCCGTTGACAAGCTTCCGCGCGCCATGGCTATACTCACGATCGTGGCAAATTTGTTGTATTCGCTTGAGCCGGTAATCATCGATTTGATCGATTACCTCGGTGCCCCAATTACGTTTATGATCGGTGGTATTGCGGTGTTTGTTTCGGGGCTGGCCTTAAAAAGAAATTCCATTAGTCTTTTTAATCTGCATCCGGGGAAACCAAAAACAGAGATGAGATTGGATACCCAAAAATCTTCTTACGTTTTCATTTTCTTTCTGGGCATTGCCTTGGGGTTTCCAACCACAATGTTGTTCAATTACTTTCCTGATATTTTGCAGACAAACCTTGGTCTGTTCTCCGGTGGCCTGGCCGGCAAATGGATATTAGTTTTGGTGCTGATTTTTTCTACGCTGATAATTTTACCGATTAGCAATTGGGTGAATAAGAAGGGTGTCCAAAAATCATTCCAGCTCAGTTTTTTGGTGAACATGATCAGTTTAGCTGGTGTGGTGTTATTCCATGCACCCATAATTGCACTATTGATGATCTTAATTTTCACTTTTTCATTCACATCATTATCAGTGAGTTCTTTGCCGCTAGCGATTGAGCGGGCAAATTATTACGAGAAAGTGTATTGCGTTGGAATATTTTTCAGCGGTGTAGCTGTGCCTGATGGAATTGTGGAGGCGATACAAGCGTATTCGTAAGTTTCCATGATTTATCTTGACCTGAACCCGTGCCTGTGTCTTCACAGGCCACGATTATTTTGTTTCGACATTGTAGGGACACAGGCCGAGGATATGGGCAGAAATTAAATTTTGAAGATCGTCAGGTCGAAAGATCTGACGGCACAGAAGATCAATAGAAGTCCAAATCGTTTCTGCCTGTGGGAGTGGCCGGAATATCTTACTTCTTTCGAAAAGCAGAATTTGTTCCAAGATCGATCGAGTAGAGGTAAAGCTTCAAAAACTGCGAATAACAGACTAAGTTTTTCATGCTTACTCGTTTAGGCCTGTCATTTAAACTATGCACGTCACCAAACGAAACTGGGGAAAACACACTAAGGTAATCGGCAGCCGAAAATTTTTCATCATCCGAAAAAATAATAACAGGGATAGCATTTTTTCTTTTGGTGAAGTAGCTACGTTGTGGAAGAAACGCGCCAACTTGAGGTGACTACTCCGGTTCCATTGTCATATGCGCCTTTGGATAAATATGCCTTGAAAAAAGGAAATCCAAACTTCCGTTCAACAAAAGATTAGGAATGGCAAATATATTGGCATCAATTTTATCGACCTTTCGCAAATGAATTTAAACTTTGCTGAAATAAAATTGAGTCTGAAACCTGCTGACCGATGCAGGAATATGAAATAAAAGCAAAAATAGAAAGGAAGGCCAAGTTTTTCATTGAAGATGATTTCATGGGAGCTTGATAGGGTTTCTATTTAACAATTGTTGCGATTTTATTCCACTTTGAACCCGTGGGCTATATTTTCACAGGCCACAATTATTTCATTTCGGTCTGGTGAGGACACAGGATGAGGAGGTTTGTTTAAACTTTAACTATTTTCACTCTCAACGTCACGCCCTCTGTACCCACCACTTCAACTGCCTCATCTTTTTGAATGTAATCACCGCGCGTAAAGGCATCATACACCTGATCATCAATCATTACTTTACCACTTGGTCGCAAAACGGTATGCGCAATCCCTGTTTTGCCAATCAATTCTTTTGAGGAGGAGTTTACGGAATAGCCATGCGAACTCTGTTGGGTTTCCATTAAGGCAATACGTTTAAACGCTTTGGTTTGCGTAAGTTTTGCTCCACCAAAAAATAAAAGTAAAGCACCACCTACAAGACCGCCAACAGCAGAGAAGGTGGCCCTAACAATGTCGCCTAACGGCACAAATTCAAAATTGAAAAAGTCATTGTTCAGCATAATGAGAACGAGCGAAACTATCGTAAGGGTGATCCCTACTATCCCAGCCACACCAAATCCCGGGATGATAAATATCTCTGCGATCAGCAGGATAATGCCTACCATCAGCGCGATTACTTCCCAATATTCAGCCAGACCGTTGAGGTAATACGGAACAAGATATAGCACTAAGGCTAAGAGCGAGGCGGCAATTGGAAATACAGCACCGGGCGTTTGCAATTCAAAATAAAGACCTCCGATGATGATTAGAATCAACAAGCCGCTGATAAAGGGGTTGATGAAAAACGAAATGATTTTTTCCGTTGCATCTAATTCGAAATGATCGATTTCGTAGGCTTCAATTTTATTGCGCTTCAATATTTCTTCAATAGAATTAACTTTGGCTTCGCAGTAATGGTATTTGATGGCTTCGCTGGTAGTGAACGTAATCACTTTACCGGCTTGTTTAATACTATCAATCACCACTCGCTCATCCACCATGCCCTCTGCAATGCGCGGGTCGCGATGGTTTTCTTCTGCCGTTGATCGCATGATCGATCTCATGTACGATTGATATTTATCGGGTGCCGCTTTTCCATCACCTTCAACCACGGTAGCTGCCCCAATGCTAGCCCCTGGCGACATGTATATGCTATCGCAGGCAATCGAAATCAACGCTCCAGCCGAGGCGGCATCGCTATTGACAAAAACCCAAATTGGTTTTTCAAAGTCCATGATCACATCTACAATATCTTTGGCATCGGTGAGCACGCCACCGTAGGTATCCATATCCACAATTACATAATCGGCTTTTGTTTTTTCTGCGTGTTCAATGGCAAGTTTTACATACCGCAACATGCGGGGGTCAATCTCAGCTTTGATGTCCATGACCATAACTTTTGCTCTTGCAAGAGGAGCAGATTTTTGGGCAAAAGTGACCGTATTAGCCGTTAGGGCAATTCCAATAATAAAAAGTAGCTTTCGCATCATCACAATCAGTCGTATTTTTGTATAAAGATACTCAGAATGACAAAACCAAAATTTAAAATTCAAAACTCAATATCCGCAATTCACACCATTGCATCCTTCGGCCTATGTCTTTTATCTTTAATGGCATTTTCTTCGCCAATTGATTCGCTGCGTTTAGAGACTATCAACGGAAAGCAATTCATTATCCATCAGGTTGATCCAAAAGAAACCCTTTATGCCATTTCCAGAAAGTATGGAGTTCCGGTAGCTTCCTTAATCGAGAGTAACCCAAAAGCCGATGCCGGCCTTTCCGTAGGACAAGAGTTGAAAATACCTTATTTCCCAAAAGAGAAAACTGAAAAAGGGAATGGTCTTCACAAGGTTGTGGCACATGAAACGTTATTTTCAATATCAAGAATGTATAAAGTTACCATTGATGATTTGAAAACTTGGAACAATCTTAAAGATAATTCGCTCGATTTAGGTCAAGAATTAATTGTGAAAAAGAAAGAAGTTGTTGTTGCCAAAGCGCCCTACAAAGTTCCCACCATGAAATCGCTACGCGGTGTCCACACTATAACGGCCAAAGAAACTTTGTTTTCTATTTCAAAAATGTATGGCGCCACCGTTCAGCAATTGATCTCATGGAACAACCTTACCACCAATGAGTTGAAACCGGGGCAAACGATATATGTACTGCCGCCCATGAGCATCCCAGAAAAACCGCAGCCTAATAACGCGCCAACGGAAAAGGTAAGCCCTTCCAAGATTACAAATCAAGAAATTAAAATTTCAGAAGGGGTTATCGGCACAGAAGAAATCCATGAAAAGGGAAAGGCCGGATTAATGGAAGGTACAGAAGGCAACCGCAAATATTTAGCCCTTCATAAAACCGTAAAAATGGGCACGATCCTGAAAGTGCGGAGCGATGAAACCAATCGCGAAATATTTGTTCGGGTGATTGGGTCGCCCGCTAGCGATGATGGTTCGATCATTAAAATCTCTCGATCTGCTTACGATAAACTGGGGGCACCCGATCCAAAATTTGATATTGAATTGATTTATTATAAATAGGCTTCATGAAGATTGGGTGTATCTTTCTAATACTAGCGTGTGTTCAACCAAACGTTGCACAAAACTTGGTACCCAACCCTAGTTTTGAGCAATACTTTCAATGTCCTGGGTCTTTTAATCCCGCTGGCTCTAATCGGAATTTTGCGCCTGGATGGAATTCACCTACAAAGGGTACGCCCGATTTATTTAATCGGTGTAGTTTTGGTGATGCCGGTGTGCCACACAATTGGGCAGGCGTATCGCATGCGCACAAAGGGTATGGCTATTCTGGAATTTATGTCTGGCTCAATAACAACAATTACCGCGAATACCTTCAGGCTAAATTGACAGATTCCTTAACTGCGGGAAGAACTTATGGCGTAGAATTTTTTTTTCGTCTTTCCGTATATTCAAAATATAGCATAGACCGTATTGGTGTTTTGCTTTCTGACTCGATGCAACTTGTGCCCCATGATCGGATATGGGCCGTGAAACCCTCCTTCACGCATATTCTAGACTCCGTTTACAGCAAAAAAACGGCTTTGTGGAATCGTGTCTATTTTGAATACAAAGCAAATGGTGGCGAGAAATACATTAGCATAGGAAACTTTTCCGACAATGAGGAGATAAAGAAATTCTATCTGGACTTTTCTCAAGCGAATGAGCAAAAGTTAAACAGTGCTGCGTATTTTTATATCGATGACGTTTCCGTAGTTCCGATGGGAACACCTGAGCCCGATACAAATGACTTGGCTAAACACCCCGATGCAAAACCTAACGAAGTTTATGTTTTAAAGCATATTTATTTTCCGTTCAATAGTTATGAACTCATGCCGTTATCGAATCAAGAACTTAGTCTACTGCTTTCGGTGATGCAGAAAAATCCGAAATGGCGAATAGAGCTCAGTGGACACACCGATGACAAAGGAGATAATTTGTATAACTATAATCTCTCCATGAATCGGGCAAGAAGTGTGGGGCGCTATTTAGTGCAAAATGGCATTGCCGTAAACCGAATAAAAACAATAGGCTTTGGCAAACGCAAGCCATTGGTTCCCTCCAAATCGGAAGAAGCTCGTGCTGTCAACCGAAGAGTGGAAGCAAAATTTTTAGAAAAATGATGAGTTGTAAACAGTTCAAGGAACTCTGTATTACCAAATAGTTCCGTTGACCCAAATAATCCAATCCCATTGGGGAACACAAAAGAAAAATATCTTGCCGATTTAAAAGATTTCCTCGATGAAAAAGTCGATCAATTCAACCGACCTGAATTTATTGACCTTGATCCGATTATTATCCCGCATCAATTCAAGAAAAGACAGGACATCGAAATTGCGGGACTATTGGCAGCGGTAATGGCGTGGGGACAGCGGGCAACCATTATCAATAAATCAAAAGATTTCTTAGTCCGCATGGACAATGCACCGCATGATTTCCTGTTGAACCATAAATCCAATGATCTAAAACGCTTTAAGGATTTCAAACATCGCACCTTCAACGAAACTGACGCGTTGTATTTCATCGAATTTCTGAGTCAATTTTACAAGAAGAACAAATCGCTCGAAATCGCATTCGATGTTTCATCAAAAGATGCACACATCGGCAATGGCCTTGTGAATTTCCAACGACTGTTTTTTAGCTTGCCCGATTTCCCTAAGCGTACGCAAAAGCATATTTCCACACCGGAAAGAAAATCTGCCTGCAAGCGTCTTGCTATGTTTTTACGGTGGATGGTTCGCAAAGATAATAAGGGAGTTGATTTTGGGATATGGAATACAATTTCACCCTCGCAATTAATTTGCCCGTGCGATCTTCATGTAGAGCGGGTCGCTCGAAAATTAAGGTTAATTAAAAGAAAGCAAATGGACTGGGAAACGGCACTTGAATTAACTTCCAATCTAAAAAAACTCGATCCTCACGACCCAGTCAAGTATGATTTCGCGCTTTTTGGTCTTGGCGTAATGGAAAAATTTTGAGTCAATTTTAAAACCCAAATTAAAAGAAGCATTGCTGGCGTTCAAAAGCCTTCCGTTACAAATTAATGATCCAAACTAATTTCCATCTTTTCGCATCTTCACAAAAAATCCAATTCTTACAAATGCCAACCTCATGAAAAAAATCTGGATGCTACTCAAAAACCATTGGGTCAGCGATTTTAGTGTAGGGTATTATCTTTCACTATTGGTTTTTCTAGCGGTTTGCCTTTTGCTCAACTATCATTTTAATTTTCAGAACAATGTATTAGATCAATACACCGATCAGCCAACGCGTATGCTTTGGTATTTTTTGTTTTACGGTTTGGCTTACTATGGCACATGCTTACTCATTGCCTATTTTAAAAACAAATTTGAATTGTTCCAACATCACAATTTTATGGCCCTATCCCTATTCGGTTTGATCATACTATCCATCGAGTCGGGATTTCCGTTGGTCAATTTCATTACTTCCTCTTTCTCTCCCCTGAGTTGTTTTCGTTTATGCATAGCCTTGTTTATAATTGCGTTGGTTTTGTAATTGTGTTCCTTCCATTGCTGCTATTCCGTCTATTTGCAAAAGAAAGCCAGCCTGAATTTTTCGGACTACGTCCGAAAGGATTTAATGTTAAGCCCTATTTCATTTTATTGCTGATCATGCTGCCGATCATCATCATGGTTTCATTCGAAAAAAGTTTTGCTGATTATTACCCCACTTACCACAATCACGCCATCAGTCCAGCAAGTGTGGTGAACTGGCCTGCATTTTTTCCAGCCATTATTTACGAATTCTTTTACGGGGCGGATTTTTTGAATGTAGAACTTCTCTTTCGCGGCTTTATGGTTATTGGGTTAAGCAAAATTTTGGGCAAAGAGGCCGTGATGCCAATGGTGGTTACATATTGTTTCTTGCACTTTGGCAAGCCGGTTGGCGAGGCGATAAGCGCTATGGTTGGCGGCTATATTTTAGGTGTGATTGCTTTGGAAACCCGAAGCATTTGGGGCGGTGTGATCGTGCATGTGGGCATTGCCTGGATGATGGAACTGGTGGCTTACTTGCAGGACGCCTGATAACGTTGGGAGCATTTCCACCAACGAAATTAAATTTAACAGGACCCAAATTCAGTTTATGCGCTAGATGAATCCATTCTAAGAAGTGCGACACGCGGAGAGCGGCTTGTTCTTACCCCTATAATAAATTCAAAAAAAATGATGAACGGGATGCGATTCTAAGCAAATAGTTTTACTTTTCCGTTCCAAATGAAAAGCTAATTTTTATGAATTTGAATACAGAATCAGAGAAGAAAAATACGTACGATGCCATTGTGATTGGAACCGGTATTACGGGTGGATGGGCAGCAAAGGAATTTTCGGAGAAAGGATTGAAAACCTTGGTTCTTGAGCGTGGGCGTGATGTTAAACATCCAGATTATCCTACCGCTACCTTGGATCCCTGGCAATTGCCGAATGGCGACAAGCCTACTCAAGAGGATTTGAAAAAACAAAGTGTTCAAAACCGAACCGGATATACGGTTAGACCAAGTTCGAAACACTGGTTCGTCAACGATTTGGAACATCCCTATACCGAAACGAAACGAGTGGATTGGATGCGTGGCTATCATGTAGGCGGCCGTTCAATCACGTGGGGACGTCAAAGTTACCGATGGAGTGATTTGGATTTTGAAGCCAATTCTAAAGACGGTATTGCGGTAGATTGGCCTGTGCGCTACAAAGAAATTGAGCCCTGGTATGATTATGTAGAAAAATATATTGGCGTGAGCGGACAAGCAGAAAATTATCCTCCCCTACCGGACGGAAAATTTCTGCCACCCATGGATTTGAATTGTGCGGAACTTGAATTAAAGAAATCAATCAAACAAAAATTTGATCGGTTGTTGACGATCGGCAGAACGGCACATGCTACTGCACCCATGCCCCACACCCCGTGGAGAGGGCAATGTCAATTTAGAAATTTGTGCATTCGTGGCTGCCCTTATGGAGGATACTTCAGCAGTAACGCCTGCACCTTGCCAGCCGCAGAAAAAACGAATAATATGACCCTTCGTCCCAATTCAGTGGTGTACGAACTGATTTACGATGACCAAAAAGGTAAGGCTACCGGAGTGAAAGTATTAGATGCTGAGACGGGAGAGCAAATGGAGTTTTACGCAAAAGTAATTTTTCTTTGCGCCTCTGCTTTTGGTTCTACTTTTATCTTGCTTAACTCTATATCAAAACGTTTTCCTAATGGGTTTGGCAACGACAGTGGTGAGCTTGGATGCAACATCATGGATCATCACTTGGGTGTGGGTGCCAGGGGAGAATTGGCTGGCTTTGAAGATCAATATTACTCTGGTCGTAGGGCCAATGGATTTTATATCCCTCGCTATCGTAATGTAGGGAAAGACAAACGTGATTACCTGCGTGGCTTTGGTTATCAAGGCGGTGGAGGCCGACAAGGATGGGCAGGATCAGTGGCCGAATTGGCTATAGGGGCCGATTTGAAAAAATTTGCATCTGAGCCTGGCAAATGGACAGTAGGCATGACGGGCTTCGGGGAATTTTTACCGGTACATAACAACCGCATGACCATTAACCATGACAAAAAAGATAAACACGGTTTGCCTGTAATCAACTTTGACGCGGAGTTCAAAGAGAACGAAAAGAAAATGAGAAAAGATATGATGGCCGATGCTGCGGAAATGTTGGAAGCTGCAGGGGCAAAGAACATAAAGACCTACGACAATATTGGAGGGCCAGGTCTTGGCATCCATGAGATGGGAACAGCACGCATGGGCAACGACCCAAAGACTTCCGTATTGAACAAGCACAATCAAGTACATGCCTGCAAAAATGTGTTTGTAACCGATGGCGCTTTTATGACTTCCTCCTCGTGCGTGAATCCATCCTTAACCTATATGGCTTTTACGGCACGGGCGGTTGACTATGCGGTAAGTGAATTGAAAAAACAGAACTTATAATTTCGAACCTTCAATTTTGAATATGAACACACTAATTGACAGAAGAGAAGCCTTGCGAAAAACTGCGATGCTCATGGGCGCTGCCGTTTCGGCTTCCACAGTCGCGGCTTTTTTGCAAAGCTGCAAAACAAAACCCGACCTCAACTATAAACCACTTTTTTTCAATGAAGATCAGGCGCTTCTGGTGAGCCAAGCTTCCGAAATCATCCTGCCCAAAACAGACACACCCGGAGCCAACGATGTAGGGGTACCTCATTTTATCGATTCCATGGTGAAAGATTGTTATACAGAAGCAGATCAAAAGAAGTTTTTAGACGGGTTGAACGAATTCGATCAAGGGTCAATTAAAGTCTTTGGAAACCGCTTCATTGAAGGAAGCCCCGAAGAGCAACTTGACTATTTGAAAAAAGTGCATGATGAAGCAGTGAATACTCATAAAAGCGACCCTACTGTTCCTCGGCCTTTCATTTTGAAACTAAAAGAGCTAACCATGCTTGGGTATTTTGTATCCGAGCCGGGCGCAACCCAAGTGCTACAATATGTAGCCGTGCCCGGTGCTTACAAGGGATGTATTCCTTTGAAAGAGGCGGGCAATGGTAAAACCTGGGCCACCTCGTAGTCCTTATTTCTCCATAGAAAAAATTAAGCCCATTAACCCGCTAAGGTTTTGGGCTTTTTTAATTTAGTGAGCTTAACAAAGGGAATCAATTCCTCAACATTGGGAAAATCTTTCGGATGTATTCTTCCGTTGGCTGTGTTCCATACTCGCAAATCTCAAAACACTCCGCTTGTTTTACCTTGGCTGCCTTTTCTTTTCCATACCATTTCTCCAACGACTGAAAAATGGTTGGCGTTATTTCTTGCCCCTCCCGCTTTGCCAGCCAGCTTTCCCTTTCCGCTACTTTAGCCGGAACCTGCTCAAAATAGCCTCCTATCCAGGGAAGCCATTCATAAAATTGTGATTGGTGTGCATCCATCGCATGGACTTTTTTATCGAATACCGTGGTAATGTCCACGGCTATGTCAGGTCTAAAAGGATTTGGTTTCTGAAAGCGGTCCTGGAAATATAAAAACACCGGGTTCTTTTTTAAAGGCGGTGTATCCGGGGCTACATTGGGCACCGCGACCATGTACGCAGCGTCTTGAAGCAATACACCCGTGTATCGATGATCGGGGTGGTAATCATTTGGACGAGGAGCCATCACGACATCTGCATTCCACTCCCGAATTTTACGAATGATCTGCAAACGAACATCCAATGTGGGCAGAAGTTCGCCATCATGGTTGTCGAGTACGTCATACTCAACTCCAAAACGCTTACCCGCTTCCTTCGCTTCCAACGTTCTCCGTTTTGCAAGGGCTCCACCCCCTTGCGATTGATGGCCCGCATCTCCGTTGGTTACCGAAACAAATTTTACTTTGTATCCTAAATTCGATAAAAGAATTGCCGTTCCTCCACCACCCTGATCGCAATCATCGGGGTGAGCACCAAACATAATAATACGTAACGGCTTGTCCTGACTCCTTCCGTGATGAGAGAATATCATAAGCAAAAAACAATAAATGCAAGTTCTCATGGTCGATTGGTTTAGAGAATATTAAGTCGATTCTTTTTTTATACCTTAAGCTCATTCAAAAATACCTGAACTTCCGAATACAGCAAACCTTATTTTATATTACCTTAGAACTTCCTTCTACGCATGCAATTCTATGTCATCGCGTTTGTGCGGCTCAATTCTTCCTGCTTTAAACGATTGATTTACAAGAAGTACTAAAATTCTTTTCAGTCAGCAAATTGATTTACATTCCTCTGGCGCGCGTTTGCAACGCGTGCCACTCTACTCGATTTTATCCAACTCCAAATAACCTTTCTTGTTGGAATAATAATCCCTTGCCGAACTATACCGATATTCCCCAGGGTTCATCCACGATCTCGCCCATTACAGGATTGTCGTGAATATAATTCAATTTTTGCTGCATTAATTTTGTGGAAGTGAGTAGTTCTGGGTGGTTGCCATCAAAGCAGCCAAAGTAAACCAAGAGGGAATAGAAAGCCGGATCTTTGAATTGGCAAAATTCGGTAAGGATTCCGCGGGTCGTGGATACCGTGTTGCCTTTACTAAAGGAGATGTAAAAGGAAGAACCTGGTTTATCGACCAAATGAAGAATGAAGGACTTGAAGTAACCATTGATTTCGCAGGGAATATTATTGGAAAGAAAAATGGCAAGGATGCTTCTTTAAAGCCAATTGCTTTTGGAAGTCATATAGACATGGTGCCCGATGGCGGGGATTACGATGGATGCGTAGGTTCCATTTCCGGTCTGGAAATAATGGAAATTCTAAAAGAAAATAATATCGTTACTAACCATCCTCTTGAATTGATCATATTTTCTGACGAAGAAGGTGGTTTAACAGGTAGTAAGGCATTAGCGGGAGATTTTAACCCTGATCGTTTAAAAAACATAAGTCAATCAGGATTAACGCTTAGGGATGGCGTAAATGTGATCAAAGGAAATGCAGATTCAATCAAGAAGGTCATAAGAAATAAAGGTGATCTAGCTGCATTTTTAGAATTACATATTGAACAAGGTGGAATTTTAGAAAAGCAGAATATCCAGATTGGCGTAGTGGAAGGTATTGTGGGTATCGAAGACTGGGAAGTTACCGTTGAAGGTTTTGCCAATCATGCCGGTACAACACCGATGAATCTGCGTCATGATGCTTTACTATCGGCTGCTAAACTCATCATCGCGGTTAATGAAGTAATTACCAGCCGTGAAGGCAGACAAGTTGGTACGGTGGGTAAAATCTCAGCCCAGCCGGGAGCTTACAATGTTGTTCCGGGAAAAGTAGTTTTAGGATTAGAGATACGAGATTTGTCGTATGATAAAATTTGGGAACTCTTTCATGAAATAGAAAAAAGAGCCAACAACATCGCTACATCAGCCGGCACAAAAATCACTTTTAAAAATCAATTCTTGGGCGCTAAACCAGCATTGACGAATAAATCTATTCAAGGCAAAATTGAGCAATCCGCTAAGGGATTGGGGTTAACGTATCAATTCATACAAAGTGGAGCAGGGCATGATTCGCAAGATATGGCTCTCATTGCACCGATAGGGATGATTTTCGTACCTAGCCTTGGCGGCATCAGCCATTCACCAAAAGAATTTACAAAGGCGGTAGATATGGCCAATGGCGCCAACGTTCTGCTCCAAACCATATTGTCATTGGATAAAGAGTAGAAACGTTCAGAGGCTCTAAAGAAAAACACAACTTTCTAGTTACCTTGTTGGATCGCGATATTGTTTTGTAAAAAAAAGCGTTCATTTTGATCAACGAACCAACCATAACCTTAACTTAACCTTCAAAAAATGAAACAATTTCAGTATCTACTTTTTGCATCAGTACTAATCCTATTTAGCGCTTGCAACACGGCTAAAGAAAAGGCCGAATACGGTAAGGCAACAAAAGAACTCATTAGCCTGGTAGAAAGTGACCCTGAACTAAAATCGATGCTTACTGCGTCAATTGAAAAAGCGCGTCAAATCAATCCCGATCGCAATACCAATCCTGCACAGAATCTTGAGGAATACTACGCGTTCGTGTCATGGTGTGAAACGTCTATGCCTTGGGCATTGTTGAAGAAAGAAGAGTATCCCAAAATATTTGATAATATCTTTCAAAGCCTATGTGCATTTTATTTTCTGATCGATCAGCCGCTTCCCCAACTGGAAAATAAAGGATTGGTCAACAATTCGCTGCAGTATGCGGAGCCATTCGCTTCATGGTTGATTTCCTTTAGTAAATCGTGGGGGAGCTTTCTGGATACGGAAGCTTCTTGGAACGAGGAATACTATACGATGGCTTTAAACGATCCCTACTTTGGTCTTCAGCATGGCTGGTACGAAGATCACTCGAACTGGAAGACCTTTAACGAATTCTTTGCCAGACAACTGAAGTCTCCCGACATGCGGCCGATTGCTGATCCCCATGCCGATTCTATTGTTGTCTCCTTTGCTGACTCCGAACCCCAGGGTGTATGGGCAATCGATGACCATTCTAATTTGGTAGCCAAGGATGGTGTTCCCGTGAAGTCGGCTACACTGAGGTCAATATCAAAATTAATTGGCGATGACAGTAAATACCAAGAGACCTTCGCTAATGGCACCTTCACCCACTCATTCTTGAATGTCAACGACTACCATCGATACCATTTTCCTGTGAGCGGAATTATAAAGGAGGTTCGAATCATTAAAGGCATCAATCCTACCGGTGGCCAATTATGGTGGGATAAGGAGAATGGAAGGTATGTTTTTAATCCAGCCGCTAAAACCGGTTGGCAATCCATAGAAACCAGAGGCTGTGTGATTTTAGAAACTGAACGGTATGGACTGGTTGCCTTGATGCCGATCGGGATGGTGTCCGTTGGTTCAGTGAATTTTGAAGAAAATGTAATTCCAGGCGCCAAGGTCCAGAAAGGAGATCGGCTTGGCAATTTTGCTTTTGGCGGCTCTGATTTCATTATGATCTTTCAACAGCAAATGAACTTTACACTTGATGCGCCAAAGCAAGAAAATAGCGATTCATACCAACATCTTTTGATGGGTGAACGAATGGGTTATCTCACCAAGCATTAGAAACGAGATACCAAAACAAGTTTAGTTGTATTTTTACTTTAGGATTCATCCTTTCAAATTTTTTATTTATGAACACTCCCTCCTCAAAAATCAAACTCATTATCACCGGAGCCAGTGGCATGGTGGGCGAAGGCGTGTTGCTCACAGCACTCAAGCGCGAAGACGTTGAATCGGTGCTCGTAGTGGGGAGAAAACCTTGTGGCACTACACATCCGAAACTAAAAGAAATCATCCACAGTGATTTTTTTAACCTTGCGGCCATAGAAAGTCAATTGAATGGCTACGATGGATGTTTGTTTTGCCTCGGGGTTTCTTCCGTAGGCATGAAAGAAGAAGAGTATACAAAACTAACCTATACGCTCACGACTACTTTCGCGCAGACACTCGTGAAGCTAAATCCCGCGATGACTTTTTGTTACATCTCAGGCGCCTCCACGGACAGTTCAGAGAAAGGAAAAATGATGTGGGCGCGTGTGAAAGGTCGCACCGAAAATGCGCTGATAAAGATGGATTTTAAACGGGCTTATAATTTCAGGCCAGGCGCACTGGAGCCGACCAAAGACGCTAAGAATACGTTGGTTTATTATAAATACCTGGGCTGGTTGATTCCTGTGATCCGCTTACTCGCGCCTAACTCCATTTGCAAACTGGAAGACCTCGGTAATGCTATGGTCAATGCAGTAACCAAAGGCTATGAAAAACAAGTTCTTGAGGTGAAAGATATTGTTGTGCTCTCAAAGTAAAATCGAAAATAACCGCAGAGGACGCTGAGGTTCGCAGAGATTGAATCACAACCAACGCACACTCTAAAACTTGGAAGAAAAATTTTTTAGGTGATGTACATCTAAAAGCATCTATCTCTGCGAGTATTTCTCCGCGACCTTTGCGGTAAAAAATAACCGCAGGAATATCCTCTGCATTCACTTCTGTTCCTAGGCTATTGATTAGGAGGCTTGGTCAAACCTGGGCAAATGATTAGTTTTAGTCTAATACTAATAACCTGATAAATTGAAAGCATCAATTGAAATACTAAAGGCGTTTTTATCCAAATCAACCCAAATACCTGTCAATCAAATTGAGATTGAGGAATCATACTTAGTTGAAAAACGATACAAAAGAAATGAGTACATCCTTTCTGAGAATCAGGTATGCAATCATGTGATTTATATAGTTTCAGGATTGATCAGAAGTTTTTACCTAAAAGATGGACTGGAAATAAATACAGCTTTTCACCGAGAAGACGCTATCGCCTGTTCATTTAATAGTTTGGTAAACAGAGTCGCCTCTAATGAGTTTCTGCAAACGCTTGAGGAAACCGAAGTGTTGGAATTACCTTATGAAAACCTGCTAAGGTTATATCACACAAGTGATAAATGGCAGGAGATTGGAAGAATATTAACGGAAAAGGAATGTGTTTTTTTATCAAACCGAGTCACCTTTTTGAATTTCGAATCGGCCAAAATGAAATATCTTAATCTTCTGAAAAAAGATCCCGAATTAATCCAAAGAGTCTCTATGCAGCATCTTGCCTCATACATCGGGGTGACAAGAGAAACATTAAGCAGAATCAGGTCAGGCATCTGAATTTTGTGACAAATATCAATTGATGACGGTTCTAATTTATTCAGCTTCACGTCAAAATAGGGTTGCCATGAAACAGGCGTTAAGACCGGAGGAGGTAAAATCCATCTACAACCAAACATATCGTTATTATGATATGCTCCATACCCTTGGCACTTTTCGTATGGATGAAAAGGGAAGGAAATATTTAATTAAAAAAGTAGTTCAACCTGGAGATTATATATTGGATGCTGGCGGAGGTACGGGTTTAACGGCACTGAGAGCCGCAAAAAGACTGAATAAAAAAGGTAAAATTGTCATTCTCGATTTCAGTGAAAAAATGCTTGAAAAAGCCCGGGAGAAAGCACACAAGCTGAACCTCGGTCAAAAAGTTGAGACTAAGCTTGGAGACTTATACAAGATACCATTTGCAGATGAAACCTTTGATTCCGTTTTGTCTACCTATAGCACGTGTCCTTTAGACCAGCCAATTGATGCAGTCAAAGAAATGTTACGAGTTATGAAAAATAATGGAATACTTGGTATTGCCCATTCGACTGATCCCAAAAATAAGATTGCCAAATGGTTGAGCAGCAAGATAGAAAGGATTATTTGGAAGTTTCCAAACGTATCTTTTGGTTGCAGAAATATTGAATTGATTGAAGACATTAGAAAACTGAATGTTGAAATTCTGGAAGACAAAATAATAGGATTTGCTTCTTTCTATTTCAGAATAATAATACTTAGAAAACACAAATGAATAACAAACTTAGCATAGACTTTAATGAAATTTAAAGTATCGATATTTTTTTTCATCTTCTTTTTTGTCTTTATGCGTGTTGCTACCAGCCAACCCTGGGACCTAAAAAAAGAAACTAAAGACGCCAAAGCTTACACTGCAACAAGAGAAAATAGTCCTGTAAAATCATTCAAGGTTATTGCCACCATAGACAGTCCAATGGACTGTGTTTTTTTAACTGCAACAGACTATGATCAATACACAAAGATGATTAAAGAACTATCTGAATTTGAGATACTGACCAAGAATGATACGTCTATTGTTGCTTATTCATCAATTGAAATGCCTTGGCCTTTTTATACGAGAGCGCTAATTGCCATGATCAAAACAGACAAAACTGAAAATTCAATCACCGTCACCTCATCAGCAACCGATAACGCAACTATCAAACAGCGTAATCATATTGTCAGAATTTCAGATTATTATGAGCGATATTTAATTGAGAAAATCAATGATCGCCAAACTAAATTAACGATTACAGGATATGTGGATATTGGCGGTTCTGTTCCGAGTTGGATTCAGAATATGTTTATTGTTGACGGGCCATTGGACTTTGTTGATGTCATCCGGAAAAAGTGTTCGCGATAGGAAAGGATGAAAAATACAAAACAGGTAAAAGTTTTTAAAAGGCGTGTCTATTCTGTTTTAGGATTTTTTCTCGATATTTTAAAGGTGTTGAAAAAACCTGGACTGGCAATACGAGCAGGACTCGGAGATGCCGTTTCCTCCCGCTTTCGTCAGCGCTTGTACCTATCTGTCATTGCGGTCAACGGTTGTCGCTACTGCACTTATTTACACACCCGGGAGGCTATGCATGCCGGTCTTTCACAAGAAGAAATTAATCGTCTTTTAACCGGTGGGATCGAAAATGTGCCTATGGATGAAGCGAAAGCACTTTTGTATGCACAGCATTGGGCTGATAATAATGGTCAGCCGGATTGGCAAGCAAGAGCAGATCTGGTTGAAGCGTATGGCAAGCAGAATTCCAGGGCAATAGAGATGGTCTTGCTGTTGATCCAGATCGGAAGCCTGAGCGGAAATTCGTTCGACTATTTTTTGTATCGTATTTCTGGAGGATGCTGGGGCTTAACCCAAAAAGATGAGTAATTATTTAACTTTTCAATGGGAGACTAGAAGGTTGCTTCGCACCATCACCATATCCTTAACGGATGCTCGCCATGACGTCTTTAATTATGCTCTGGTTTAGTAATTCAAGCTCTGACTTTGACGTACACCAGTTTGCTATTCTTTTTTTCTGTCTCGCGTTCTACTACCTCAAACCGGTTTATACTTTTTATCAACTGCGCCAATTTGCTGAACCCAAAATTACGCGGGTCAAAGTCGGGCTGCTTTTTTAGCATCAAACTTCCTACTTCACCCAGAAAAGCCCAACCTTCGTCATCGGCCAAATCGGTAATGGTGGTAGAAATCAGGTTGAGGGTCTCTCGGCCAATTTTTTGAAGTGTTTCTCCGACTTCCTCTTTCACTTCTTTTTTCCCCTTGAACGAGTCTGGTTTTATTTTAGCACTATCCGGTTTCTTCAGGATTTCCAAATAGATAAATTTATCGCAGGCCACAATAAAAGGATTGGGCGTTTTCTTCTCTCCCAGTCCAATCACCGTCATTCCTGCTTCGCGCAAACGGGTGGCTAATCGTGTAAAATCACTGTCGCTGGAAACGATACAAAACGCATCCACTTTTTCGGAATAAAGAATATCCATCGCATCGATGATCATGGCCGAGTCGGTCGCGTTCTTTCCCACGGTATAACTGTATTGTTGAATTGGGGCGATGGCATTTTCCAGCAATACATTTTTCCAACCAGCAAGATGTGGCTTGGTCCAATCGCCATATATCCGTTTAAAAGTGGGCGTGCCGTATTTGGCAATCTCTTCCATCATGGCCTTCACATTGGCAGAAGGGATATTGTCCCCGTCAATTAAAACCGCTATTCGCACGTCTTTGGATGTCTTCATTTTTATGGGTACGAAGAAAGTTAAAATCGCTCCGCAAGATCAAAGCTAAAGAATATCTACTTATGCATGGAATGATTATCCTTCGATCTGTAAGAATTGTCAACAAAAGTTGTCCGCTTTTGGAATTTAACGGTCAGTTCAAGCCCGATCCAAAATAAAACACAAGGCATCCAAAACTATTCTTGCCCGCCACTCGTCCTAGTTTAGACAAATCCCCAAAGCCATGTTCAAAAATCTTCTTAAAATTTCGTTGCGAAACCTCCTGAGGGAAAAAGCCTACAGCACGATCAATATTCTCGGCCTTACCATTGGCATCACGTGCAGCTTATTCCTTCTGCTCTACATTCTCGATGAGTTGAGTTATGATCGCTATCACAAAAACGCTGACAACATTTACCGCATCATCTCCCACATCAAAGAGCCCGACAATGCCTTCACCTGGGCGAGTACACAAATGCCAATGGCTGATGAACTGGACAACAATTATAGGGAAGTAGAAAACGTGGTGCGCTTTAATCAGTTGAGCCGAACATTATATAAAATTGGCGAGAAGCAATTTACAGAAGATGATTTTTACCTGGCTGACTCCACCGTTTTCGAAATGTTCTCTTACGATTTCATCAGTGGCAATCCGGCTACGGCCCTGGATAATCCCTTTTCCATCGTGATGACGGAGACCACCGCTAAAAAATATTTCCCCTCAACGCAAAGCGCTTTTGGCGAATCCATCCAAAATCAAAAAGGAGAAACCTTTAAAATCACGGGCATCATTAAAGATGTACCCGAAAATTCGCACTTCAAGTTCGATGCCTTAATTTCGAAGGACAGCAAGACCCAACAGGGCTCTTGGGGAAATTTTGGTGTGGCCACCTATATCCAACTTCCGCCTCATTATGATTTGAACAAGATGCAAGCCAACCTTGATAAAATCGTGGTAGAAAAGGTGAATCCAATTTTTGAGCGAATGGGAATAAAAGTAAAATACGAACTTCAGCCTATCACCAAAATTCATTTGTATTCAAAAATCGATGATGAGGCCGAAGCAGGTGGGGACATTGCCTATATCTATATCTTCGGGGCTGTCGCTATTTTTATGTTGGTCATTGCCTGCATCAACTACATGAACCTGGCCACGGCACGTTCGGCCAATCGCGCCAAAGAAGTAGGAATCCGCAAAGTAATGGGCAGCGAAAAAAGGCAGTTGATTTATCAGTTTTTAACCGAATCCATTGTTGTGGCCATTATTGCCCTGATTCTGAGCCTGATTTCAATTTTTATTCTCCTCCCCTATTTTAACATCCTGGCAGCCAAAACACTTTCATTCCATTATCTTTTTCAGCCGTCTGTTATTTGGGGGCTCATCGCGATTGTGATCTTTACTGGTTTGGTCGGTGGAAGTTACCCCGCCTTTTATCTCTCTAGTTTCAATCCGGTGAATGTGTTAAAAGGGAAATTATCCGCTAAAGGGGGAAGTGTATTTTTCAGAAAGACATTGGTGGTCACTCAATTCGCATTCGGTATTTTCATGCTGATTAGCACATTGGTTGTCTTTGACCAACTTCAATTCATGCGCAAAAAAGATCTGGGTTTTAACAAAGAGCAACTGATTCGTTTGCAATTATCGGGTAAAGCACAATTCGCCAAAGCAGATGTATTGGTTAATGCGCTAAAGAAACGTCCGGACGTTACCAGTGTTGGCATGGCCGATGCCTCTCCCGGCCAGGGGATTGGCAAAAATATTTTTCAAGTAGAAGACAGTGAAGGCAAAATGGTGGAGCGTGGCGTAGATTTGTATTTCGCTGACTTTGACTTTATCAAAACCATGGGTATGAAGATCGTGCAGGGAAGAGATTTTTCTCGGTCTATTCCTAACGATACACTGTATGGTGTTTTGGTCAATGAAAGTATGGTGAAGCGAATGGGCTGGAAAGACCCTATTGGCAGAAGGTTTGTGGCCGGTCAGAAAAATCAAATTGAAAAACATGTGGTGGGGGTTGTCAAAGATTATCATCAACGTTCGTTGTATGAACCAATCGAACCTCTTATCATCATTCTTGGCGATCAGAATAATTATGTTTTTGTGCGCACCGCACCTAGCGATGTGACAAAAACTATCGCTTCTATTGAAACGGCCTGGAAAGAAATTTATCCTAATGACCCTTTTGAGTTTACATTTGTCAATCAAGATCTTGATTCAAAATACCATGCGGATCAAAAACGGAGTCAGGTATTCACCGTCTTTTCATTTCTTACTATTTTCATTGCCTGCCTGGGATTATTGGGCTTGGCTGCCTTCACCACCGAACAACGAACTAAGGAAATTGGTGTGCGAAAAGTAATCGGGGCGAGTGTAAGAAGTTTGGTGGTGTTAGTCTCACAAGAATTTTTTGTCTTAGTCGCAATCGGGATGGTTATCGCATTTCCTGTGGCGTGGTATTTTACCAATCATTGGCTGCAAAATTTCTCTTACCGAATCGAGATGACCCACGAGTGGAGTACGTTCTTGCTTTCCGCCTTGCTTGCTTTTATAATCACCCTTTTTACTGTGGGTTATCACGTGGTGAGATCGGCTATGGTAAATCCTGTGAGTTCGTTGCGCGATAATTAAACGCGTCAGCGTTGAACGAAATTTTCATGAAGAAGAAAGTCCTTCTAAATTTGCAGGACACTCATGGCTTCAAGGCAAAACATTCCCATCGATGTCGTTCACTTACTTCCAGTCTTAGACGAGAAGCTTATTGATCTTTTGAAATCCCTTTCACCAGAAGATTGGCAGAAGCAAACCGTTGCCAGACTGTGGAAAGTGAAAGATGTAGCCGCTCATCTTCTGGACGGAAACATCCGCATACTCTCCATGCTTCGCGATGTTTATTACGGAGAAAAATCAAGCGCTAAGAATTACACTGAACTCGTTGCATGGTTGAATGAACTCAATGCAGATTGGGTCAAGGCCATGAAGCGTGTAAGTCCCTACATGCTTATTCTCCTCCATGAGTTCACCGGAAAATTATTTTGCGATTACTATACTTCGCTTGATCCGTTTGATAAAAGTCCTTTTGCAGTGGATTGGGCCGGAGAAACAGAAAGCAAAAACTGGATACACATTGCGCGTGAGTACACTGAAAAATGGTTGCATCAGCAACAAATCAGGGAAGCTGTAAACAAACCCGGCTTGATGACGCGTGAACTTTTTTATCCCTTCATCGACATCTATTTGCTCGGCTTGCCGCACACGTATCGAAAGGTAGCTACTGGTGAGGGAACCGTTATCAAAGTGATCATCGACAGTGAGATTGGAGGCGAATGGTTTTTAGAAAAAGTTGAAGGCAAATGGAAGTTGAATAAACTATCCACAGAAAAACCGTTGACTGAAATAACGATCGATCCGGAGATTGCATGGAAATTATTTTCAAAAAGTGTAAGGCCTGATGAAATAAGAAATAAGATAAAAATCTCGGGCGATCAGTCGCTCGGTGAAGTGGCATTAACGATGGTATCTGTAATGGCCTAGGAAAATAAGGATTCTACTCTAAGAAAATTCTTACTTTATTTTTTTGGGCGTGGTTCTTAAAATCTCGTTATTGACCCTTTATAACAACCAATCCCCAAACACGATGAACTTGAATGTATTGAAGTCGCTAAAAGCAGGTCTGCTAAGTGCTTTTCTTCTTTTTGCGCTTGTTGCTTCGGCACAATCCGATCTTAAAGCGCTTTTGCCAGTTTCTCCGGAGGTCAAAATTGGTAAACTGGCCAATGGCCTTACCTATTACATCCGCAAAAACGGACGACCTGAAAAAAAGGTCGAGCTGCGTTTGGTCGTCAAGGCCGGTTCTATTTTGGAAGACGATGACCAACAGGGTCTTGCACATTTCACCGAGCACATGGCCTTTAACGGCACCGAGCATTTTAAAAAGAATGAATTAGTTTCCTTTTTGCAAACCATTGGTGTAAAGTTTGGAGCGGACTTAAACGCGTACACCAGCTTTGATGAAACCGTTTATATTTTGCCCATCCCCACAGAAAATTTTGATAAGGGATTGCTGGTACTGGAAGATTGGGCCAGTACCGTGGAATTTGAAAATGCAGAGATTGATAAAGAACGCGGTGTCGTGTTGGAAGAATCCCGTTTAGGCAAAGGAGCCAACGACCGCATGAATAAAGTCGTGTATCCGAAATTATTTGCCGGATCAAAATATGCTGAACGGTTGCCCATCGGTAAAGACGATATCCTAAAGAATTTTAAATACGATGCCATCAAGCGCTTTTACAAAGATTGGTACCGCCCTGACCTGATGGCCGTAATTGTGGTCGGTGATGTTGATGTAGCGGATGCCGAAGCGAAGATTAAAGCCCATTTCGAAAAGTTAAAAAATCCCATAAAGGAAAAGCCACGCAACTATGCGGAAGTTCTTGGACGCAGCACTTCTGAAGGCGTTTCCGTGACGGACAAAGAAGCCACCAACAATGTGCTTCGGATCTATTATTCTACGAAAATTTCAAAGCCAGAAATAACCCTTGGCGACTATCGCAACATGGTCATCAAGAATTTGTTCAGCGGCATGATGAGTCAGCGGCTACAGGAAATAACACAAAAGCCCAATCCGCCATTCGTCTTCGCGGGCAGTGGCCCACAAAGTTTTGTGCAAGGACATGAAGCTTATATTTCCTTCTTGCTAGTAGGCAAAGGCGGAGCAGAACCTGCTCTAACCGCGATGATCGAAGAGAATGATCGCGTACGCAAATTTGGTTTTACAGCCAATGAGTTGGATCGCGCAAAGAAATCAACATTACGCGCCATGGAGTCGAGTTACAATGAACGTGAAAAAACAGAGTCCGATGGTTTGGCAGACGAATTGATTCGAAATTTCCTCGTAAAAGAAACCGTTCCGGGAATCGAAAACGAATACAACTACTACAAGGAGTTTTTGCCTTCCATCACCCTGGAAGAAATAAATCAATACGCTGCGAAAATTATTCCTACCAACGAAGGAAAATTGGTGGTCTTCACCGGCTCCAACAAATCAGATGTGCCTATTCCCACTTCTGCCGAATTGTTGACCATCACTGCCAAAGCAGAACAAATACCCGTAACCGCCTATCAGGAAGAGGCAGTAGCCACTAGCCTGATGGAAAAAGCACCCACACCTGGCACGATCGTAAGCGAAAAAGAAAATAAGGAGTTGGGCTATGCTGAGCTAACGTTGAGCAATGGGGTGAAAATAATTTATAAAAAGACCGACTTTAAAAATGATCAAATTATGATGAGTGCCACGCGCTTTGGCGGCCAATCGCTATACGATCAGAAAGATCATCTTAACGCAGCCTACGCTACCACCGTAGTTGGACAAATGGGTATGAAGAATCTTTCTCCGGTTGAAATCCGGAAAATTCTTTCAGGAAAAACGGCCAATGCATCAGCATCGATGGGCAACATCACCGAAGGGGCACGAGGTCAAAGTGGCACGGCCGACCTAGAGAGCATGTTGCAATTAGTGTACTTGAATTTCACCCAACCGCGTAAAGATGAAGCGTTGTTCAGTTCCTTTGTATCAAAGCAACAAGCGATGATACAAAACATGATGTCCAATCCACAAGTCGTTTTTCAAGACACAGTTCAGAAAATTTTGTATAACAATAATCCGCGTGCACCTCGTTTTCCAAAAGCTGATGATTTTGCAAAAATTAATCTCGATCGTGCGTTAGAAATTTACAAAGAGCGGTTTGGCAATGCCAACGGCATGACCTTCTTCATTGTGGGAAGTTTTGAAGTTGACAAGCTGAAAGAATTAGTCACCATGTATTTAGGCAGTCTTCCCTCAGCGCCAAACTCTCCGGCATTTAAAGACTTGGGCATTCGCCCGATCAAGGGTGTGAAGAAAGTGGAAATTAAAAAAGGTGCTGAAGCAAAAAGCTTTATCAGCATTGCTTTTACTGGGGAGACGACCTATTCAGATGATGCCAACTTCAAACTGCAGATGTTGATAGAAGTGATGAACATCAAGTTGATTGAAACTCTGCGCGAAGAGTTGAGCGGAATTTATGGTGGTGGCATGCGCACTACCATGAGCAAAAATCCGTACAACAATTACACCATCAATGTATCACTGCCTTGCGGACCAGAGAACGTTGACAAACTGATCACTGCTACCTTTGCGGAAATTCAAAAAATCAAAGACAACGGACCATCGGAAGTTGACTTAAACAAAGTAAAGGAGACGATGAGCAAAAAACACGAGGAAGACATGAAGGACAACAAATATTGGCTGAACAAATTAGAACAAACCGTAGAAATCGGCTCTGATCCAAAAGACATGCTCACCTTCGACCAGCACTTAAAAGCCGTGACCGCCAAAGATTTAAAAGCTGCCGCCAATAAATATTTTGATATGAACAATTATTTGCAAGCGGTTTTGAATCCGGAGAAATAAAAGTTACCCTCAGAAATATTTTGAGCAGAAAACAATATGTTTAGTTATAAGTTATAAGTACAATAACCAATTTAAACATTTCAAAATATGGAAGAAACTCCGAATACAAATGAAACATCAGAAGAACCAAAACTGATAATTTCTGAAGTTGCAATTTCCTACCTTTCGGAAACTGGTAGATGGGCTAAGTTCTTGTCAATTCTTGGATTTGTATTTACTGGACTAATAGTTCTAATGGGATTATTTGCGGGATCACTATTGTCTTTCATGTCCCGAGGACAAATGGATAGAATGCCTAGAGGAATTGGATTCATGGTGGGATCCATATATGTACTAATGGGCATTTTATATCTTTTCCCAACATGGTATTTGTTTAACTTCTCTCAAAAATTAAAAACTGCCATCTCTTCCAAAAGCTTAGATGATTTAAACGTGGCTTTAATTAATCAAAAGTCATTCTTTAAGTTTTGGGGAATATTAATGATCGTAATGCTTGGGATTTATGGTCTATTTGGAGTGTTTGCAGTTACGATTGCACTATTGAAATAAGAAAATATGCGCAAATGATTTCGTGTCAAGAGAATGAAAACTTGCTTTCAAAGAATTTTGAGTTTGATGAATGGAGGAGTACAATTTTTTTAGCGAAATGTTGCACGCAGTATTAGAAGGCTATGAGGATTGACTATACAATTGAAGAAAACGACTTCTTGACACATCAACTTTTTGTTGCTTCGAGGTCTGACCAAATCAAAAAAAAGAGACGAAAAAGCAAAGTAATTGTGCCGTTGCTTTATGTCGCCTTTGGAATTTTACTTTTCTTTGAACACAAATTTTCATTAACAATTATATTTCTGATTATCAGCCTTCTTTGGTTTTTCATCTACCCCGTTTGGGAAAAACGACATTACATCAAACATTATAAGCGGTTCATTAAAGAAAACTATAAGGAAAGACTCGAAAGATCTGCAACTTTAGAATTTAGTAACGAATTTATTTTAGCAAAAGACAATGGTAGCGAAAGCAAAGTCTTGACAACAGAACTTCAAGAAATAAATGAAATATCTTCAACAATATTTGTAAGACTAAAAGGAGGTCAATCATTTATATTGCCAAAGGACAAAATAACCAACATAGACAACTTGACAATTGGTTTAAAAGAGCTTGCGTCCCATTTAAATATTAAATATATCGTGGACGAAAAATGGGAATGGAAATAACTACTGAGCAGAGCATAGTATGAATAAGCCTCGCTAGCGCAAGCGTTTCGCTTATGCTTTATTTTAAAATTCAAGCCTATCTAGTCAAGGTTTATTCAACAAATTCACTCAATTCTTAAAATTCCCCTCTCTAGCGCAAGCGTCTCGCTTGTGCCCCCTCTCTAGCGCAAGCGTCTCGCTTGTGCCCCCTCGCTAGCGCAAGCGTTTCGCTTATGCTTTATTTAAAATTCAAGCTTATTTAGGGTCTGCTGAAAAACTAAAATAGCGTTAATCTGAATTAGGAAGAGGCTTTTTTGCGAACTTAGCCTAAACTAAGTGCAAGCAAAAATGGCCAAGGCCCGTAAAAACCGTGCATCCTAGCAAACTTATTTAAGCCCGACCCAGGCCTTACCATCGACAAATGGGCAATCAACAAACGGGTGCCGATGGGATCAATGGGCGG
>JADEYI010000725.1_pt1 | contig 37533 bp, 50 predicted proteins | sample 8542331 | NCBI WGS metagenome assembly JADEYI01 (sample SAMN16510988, study PRJNA670497) | mine drainage metagenome | isolation source: biofilm near Copperflume 1 | place: Germany: Marsberg coppermine Kilianstollen | collected 2018-02 | reverse complement strand
AACGACCAGATCAGCAAAAGCGAAACATTCTAGGAGGCCGCTGCCAGCGCCGGCACATCGTTCATGCCGTCGCCCCACCAGAGCTCAAATTTATAAAGACTTCTTAGATCAGCAGCAATGAAATATCAGCAAAACTGAAGTATGCTGGGAGGGCGCTGCGAGCGCCGGCAAATCGTTCATACCGCCAACTTCCTAAATTACAAAAATCTGTTTGGTTACGTAAGACAGGAATACTGTGACGGCCACTGCAAATCCTACAAGAAACAACTTGGATTGCATTCTAGTTTTCTGAAGGATCAATAATCTCCGTCACCCACTTGTCTCCTGAAGAAGGAGCATGATTTGCATGGCCGCAAAAAGGACCTTCCAGGAAGCTCTGGCTGGGCACCACAGCACGCTGATCCCTGAATGGCCGAGATAACAGGAGTTTGTGGATGATGCGGCAGGCAATAAGTTTTACAGCAGTGATCGTGGGCCTGAATAATGGTTGCTCACCATGATGACTCCGCTGCCGCGGGGTGATGCGGCCGCCTCGCGCTGAGCCGCCTCAATCGCCGCCTGCTTCTCACCCGGCCGCAGCCCTGCACACGAGTTCCATGTCAATACTGATATGTGATTCCTTGCCCTCACACTCATACAAGATTGAAAGACTCCAATATATGCTGTAGAGGCAGCTTCTCTCTTGCATCAATTATTAGCACGGCCAGATTTGCGCAACACAAGGCAACAGGTGGCATCAAGCGGATTCACCGTGGCCAACAGATTAGACACTATCATGTCAGGGGCGCGCACCTGCGCTGACATCAGCGATGCCGAGGCGGGCGGCGATGCGCGCGGCGCTGACCTCGTTGTCACCGGTCAGCATGAGCACTCGCAGCCGGTCTGCAGCGCTGGGGCGTTCCCTCCTCCAGGTGCCCTGCCGAAGAGCCGCCACCGCCGCGTGGCTGCTCGGCCGCACCTGGTCCTCAAAGGTGAATACCCTGCGTGTGTGGGAGACGCCATTCACTGACAGCCAGAGTCATATCTGACGAGCACAACCTGGTGCTGAGACTGAGTGCTTTTCAGTTGTAAAGTGGCTCCATTGTCCGGCCCTGAGGGCACTGTGGTGGCACAGCAACAGTAGATACAAAGGGGTCCTCAATACCGTGTGCCCTCAGATTGCCAAAAGTGTAGCACAGTCTCAGGGCAACTGTGGCTGCCTACTCTGGGAAATGTATGAACACGCCTTAACAGCCTTATCTTGAAAGGTCTGGAACGGCATACCAAAAGCCATGAGATGGGCCCGATATATAAGATTTGGGACCATGCCCTGATCACTGCACGAAGCGGTAGAGCCTGCCTTGAGGCCGCGTTCGGTTTTGGGCTACCTACAATAGAGGGATTTCCCGAGGCACCAAATTGCAGAATACAGTTCCTCATAACCTCACTAAGGCACACTATTTTGGGTATCTTTCTTTCCACAGTGACTGTTGCACCCCGGCAGCCCTCACCTGATGAGAGGATTGGACGAGCCAGCCTCTGCCCCATTACTACTGCCGCTGCCGCTGCCGTCCCTTCTACTTTCCTGAGGAGCAGCCACCAGCACAGACACAGTGGTGGCCGCTTTGAGGCCGTCCACGAGGCGTGCAAGGTCAGCAGCTTGCTGCGCTGGCAACGCTGCGCTGGCGTAGCTGACTGATCCAAAGCGCGCAAAGCACGGCTGCCCGTTCTCCTGGAACGTCCCCTCCGACCCACCTGCATGCAATCATATGTGAAATATCGCAGGAAAAAAATTGATCATGAAATCTGGCACTCCACGACATCTGAACAGCAATATTGGCTGCCAAACGGGCGATGTTTCTCTCTCTCTTGTCTCTCCCAGATGCAAATCAAGCTAAGAATGCTAGATGTATCAGCTTGCGCATAAGCAGATTTTGGCATGCACAGCCAATACAATGCTCATTGACTGATTGTCAGTGAGGCATTGACAAGCTAGAGCCCCTGCAAAAGGGCTCCTGACTAGACAGGCTACACAGCATTTCAGACAGAATTCTAATACCCTTTGCCTTACAATGCAGGGGCGCTTACCAGTCTCTGTTCTGAACGCGCTGATATCTATCTGAGGAAGCCCGCCATCTCCTGCCAAGCCATGTTCTATCCTTTGAAGCTGCCCTAGGCTGTCCCCAAGCGTCGTCAGGGCATCTGCAACCGGGTGAGACACCCGCCGCGAAAGTGCGATCGCCAGTGCTAGTGCCTTCTTTTCGCTGGTGTCTCCTGATCTAGCTACCTGCTGTGCCCAGCCACCTGCACCGATGATGGCCACATGAAGCTTTGGAACACTAATACACTCTGTGGCACTTGGCGTGACGTTTTTACCGCCACAAAATGCACGTGGTAATCTGATTGGCAGAGACACCACCTAACGGTAAAGAAGGCACTGCTGAGGTATTGAGTGAAGGATACAGGGCGATGTCTAGAGCGGGAGAGTGCTGAGGTGCTCGATATAACAACGAGAGCAGAGTCTAGATCAAGAGTAGTTGTGAGTGCTCACTAGCTGAGTTGGACTGTGTTGCGCTATCCTGCTGAGGCTGCACGCTGGGCTGCTGCAGGCCTTGCATGGAGGTTGCTGCCATGACGCCGGTTGTGAGCGTGCCGGTCTTGTCGAAGGCCACCGTGCCGCACGTCTGCACCGCATCAAAGACATGCGCCCTCCTGACTAATATGTCCCTGCAGCACCGTGGACACGACTGTCAAAAAAGGCCCGCAAAAGACTGCGCACCTGGCACAGCCATACATCTACGCATGCATGCATGCATACCTGGAGGAAATGCCTTTCAATACAGCTTCCGAGAAAGTTATTGAGGCCAGCATCCATGCAGAGGCAAACGCTTAGAAGTACGGGATTGTACCGCCGTAGATAATGAAAAAAGTGATGAGAAAGGTGATCACTAACCTGCGACTAAGCGCGAACTGCGCTGAGGTGTACGCGAGGGGAACCATGACTACGGCGCAGGGGGCCGCGGCCGTTAACCAGCCCATCGCTCGGTATACGGCCCCCGGCTCGGCCCCGGCGCCTAAAAGCGGCACTCCGAGGGCCATCATGACAGGGATTGCCGCGAGAGTGGTCAAGATGACAAATCGCGAGTACCACCCCCCGAACGCGTCCAGTTGGCCCTGAATCTCCGGCCGGTGCGCCTGCACGCATCAGCAACATGCATCATCCATGCTTTGATTGAGGGATCTTGATAGCAATCTTAGACAGTCCTACAGTGTATGCATGACAGGCAAGCGCAGGAGGACAGTCTCTCACATGCCTCATCACGACAAGACAGTTCCATTTGCATAGCTTCTGTGAGCAGTGTGGATGTCATGTGCATTGCATTGCCAAGCCATTCTTTCAATGCACTTAATATGGCAGGCATGAAGAGGAGCCTGAAGAGCTCTTCTCAGCCACTCCAAAAGTTCTTGCATACAAAGCACAGCAGCGCCCACCTTGGCAAACTCAGTCAGCTCCGCGATGCGCGCGAGGGCCGACTCCCGCGCCACTTTTGTCGCGCGCAGAACGAGCCAGCTGTCGGTGGCCAAAGCACCTGCCAACAGCTCGGTGCCCTGTTGCGCCAGAATCGGCAGCGCCTCGCCCGTTATGTGCTGATTGCTCACGTGCGCTGCACCCCTCACTGTCACTCCATCCACCGGCACCTGCCACAAAGTGGCGGGTACTCAGGTGTCTTGCCGTGGTTGCATGAGACTCAACTGACTTGAGCGTCTCAACATGAATCTCTGCAACGTAACTGACTTGCAGAACAGAAAGCTTCGTAAGAAGGTTGCAAGGATGTGCAGAATTGACAGCCATCGTTGCAGACTGGTTCAACTCTTCACAGTATGATTGTGATGCATGGTAACAGCATGCCTCCCACCCGCTGCACATGGGCGGCATCCTTGCAAGGCTCTCGTAGTGTCTCTGCCCTTCCAGCAGGGGCACGTGCAAAGCAATGCAAGGGCGCTGCGGACTCGCAACCTTGCCTCTTCACCTTTGTTTCCACAATATTTGGGATGCAGCAGAAAGGCCGAACCCCACATGCACAGACACTGTCGCAGCGGCCAAGGCCCTCCTGTTCTGGCTAGGGAAACTGATCTCTTGCCGCTCAAATAGAAGCAGACAGACATTCTATTTCAGATCAAACTAGACGACACAAAGTCAAGGGAAGCAGAGAAAACTCCACCTGCTCGCCGGCCTTCACAAAGATGAGGTCGCCCAGACGCACGTCTGACCGGTCGATTTTTTGTGGTTCCCCCGGGGCGGGGGATCCGTCGGGGGCGGTGGCCAGCCGCCAGGCGGACTGGGGGGACTCCTGCAGGCTGGCCATGCTGCCCTGCGCGCGGCGCGTCACGTTGTGCTCAATCGCATGGCTTGCGCTGAACAGCACCAGCAGCCACGCTCCCTGCAGGTGCGCACATGCCGCTCAATCGTCAGTCAGCAAGACGATAGGTCACCGCCTGTCACATGTCACCCTCTGGCAGCCCGCAACAAATATGGCGGGAGTGAATTGTGCGTGCACATGCTCAGCTGATCCTTGGGTGCAAACTTCATCAAGCAGGCGCCGGGACATCTTAGCAAAGTTTGAAGGACTAGTAGAGTTGCAGCTGCTGGAGTCGAGTGCATCAGTCTAGGCACAGCTTGAATGGATGAAGAAGTGCTGTACGCCAAGGCCCCAAGAGAAAAGGATGCACCCAGCATGCGCTGGACACCTGGGACCAGAACCTAGGTGAGCACGACACGCTAGAGACACTGCTGTGCCCTCAGCCAAGCAGAGTCATTAGCAGTTGCGCAGAATACATGAATTAAAGTTGACAAGGGTTCCAAGCGACGCAGCACAAGAGAAAAAGCGTGCCCCCACCTCGAAGGCCTTCCCCAGGATGACTGTGCCCAGAGCAGACAGCATCATGAGCACGTGCGGGGTGACTTCCCCGGCCGCCACATGCTCGCAAACCTCCACCATTCCCGGCACGCCTGCCAGCAGATAGATCCCCGCCAGAGCTGCCACCTTGGCCTTCAACAGAAGACCGGCATACTGTGCCAGCGCGCCTGCGTTGAAAAGCAACCATTGACCACGGCAGTATAAGTCATGTTGCACCAAAGCCAACATGTTGCCATGTAGATGTCGTCACAGAGATGATCTTGCATGCGCTGCTGGAGAAAGCTGCCGGCTGGTTCCCACAGTGGCAGCCAGCCCACAACAACCTTCAATTTGGAGAACTTGCTCGGGAAGTACTGGCCCGGACAATATCCGCCATTTTCACTGCCATATTTGGGTGCAACTCTTAAAAGTTGCAAGACGTCCTCAATTCTCCCAAACTGCTTCTGGTAAGCAGGGCAATAAAAGCACAACCTTTGATTTCTGGTATGACCGGTTACTCACCTGCTGCAAAATGCGCCAGCGTGGCAACGGCTATGAGCACAACGATAGCCTTGGAGGCCTCTTCGCTGTCATGCAGCATGTGCGCGTAGGCCTGCAGCCCCGTCACCCGGAAGACCCACTCCAACCCTCGCTCCATCAGATTCTCCCCCTTGTGCTGATGTTGCCCGTGATGCGCGCGCCCCGGGCTGCCCGATGAGCAGCACATGCCCGCCCTGCATGCTAAGCTCCCCCTGATTTGACGGCGTTCCTGCCTCCTCTGATGCAGCCTGCATCACATGAGCGATAGGAAAGTCTCAGGTCCTTTTCTTTTATCTTCGGTTCATTGTCAAAAGAAGAAGAAGAAGAAATCCTCAATGGTCACTGTGACTGCACTAATGTGCATCTATCAGGGGCTGCATGCCTCCTTTGCCCAGGATAGGCTATGTGCAGTTGCAGAATTGTATTGGATTGGTATGAAAGGATTGTCTGCATATTGAGAGCCTGCCAAGGGTGGGAGCTGAGATTCTCACCCAAGGGCCTGAAGGCAGCTGTGAGCCTGGGATCTCAACCCACTTTTGCATAGGCGCTGGCTGCATACAGATGTAGGCTCAAGGAATGATGCTATTTGACAGCTCCTTGCAGCATTGCCCACAGCTGCAAGAGAGACCTGCCGGGGTCTGTAGACGTTCGGCATAGCTGCAAGTATTCTCTTAGACTGCGCAGAGCAAAGCATGCAGGCTCACGTTACATGCGGTGTCACTTCTGAATGGCTTCACTGTTCTTCTGATCGCTAGGTATGAACCTAGGAGGCATGACCAGGCACAGATGCATGTGGCTTATCACATAAGAAAAACATTGATCTCACCTGGCGTCCTGGATGAAAAAGCGCACGGCAATTGTGGATGCGAGCATTGCACTGGCATTGTCCAGCCCTGTATGTCATTTTCTGGTGAATAGAACGAGGTTCTTCAAGCGGCATTTGAGACTTTCAAGTGGGCCTCAAACGGTTCTCCGCAACCTGATTTCCATTACATATTCCGATCCATTGCCAATAAGACTCCTAGGCCGAGTCAGTCAGAGTCTTGTGGGAGCAAGGAGTAAGCTTCATGCCAACCAGGCAGACGTCTCGGAAATTTATCGGACACACCAAATGGGATACGATTAAGTAGCAGGACTGTGTTGTTGGGTATATTGTTACAGTAAATTTCACGGAGGAAAGGATCGGAGGGCAATGCGCTGGCTCATAAGTCTCGATGGGAGCAACACCATCACGGCACGCGGTGCCCACACTCCTCATCCCGTAACGTGCCCGTACATTCCATGTTGGCGCATGCAACGAAACCCTTGTGTTGTGGTGGGTTCAGATCTAGATTTATACCTGTGTACTTCATCCTTCCCACCAGCCAACATGTTGCCATATAAATTTCATCACTGGGATAATCTTGCATGCGTTCTTTACCGTCTGTGTACACCGTGTATACAGTGACCAGTGACTATAGAGGCATTTATAACAGCACCGACTATAATCATGATGGGGTCTGCATTGGCAGAGCGTTTCGCGCTGAGCACACAGAACCTCCAGCATTACGTAAACTCAAGATGCTGTCCAGCGCGGCGCACTCATGTGCTGATCAGCAAAACTGGTTGTAGAATACTAGGTTCCAAAAGTCCGTCACGCTAGTGCAGAAGTGCCGGCAATCCAGTGTCCACGTGCCCTTCCCCCTCCCAAAATTGCCGTGGTGCGCATCGTACCTCGCCTGCGCAGCATGTAACAGATTACTATCTATTACTAAATGGTTGCTTGGGGGCCAGGGCTGGCCCTACACGCAGTAAACGCAGGGCTCCAGGGTAGCCAATTACCACCGGTTAATCGGTTCCCCGTTGCTCAGCTCTACACACTCAAAAGGCAGATCAAGCGAACAATGCAGCACCCCATGCCGCTGTCCTTCACAGCCTATCAAAATCCTGAGCAGTAATTTCCTTCAGTCTATACAAGCAACATGCCATCCGCGGTGGAGCCAGGACCAAAATGCATCAAATTAAGAATTGCACCAAAGCAGGAACAGTATTTGTGCATGCAGAATGTGTGTATGTAGAGAGGAGACATTAATGCACCTGCGTGAGGTCAAAGACAGGGAGGATCCCAATTTTTGAGCAGCGTGGGCCGCAGCTGCGCAGGAATGTCTTCATCCAGTCCTCATACCTGCGCAAGCCCATGGTGCACTTTTCAATGCTCCATGCTCTTTACGCTATCTGGTTCTGATTATATGAATTATGTCACCATAGAGATTGGCAGCTGTTTCCCCTAGTGATCTTGCCGGTGCATGCTTGCCAGTGGCGACTAAAGAAGAGCTCTCAAATGAACCTCACCAGCCGCACGAGCATGTCAGCCCAACACGTTGCCTCCTGACTCTTCCAAACGTGCCGCATCATCATACAACGATCCTCACAACCCCACTCATCAGCAGTAGGAATTGGAGATGTAATCATGTCCGCACAGCGAGTCACCAGCTTTGGCGGAGATGCCAGTACGAATGGCAGGGCAGAACAGCCACACTCCGCCTTATTGAGAGGCAAAGGATTCTTTATGTAAATTGTTAGGACATATTTTACGCAATCCAACTGGCAAGAGAGGCAGGCAGGGAAGCATACCAGGCCTCATTGAGGGGCGAGGACATGCATCCCCCCTTTTCCGCCAGCGCATCAGCCGCAGACTTCTCAAACGTCATCGTCCCGTTCACGCCGCCGAAATGCGTGGCCGTGGCCGACCGGTAAAACGAGCGCGCTGCGTATCGGCTCAGCCGCAGGTTTATCAGCTCAGTCATGTCCTCCTGCCACGCCTTCCAGGGGTCCCTGCCGATGTTTGAAATTCATATTTCATATTATTTTTCAGACGAAGTTTTGAATTTTAATTTTTGGCAACACACGTGATCAACCCTACATCAGAAAACCTGACCCAAAAAGATCCAGCATTTGAAGTCCCCGAGAACACTGGGTCTGCATTACAGACAATATCGTATTGTGCTGTGTTTGCATCTGCACAGGGCTAAGATGGTAGCGTGCACCAGTCGCATGGACACTACAGAAGGCATCCCAACAACTGCAAAGTGCTGGACACGCTCTCTACCAAGCATCCGATATCAGGAGTGCAACGGCACCTATGAGGCATGTCGACAGCTTAATGGTGACAATGGACAGCTCTGTTTTGCTCTCTGAATAGACTGATAGTTGACATGCATGCAGGGTCCGCACCCTTGCTCGTGCACATTGTAGCGCGGGTACCAGGCGCCAAAATTGACGATGATGACGTCATTGTCAGTCAGCGGCTGGAACTCGGCAAACACGTCGTCCCACAACGTCAGATTGAACCGCCCAAACGCTCGCAGGAAAACCTGCGGGCCAAAATTTTGTGAGCATGCATGAATCTCTCCCCAAGCGAGTAAAGCTCTGCACTTGATGCAGGTCCAATGCACTTAGACCCTTGCAGATTGGAGGCCAATTCTCTTTGGCTTGGATGCATCTGCCTTTTGGGGTATGAAAAGGCCTAGAATGGCGGGGAGTGGTATAAACGCTGAGCTCCATGCCCACACTTGATTGGGTCATGCTTGGATCAGTCCAGCAAGTACCAGGATTTAGCAGCCTTTTGAATTGCAGCTTACAGTTTACATCCTGGCAGGACAGGCATGTATGGAAGGCTGACAAACAGTAAGAGGCAGTGAGTCATTACCTGCGCGCCGGATTTTAAATCGAAGCGGCCGATGTACTGGCGGGGGATCCGAAAGTCCCCCGGGATCCCCCGCGCGATGTAGTCATGCTCCATCGCCACTGGGATCTTCTCCTCGTCCCAGAAATGGTGCTCCCCCGACACCTGCCACACATTTGAAGGCACCCCTTCAGCTCAGAGGGTATTTGGCGCACAGGACGTGTTCAATTATATGGAATATCAGGACTTGCGGTGCATGCACATGTAGCGCATGCAGAGTGATGCAGAGCATTCAGAGTGGTAAAACAGTGTGTCATGCCCAGGCAATCTCCAACATGTCTAGACATGGGCGCCTCAGCACAGCAGACACCCTGCAGCTTGTGCAATGCTGGCTTGACGGAAATGAGTTTTGCAATCCCTGCCGTCCCCAGAGGGCAGAAGAAAGGATCCCTGCTGGCGCAGCTGCTTGCCGGGGAGGGCCCTTTCCAGACACGTCACAGGGTAGAGAGCAGAAGCTTGTCATGAAGCAAATCCCGAGGAGCACCCAATCGCAGGCAATTACGCAATAGGAAGCATGACTCACCGTGACATCGGCTAGCGAAGGGTTGGCTGCACAGAGAGCAATATGGCAGTCCCTGCCGTCCCCAGAGGGTAGAAGAAAGGACCACCCAAATGGGAATATTAGGAAGCTTGGCTCACCGTGACATCTGCGAGCATGCAGGCGAGGGAGAGCCACTGCTGGCGCATGAGGCTGTCGCCAATCATGATTATGCGCTTGGCAGCAGTGCACTCGGCAAAGTGCTCCGGATTCCACGGCCGCAGGTCGCAGTCATACGGCTTGTACACCTGCTCAGGTCGGACGGTTATGCTCTCAGCTGCCTGTGCAGCACAAAGACTGGCCGACCCCAACACACAAGTACAGCTGCTGCTTCAGTGTAGCAGGAAAAGACCCGGCGTCCTCCAGCGTTTCAACACAGTCCTAAAATGACTTGATCAGAGGCAAACCACATGACCCTACTGTCATTGATAGGGTCAAAGTGGTTGAGGAGCTCACCTTGTTGTAGGTGGCAAACAGGTCTGGTCGATTGGTGTCGCCGTCCAGCATGCAGTCCCAGTCCTTGGCCCATGATGGGCAGGCAGCTGCAGCGTCATAATGACCCTGGTAGTGGGGGTCTTCGTGGGCTTCCTGCATGCCACATCAGCACTGCATGTTAGCATCAAGGCACTGGCATGGCAGCTTGTTCGTCATGGCACCAAACAAAGATGAAAGATTCACGACTTCAGGGATGCAAGTATCAGGACTGTATGGCAGTTTTGCATGCTTGTCTGGTCATGCACACGGGTCGCTCCTCCAGGCGCATGCTAAGTGCTTCAAAAATGCCAGATTTGAGAAGCGACAGACGGCTCACCCAAGTGCCCTTCAAGGTTGGAATCTGCCCCAGAGCTTGGCCATCACAGACAGCTCCTGCTGCTCGAACCGAAGCTGCTTGGTGAAGTACTAGCAGGAGAAATATTGACAATATCATCGCTGTGCTCAGGTATGCATCACGTTCAGGTCATCTGAACGTCATCTGGCCAAGGCTGGTTGGGATGCCCTGGCTATTGCCATCCTACACTGTGCCCGAGACGAAGTCAATCCAAATATCGGTCAATTATTGACTAGACTATATTTGGGCACGCTACTTATTATAGTGTGAAGAGGCGATGAGTTGTTGGTAATCACCAACTTATATGGAAGCCAAAGAGCAGATCAACGACAGCAACAAACACAGAAACCGGGTCCCGATCGCCTTATAATTTGAGTAAGGTATATTCTGGTACTCAACCAAGCCTCTGCATCGTCCGAGTCCCTTCATGCGCGTGAAATTTAACAGAAGGAGGTTTCGGAAGAGGAAAGAAGTTCCTTCGTTGACTTCCGGAAAGTGTGGCCTCGGGCAGCAGAGGCGTTCCTGTTCAATTGCCCTCAGAGCATTCAAGCATGCAAGTCTGCCTATGATGTCGATGTCAATTGCCCTACGCAAAACCGATTAAGATAGGAACTAGATTTTCAAGGCTTTCAAAAGTGTCCCGTGCTCACGAACAAACCTTTGTCACCAGCAGTCATCGTCCACTTTGCAAATCTCAGCATCGAAGAATCCTTGCTTGAGAATTCGACTTCTCCCTCGCTCTTTTTTTACTTAGAATGGTTCTTAGAGTTGATTCAATCTGAAGAGATCGAACGGTCTGAGATGAGCTAGGTGGGCAGCGATGCCTTTCAGATGGCAGAAGCAGAGGAGCCCCCGAATAAGAAGCAGAAGGTCGATGCTGATACAACAGTAGAAGATTCGCTCTTTGAAAGATTACAGGTACATTTGCACATCCATGCAATGCACTCTTGCAGCTATTTGATCTTACTGCTCACTGCCGTGCTGCAATGGTGGGAATGCTGGAGGGCGTACCAAATGCAAGACATCCACGCGAGGAGAGGTACATCCTGACCTTTTTCTTTGCTATGCATTGATCTCTATTCATGTGTGACAGGATATTGACGCAGCTCAGCCTCTGGATGCGCCAGCAGCAGCTGCCAGCAGTGGCCAAAGTGGCAGGGCGGATGGGGCAGCTGTTGCTGAAGTACAACCAGCATCGCCATTGCCTGCGAACGGGATTGTAGAGAGCAATGCTGAGCCGCCCACTCATGAAGGTACTGCCAAGCTGGACTTGTTTTCTGACCACATGCGTGGCCACCTCCCCAACTTAGATGGCCTTCCAGAGTGGCAGGACAATGCGTCATGTGAAGGCTGACGACTTTTGGAATTTTTTGGGCATGGCAGGTGTGAAGCTGCAGGTCTGGAATCGTGTGTAATTGCTGCTCAGGTGATGCACTATTGGAAAATGGCGGCATCCCCCTTGTCGAGGTGCCGGCAGGGATGTTCTCGCAGCGCGAGCTGTACATGGCCAAGAGGGAGGCCGATGGGGACTTCGCCTTCGAGTATGTGGACAATGACAACACTGCCAACCACAACATGTGGTGAGCAGTCCTGCATGCCCACTGCATGCACAGCATCATACCACTCCTCGTGAGATCATATCAAGGATGACATATTAGAATTCATGGCCTTAATTTTAATAGCATGGAGTCGACCTACATGGTTGGCTCTTAAACGAGAGCTTCATCAGAATATAGCATGCCATCATGTCATGGCCAGCACGCCAGACTGTCGCTCACAGTGACTGCAGATTTTTGAGGAGATCAAAGTTGTGGAATCGAGCACCATGCCCACAGTTGATTGGGTCTTGCTTGGAGCTGGCGAGTCCATCGTGCATGCTGTGCACAGGGGAGCCGTTTGAGGTTGCATAGGAGTTTCTGGACGGGTTATGGAACTATTGTCCATCAAATTTTAGAGTATGTGGCAGCCTTTACCCTGCCGCTTGTCTGCAGATACACCTTACCTCTGGCAGAAAAATACTTGGGATAAAAATTAAATCACTTGTGGCATGCAGGCTGATTGGGCTGAAGAACATCTTCAGCAAGCAGCTGCCCAACATGCCCAAGGAGTACATTGCGCGATTGGTGCTCGACAGGCGCCATCGCTCTGTGGCCATCATCAGGCGGGGAGGCACGGTGCGCAAAAAAGATTGTACTTCTCTGTCCTGTAGTAACCAGATGACCTCTAGTTGGGGTTACCTATTGCAGCATGCACAGCAGGTATGTAGAATTGGCAAGCACAGGGGCACAGTAGTCGTTTGACATGATGACATGGATAACATAATGATTTTGGACTTAAACCGGAGGCAGTGTTTGCCAAGTGCGTGCACGTGCTGCGAGCCTGAGTGCGTTGTCATAGCATCATTGCGAACCGATCTAAATTTGATTTCTGATGTGAGGGGTGTTGAGATCAATCGCGAGCGTTCAATGTGGAATGGTTGTGCTGGGCTGAGGGTTGAAGGGTTGATATGCGCAGGTGCTGGGGGGAATAACCTACCGCCCCTTCCACGACCAGCACTTTGGGGAGATTGCGTTCTGCGCTGTCACAGCCATTGAGCAGGTGAAGGGGTTTGGAGCGCGGCTGATGAACTACACAAAGGCATGCACCCTCTCTGAGCACATTTCTAGGATATTGTGTATTATTATAGGGTTTACAGTTCAAGGGTTTTAACCCCTGAAACTCTAAAATATAAGAACGAAAGAAAGGGTGTTGTGTCCACATGTCAGTGAATACGAGTGTATCTTCTGCCGAGTGCGAGTGTTGTGGCGAAGAAAGGATGCAGAGGGGAAACAAACATATAATTGGTGTGACTGGTATTTGGGGATAACTCTGTCAAGATGTTGCAGTGTGGCAGCTGCATGTGTCAGATTGCTGGAGCTGCAGGGAGGTCTTCAGTGTTGTCAAGGCGCTCACAAATTCAGTGGGGGTGCTCTCACAGGAGTTTGCCAGGGCGCACGACCACCTGACGCATTTCCTGACCTATGCGGATAACAACGCGGTCGGGTACTTTGCAAAGCAGGGCTTCACCAAGGAGATCACCCTGGAGAAGGACAGGGTGAGCATCCCATGCATATTGCCTTCTTGCTGCTCGTTTGGCCAAGATTGCTGATTGTTCCCAACCAGGAATGTGCTTGCATGCGAGGCAAGCACAAGCCAGCTGTCACATGCTGAAGGCCTCTCGCTAATGACCTGCTGCTTCATTACAGCAAGACAAGGGATCATCATGTAGTTGCTATGGGCTATTTTCAGTGGAACCCAAGTTTCTGCTGTGCGTGTGGAGGTCAGAGGAGTCCACACATCTGTCGTGAGCTTCGTTTGAATTTCACCATGCACGCATGCATGCGCAGTGGGTGGGGTTCATAAAGGACTACGACGGGGGCACGCTGATGGAGTGCATAATCAGCGACCGCCTGCCCTACACAGATCTGCCGGGCATGCTGCGCGCGCAACGGGCCGCCCTGGACCGCCACATCAGAACGCTTAGTAAGTCCCACGTCATCCACCCCGGCCTGACCACCTTCCGGGACGGCCAGCGCCGCGTTGAGATTGCCAGCATCCCCGGTGAGCCTGCATCTCCAATCAATAGTCTCCATATAGATGTCCTGTTGGACCTTATTGTTCATTAGCTTCTTGGTTTGGATTTGCATCCCCTTACCTTACACGCTCACCAGGTATTAAAGAATGCTGTCAATGTGATTGGATGGCATTTGCCCTTCTTCTTGCCTGGCTGACTACTGCTTGTCGCCATCGACTGCATGTTTGAGACAACTATGCCAAATTAAGCAGGCACGCGTTATTTTGAACCTGTCATCGATGGCTGCTTGCAATAGCCACCAGCAAGCTGCAAGTTATCAGAGCGCACTAGCAATTATGCCAACATGCTGCATGGTCAGGGACGTGCACTGAATCTCGTTCACCAATCAGCCAGCAAACCAAGAGGCTGTTGCTGCGGCAGCCCTTGAAGAGCTGACTGCCTTCACTCGTGCCTTCATCATGTGTGGCATAATCATGTGTGTGGCATAATCATGTGTGGCATAATCAAGCCTTGAATATCATTTCTGAGCGCCTGGATTTTGGCGCAGGCGTGGCCGAGGCCGGCTGGACGGCTGAGATGGCAGAGCCGCCGCATTACAACCTGCTCATAGACCGCGTCGTGCTGCCAGTCACACCAGACAACCTGCAGCGCTTCATGGTGTGTTCGCCCTGTAATTAATCAGCACAGCAAGCAAGGCACCTTGCACCTACGCACCTTGCCTCCGGTAGGAAAAGCGTGTAAATAACAGCAAGCAAGGCATGTCAGGCAGTGCGAGCGCTAAAAAGGGGCAAGGCTGCCCCGCGCTTTGCATGCAATACGTGCGCATACAAAAGACATTTATCATGTTCACGCCCACAGATAAATTAGCTAGAACACTTATCTTGGCTCCTTGGATTCACCAGGCATGCATTGAGCATGCTTGCTGCCTCAATTTGGCGGCTGTCTACTGTTCATTTCTGGAAGCGGCTCTTTTCATCACCGTCGTCATCTTTTTATGCTACTAGGCAGATGAATTCTCTCCTGGACCATTTTGTCTCTAAGGCATTTCTGCATTGCAGGAGAGGGCCTGGAGAGCGCTGTACTCTCTGGACGACTCGTGGCCCTTCCGGGAGCCCGTAGATGCGGAGGACGTCCCGGATTACTACGAAATAGTCAAGGTGAGTCACTGCCGCTTAACGCGCCGAAAATCTCCCGATTGCTGAGCTGTAGCAAATCTGCGAATGGTGTGTGGCCTGGGCTGTTCGCACCTTTCACTTGTATGCACTGCCAGCAGAGTATCCGTCATGTGGGTGACATGAGTTGGATTTTGCGATTAACTGCTTCACCCGACTTTGGTAGTGGTTGCTGGATGAGATCAGGAGCTGGGAAGTTCTCGCTAGCCCCTCGTGCCATTCTGGGCGGCTCCGGTGCTCACAACTCCTGCTTGCTGGCAGTAGCATTGTTCCAGAAAGAGGCATTCTGGCCCTTGTGTGTACAGTGCCTTCGTTCCGCGAGCCAGCAGCACATGTCATATACGTATTCTCAACCTATAACTGGGCCCTAAGTCTTTTCACTGTACAGGATCCGGTGGACCTGAGCACAATAGAGCAGCGGCTAGCGAGGCGGGACTACTATGTGACGCTGCACATCTTCATTGCGGATGTCAATCGCATGTGCGCCAACGCGCGCGTCTACAACTCGGCCGAGACCATCTACTTCAAGATGGCCAACAAGCTGGAGGCCTTCCTGGACGAGTACATCCACTCCCACGTGGTCTTCAACAACCCCCAGTGACAGGGTTTGGACAGGGGGATCTACGTCTAAGCATGCCCCGTCTAAGCATGCCCCTCAGATATAGATCCCCCTGGGGTGCACGCCAAAAGAGGTACCCCCAGTGATTGGGGCAAGTGCTTACTAAGCGTTGGTGAGTCTTACATAACCTCCTAGTGGGGCGCCATTCCAGCCCCCGGTGATTCCCTCGGATCACTGCCCTGGAAGGAGGGAGGGAGTGGGCTGTCTAGATCTAGAGTGTGAAGTGGTGCACCATCTGCAGCAAGAGAGTGAAATTTAATGACGAAATTGAGCGCTGTGTGAAGCATGCAACTGTATGGAGCGACATTGCTGACTTCTGCTATTTGTACTAGCTAGGCGTTGGCCTCAGCCAAAAGGCCGGATGCAAGAAGGCCTGGCATGGTTTGGTTTGACTTGGCATGGCATAATATCACCCGAAATATTATAAATAAATGATTGAAGCGGTGTCTTGAGTGGATTTACATCAAAGACTGTTCTTGTCTGGCCACCAATGGCCAGTCTCCAGAAGCACCTTCAAGCCAGCTGCCCTACAGCTGCCATTGACGTCATGGCTGTCCAAAATTTCAAACCCTTCCATAATCAGGAAGCTGTGCTATTCACAAATCCTTCGTGACACTACACCGGTTGAGATATAGAACGAGCCCTGAAAAGAGATAAGAACGACCGTACTTACCTCATAACGAAGCTTGACGACCCAAGAGTACTTAGCGACGCTGCACGATGACGCAGTCTGAGTGCGTCCCACTCATTGACCCGAAAAATGAAGGGAAGGAGGAGCTACGGTTATGTTTTGCTTCTCAAGAGTACCTTGTTGTATCAGTCCAATTCATCAGTCCATACCTCTAGCAAGCCGGCTTGAGAGCGACGATCCTGATCCATTTGAGAATAACGTGTCTTCTGCATATTTGTTGTTGCAATTGGAGCTTGTCTGGGGCCTGAGATCGTTCTGCCAGAAGTTCGGTGCTTCTCTACTCATGGACAATCGCACTGCAAAGGGGCAGGCATTCTCACCTCACACTTGTGCCTAAGTGCAGGCAGTATGAGTTTGTGGACATCCCTAGAGCAAAGCTGAACAATGGAGCCAGCATCCCGCTTCTGGGCCTGGGGACCTGGAAAGCAAGCGTGCGCACTGCCTCATCTTGAGCCCACTTACAAACACAAGTAGCAGCGAAATCACTGCCACATACTATTCCCTGAGCCTGAAGATTTCCTTGAAGGGACCTTGAATACCAGTGCAGACTCTGTGGTATTACTGCTTTTATTATTAATATTATTACACGAGTTCCAGTTCTCAGGCACCTAGGTAGCTGTGTTATAGCTAGCAGTAATGAAGTTTTCTTGGCTCACACTGCCTGATCAGCTGAAATTTACTAGCCCTTTGGCACCGTCAGCAGTGCAGCATTGACATGGACAGCATCCCATGCTGGGGAGAAGTCTTGACTACAGTTTTGACTACAGTTTTGGCTACAGTTTTGCTACAGCTTTGACTACTGTTTTGCTCTTGCAGGCTGACGAGGTTGGAGCTGTGGTGGAGAAGGCCCTGCGGCTGGGCTACAGGCACATCGATGAGGCTGCCATGTATGGCAACCAGGAGGGCGTGGGCCGCACCTTCACCAAGCTCTTCAAGGAGGGCAAGATCAAGCGCGAAGACATCTGGGTCACCTCTAAGGTATCTGACCTGCTTGCCTGACATGCGTTGCTGATCTACTAGCCGATTTGGCGCGGAGAGCATACCATTGACTTGTAAGTTGTCAAGCAGTTGTGACTGTGATTTGTCAGTCTTAGGCCTTGACATACAAAGAGGTTTCAGGGAAAGGGATTTACAGCCGTCAGTATACATGCACCCCTGTGCAAATGTTTTCATGACCAAGAAGAATCATTCTATCTATGCGCAAACGGCAGGGTCAGTCAATGGCCAGCAACCGCGCATTGAAACATTGCGCAGAAGAACTCCCCTGTATAGCGCTGTGGAGGAGTGACAGCCTGCTGCTCTGTTTCCTAGAATGGAGGCCTTGAAAGCTAAGGAGTGGTATTGTGTGGGGTGCTGCTGCAGCTGCATAACAGGGATCACGCGGCGGACGCAGTGAGGCCAGCGATTGAGAAGGTGCTGAAGGAGTTGCAGATTGAGCAGCTGGACCTGTTCCTCATGCACTGGCCCGTCAGCGGCAACAAGGGGGACACCGTTGACCCGCCAATCAAGGTGTGGCTCATAGCCTCAAGGGGAGTAACGTAAAAGGGGGAGAAATGACAAGGGAGAACAGAAGAGAGTGGAATTGATTCTGCCACATTTGATAGCCTTATTTGAGACTTCAGCAAGCCCAAAAGGGCTTGGAAAGCTGCAACCATCTTTCTCTTTGCAAAACCCATGGGCTGGTTTTGGCATCAGTGTTTTATCGTGTGCTCTTAGACCTTGTATCAAACATACCTATTCGTTCGGCATACGTGACTAATGCGGCTCTAACTGGGGATTGGGATCTATCGTTCTGCAGGAGACATGGCAGGCCATGGAAAAGCTGGTCGACGAAGGACTGACCCGATCGATCGGAGTTTCCAACTTCAGCGTAAAAAAGATCAAGGTACGTTATCCTTCGAAAGCAGGATGCCAGAGTGCTCCTATCTGAAACCTTTCAAAGTTGCTTGATGCACTTTGTATAGGTAAGGTACAAGACAAACAATGCTGGACGTTCATACAGACGAGCACAGTGTCAGAACACAAAATTAGCAAAACCAAAATATCAGGAATGTACTGTGTTCTCAGGATCTACTGTCTTATGCGCGCATCACTCCGGCAGTGAACCAGATCGAGGTGCACCCGTTCTTCCGCAACCAGTACAACATTGACTTCTGTCACTCGAAGGTGGGTCGGCCCTCCCATTCCCATTTTTTTTAATCGGTCCTTGGTGACCAAGTGTTGCTGTCATACCTGCACATGCAGTGATGATCTTTTTGATTAAATAGCCGAGTGAGTGGCTGGAGGGGTAAGTTGTTGAGTGATTGGCTGAAGGGATATACCGTACACTGTGATGGGGAGCTTTAGGGATGTTTGCCGGGTGGCGAGGTGTTTAATGTTAAAAAATGCCAGCGATTGATGACTAATGGTGGTGCAGGGCATCCATGTGACGGCGTACTCTCCCCTGGGCACGCCTGACAGCGCCAGCATGATGAAGCGGCACGGCGACACACCCTCCTTGCTGCAGGAAGAGGCTGTCAAGAAGGTGGCTGACAAGCTGGGCAAGTCACCCGCACAGGTAATCCTCTTTTCCTAGCTGAGTCGTTTAGTTTGAGGCACCTCTTTTTCAATAATTACATGCCTTTTTGGCCTTTCAAGGCTAGGTATGTTCCAGCAGCGATTCTGTAGATATCTAGATCTTTAGGCACCCGTTCAAAACATGAAGCAGGTGCCATGGCACTTGATCGGGGTTGATTCTGACGGGCATGGTGCAATCTTTTGTGTGAGCGGCTAGCCTTCTTGGAGCAATGTGGTCAAATGCTGACACTGTGACCGGTGATAGTGGGGTCATCTGGTATCAAATGTGACAGACATACAAGACATTGCTAGTATCCCCAAACAGGACTATCAAGACAGGCCTGCCTTGATAAAACAATGCACTGTCTGAATGAAAGGGCAGGAAAGAACTACCCTGATTGCCTCGCAATCTTGCAATAGAACTGTGAAGGGTGTGAATTAGTCACGTCACATACTCATGACTCATGTGTGCGCAGGTGCTGGTGCGGTGGGGCATCCAGCATGGCACATCAGTCATCCCCAAGGCCAGCAACGAGCCGCACCTGCGCAGCAACCTGGATGTACTCAACTGGGAGCTCCCCAAGGATGACTTCAAGGCCATCAGCAGCATCCAGTTTCAGGTTCCCACACATCCTAAATCCTATATCAGATCTGTTGGTACCCGCTCTTGTCTCTTGTCATGTGGCGGCACGAGATCCTTGCATGAGACGACACTGCAGTCTTGAGCGCTTCTATGGATGTCAGCGTGCATGCGCATGCATGCAGATTAGAGAATGGGGAATGTAGTCATCAAGACAGAGCCAGCGCCAGAATATAGGAGCGCAGATTGCATGTGGTGTGCTGCAGTTTGCCCATGTGCTCATGGCAGCGCTGATGTAATGTTAGCGTCACCACATGACCATCAGGCCTAAGGACCAGGAGAATTACAATAGAGGGCAAGAAAGTGGCATTTAAGACTCCCAGCTAATAAAACACCTAGCTAGGACTATAAGATTTCATACCTGAAAAGATCAGATTGTGTGCAGGCGCGCTTTGTGGATGGCTCAATGTGGCTGCAGCCTGAGGGCCCCTACCGCACACTGGATGATGTCTGGGATGGCGAGATGGGTGAGGAAGTCAAGAAGGAGGAGTAAAAGCTCATTTGCTGATGTGGATTCTGTAGCCTGTATATATAGCCACATGGCACTGCTGTGGCCACACCATGGACCAACAGTACAGGCACCTGCTGAACAGCAAATTTGAACAACTACTTCAAAGTGCCGAGTTAGAGTGACCAGTATGGTACTGTTCAGCAGGAATTTCTGTTCAGACTTTGCAACATAAGCACCCTGCAACTGATGTGAAGAGTACATGTTGCTCCCAGCGGGCGAGCTGACCAATGTGCAGCTAGTTAGTCTGGTGGAAGATACCTGCAGAATGGACAATCATGAACGTATGCCAGAAGGCCGACAAGACTTGAGTCACCTCCTTTGTCTGTATTCAATGCAGATATGTTCTGATGGGTGTACTATTGAGTTTGCACATCAAATCGAGCGTTGCCACACAATCTGTAGATAGAAGGGGTGAATCCTGGAAAGGCACGGGATAAGGAATCTTGGTTCGTCGTTCGGTTGCTCTTGGTCGTTGCATACTGCACAATCACGGCACAGAATTCATCGAGTCGATATTACAGGGAGACTAGAAGCAAATTTTCGTGCACGATCGTCCATTCTACTTCGTCTATCAATCACAGAGACAAGGACGACAACGATGACAGACATCGATGTCAAGTACGCCGTTGCCTTCCTACCCCTTGTACTCGGGCTCGGAAACCAGATAAATGTATGCACTCAATCAGAAAATGGGCACACTTGCGCTGATTGCATCGTCTCGAGCCAACTTTTGCACTTCTGCCCTGCAGGGAGTACAAAGTCGTGGACGTCCCCAAAGAGAAGCTGAACAATGGACTGGAGATTCCCTTGCTGGGCCTCGGCACCTGGAAAGCGGAGGTACAGTATTTATTCAAGAGCAACATCAGACCTTCTTTTATGAGAACCTCTTCCGTCAGCCTTCTGCTGCAATTATCAGCTGCGAATTCATGCTACTAGGCCTCTTCGACCTTGGTCTTGTACCAGCTTTTTTGTGAGTGTTTTTGAGGAAAGACACCTGGTGTGCTGCAGCCTGGTGTGGTGGGCAAAGCTGTGGAGAATGCTCTGAAGCTGGGCTACAGGTCTGCTTTCCTTCCCCCAGCGCCAATCTGAGACCGCTGCATTCCCATGCATGTGGAAGGGTCCGTTCCATCAATACATACATATTGCTGTCCCGTAGCCAGTGTGCACAACACACACAGCACCTGTAAGCAAAGCAAACAGCGGCAATTAAGTGTGCCTCGCAGATTCCTCGGTATGCAAGCATTCCTTCCATAACAGCCACAGGGTATCACTCTTCGTTCTTTTCTGGCAAGGTGTACCCTGCCATGATGGAGAGATGTGATACCTTGTGACTGGGAGCTCTTAATTCTACTTCACACAGCATTAAAGCAGTGCCATGAACAGGCAGCACGAGGCATCTTCACCAGCCTCATCGGGGCCAATACCTGTACCTTGTGCTGGCAGCATGAGACATCTCAATCAGCCTCACTTCATCGATAGGCTAACAGCTTGACAGAGCCTCACTTCTTGTTCTGGCATGTTGACCAGTCTCCACTTCACTAAAGGCTTGAGAGGCAGGCTAACACCTTGACAGACAGAGCTGCTTGTGCTGCTGGCAGGCACATCGACTGCGCAGCCCTGTACCACAACCAGGACGAGGTAGGCCGCACGCTGGACAAGGTGTTCAAGGAGGGCAAGGTCAAGCGCGAAGATGTATGGATCACCTCCAAGGTGCGTACCATGCGTTCATAGGGTCTCAGGGAGCTCAATTGCCCGTCTTCACTGCCCCTATTGACGCAGTTTTGTTTCTTAGAATTCGCACCCCCATTTCACCCTTCCTGCAGCATGCTGCTACCATTTTGTTGCAGCATGCATGGTCTGTGGAGTGTCTGTTGCTGACATGCAAGCAGCTTGCATCCAGTGTTGAGAGCTTTCCCTGCAATCTTCAGACTTATGCCACAGGTCTTCTGCTTATTGCGGTGCACTGGGCCTTCAAGTACACAATTTTCATATTGACATGAGAGCACCTGGTAGGAAAGTCGTCGAGGTGCATGCTGGCTCAACAGTCAGAGACAGATAGAGTGCATCAAGTGTGCCTCACTAGGCACTTATTTCTGCCTCATACTTAAAGGAGCCTTCTGGCATGTCATTTGCTGCCCTTGACACTCAGGGATGTGCACATCCAAGCTTAACACAAGGTGCTGTCTGCTGATGCTTCTGATGGTTCCCACCTGTGCAGCTGGACAACAAGGACCATGACCCGGAGAGAGTGCCAGAGGCATGCAAGGAGACTCTGAGGGAGTTGCAGATTGAGCAGCTGGACCTCTTCCTCATGCACTGGCCTATTGCTGCCAAGGAGGGGCCCAGCGTGGATCCACCCATCAAGGTGATCCACCCATTGCCAAATTCAGATGTTGAATTAGTGGAATGAGGTGTAGTGACTAAGCAGCGCCCTTCCCTATGGGGGCTTGAAATGCCGCATCGAGAGCCAGAGGCTCCTGGATGACCTGAGAGGTTGCACGGAGGGCAAAGAAGGGATTAAATGGCAGGCAACTGTTCCAATGGAGCATTTGCATGATGCATCCTGCAGCCCTTTGCTCTCACAGCTGCAGATTGTGGCCCGGTGATGCACCATTCTCAAGACTTTGCACTGTCTTGACACTTCAAGGGAGTAACACGGAAAGGGCAGCAGGTGCAGTACACCACCAGAGTGGATTCTTACTCAGCATTTCCGAGCTGTGAGCTGGCAGAAAAAGCATATTAGCTTGTAACTCTGAGCTGTGTGGTGATGACGTGGCAGGTGACCTGGCAGGCCATGGAGAAGCTGGTGGACGATGGCCTTGTGAAGACCATCGGCGTCTCCAATTTCAGCGTCAAAAAACTGAAGGCACGCCCTCTGCACCTCTTATCAGTTTGCTGGATGCTGTCCATGCCTGCCTGGGAATTGAAAGAAATGTATAGTCATGCATGTGCCTGTTCTGATTTCCGCGAATGCTGCTTGTAGAAGATTCTGTGGCGGTGATCGCTGATCGCATTCATGGCTGTCCTCATGTCACAGTCGGATCCTTCAAGTGCGTCGTGAGCAGTGCAATCAGTTCCACAGCAGATGCCCCAGGGCTACTGCTGCAATTCGGTCCCTGCTATGCATGCACTTTGAAAGTCTGAGTGTGACATGTGGGTCGCAGAGGCAGGAATACCCCAACGGACAGCCACAGCAACTGAACAGAGGCGCAGACAAACAGTCACTCCGTGCAATGAGTCATATACTATATGATCCATTGCCAGGAATGACTGTCTGTCTGCGTCTAGTAGGTAGTCATGATAGTAGGCATGATGGATGCTGGTCGCATGCATGCAGGACCTGCGCAGTCATGCGCGCATCCAGCCGGCGGTGCAGCAGATAGAGGGGCACCCCTACTTCCGCAACAACTACAACATCCACTTCTGCAAGACCCATGTGCGCGCACCTGCCGCCACCTGCATGCACTGGCATTACTTGCAAGTTGCTTGCATGGTCACATTCCTCTACTTTCCAGGACTCTGCTAGCCCTACGGCGCGCCTATATGCAGAATGTGTATGGTATTAATCAAGCAATGTAGGCCTGCAAGTGCACTGAAAGCATCATGCATGCTGGAACACTATGCTGCATGTCTTAATTCTTCAGTGGCAAGGCAGAATCAATGCCTGTGGATGGAGGATGCATATCTTCCTGCAGCACTGCTCACATGCACTGCCATGTACGGGGGGCATGCATTTGACTGAAAAGAACTTCTGAGACCCGGGGCGTTGTCATGCACCAGGACATGCCTATGATTGGGATGCTTATGAGCAAAATAAAAATATTAACCTGTCATGTGACAAAGCATGCATGTGACTAGGATGCTCACGAGCAACCGAATTGAGCGAGCGAAATGCTGGAAACCGACGTCCATCATGTGGGAAGGGCATGCATGTGATAAAGATGCCCATGAGCAAAATGGATATCTGTGTCATGTCATGTGACAGGGCATGCATGTGACGGCATACTCACCCCTGGGCACACCGGACAGCGCCAGCATGACCAACCGCGACAAGAATGTCCCCGTGCTGCTGCATGACCCCCTCGTCCAAAAGGTTTCCAAGAAGCATGGCAAGAACCCTGCGCAGGTGCGCGCACATGCCTCCTAACTTGTTCTACCAATCACCCCTAACTAAATTTGTTCTAGCACATCTGATCCGACCCAGCATAATACAGCGGTCGGGCGCTTGTCCAAGTAGGTAGTGCGACCGTGATTGATCTTCTCTAGGCTTGATGAGTGTTGGAGAAGGGGGAGAACTGACCTCAACTCGACAGCAAACATTGGCCGTGCTCTGGTGTGAACTATGGCACACGCCGCATGAGTCTCACTGCATTGACGACCAAGCCCAGCTCATGGACTTAGTTGTCTGCAGTGGGAGTTATGTGTTGGTTGCCAGTCTGCAACATCTCTATCAAAATATATGCACACGAGGATTTAAGTTGCAGTGTGACAAATCAGAAGCATGTGCCGGCATGTGACGGTAAGCGGTGCATGCATGCGCGCAGGTGCTGATCCGCTGGGGCATCCAGCGTGGCACATCAGTCATCCCCAAGGCGACCACGGTGGAGCACATGAAGGGCAACCTGGAGGCTGCCAACTGGGAGATGCCCCCTGAAGACTTCAAGGACCTCAATTTCCTCGGCTACCAGGTCTGCCCCTGCCCTGGCTCGTGTTTCCAGCTATGTCTGAAGGAATGCTGAGGGGACGACTTGTTGACTGGGCCCCAGCAATCAGCTGCAGCATCTTATCTTGGTGCCTCAGGTTTGGATATTATTATCATTATTATCATTACTGTGCTAGGGGATTGAGGCGTTGTCAGGGGTTCTTAAGCTACCTTCATCTCCCTTTGTCTGGTGCATGCTGCCTCACTTCTGGGGATGAACAGGTTGCTGAAGTGCGTCCACCTGCCTTCAAACCCCCAAATCTTATGCGTGTGATGGGCTGCCTCTGGCTCCGGCTCACAGGCCCTTAGCTGAGTGCATTCTTTCCCCTGGCCCTAGGAGCAGAGGGGGTAATTAGATCAAGAATATGTGATTGGCTCCTCCTGTGAGGATTGCTTGCAGAGGATTGCTTGCAGAGTCTTCCTGCCTCAGGTGTGAATATAAACGAGGATGCCAGATTGTATCTGCCTTCCTTCAGATCTTCACGTCTGATGCATGCTGATGGGTCTTGTAAGTGGGCTCGTGCCAACGTGCATAGGCACCATACTCCAATTCCCTCGCCGACCAAGTGGTGACCTCAAGCTTGCCTTAAGGCACTGCCAAGTGAGACCGCCACGTTGTGGGCTCTAACATTTGACTGTGCTGAGCCTGCCAGAAGTGCTGCTCCACTTGCCAACCTCCACAAACACCGCTAGATTTGGTCCTTGCTGACGATGACCCCTCCTCAGGACCTTCTGAACGGCTCAAGCACATTACACTGGCTGCCAGAGGCTACTTTTTCCCCATGAGGCTACCCCAATGCAAGAACTCAGTGGATGTATGTAGAGCTGAACATGGTGACTGCTGGTGCTGCCTGTGCAGAAACGCATGGTGGACGGCAGTGCCTGGTTCATCCGGCCGGAGGGCCCCTACAAGAACCTGACTGACCTGTGGGACTACGAGGAGCAGACAGGTGTGCATGCATGCATGATTGACGTGTGCATGCATGCATGATTGACGTAGCACGGCCTGTGCTGCATTCGGCATGCAATGCATTGTTCAGTGCATGGGTGGTACGAGAAGTGAGCCCTACAGATTGCGCTCATGGCCGCTCATGGCGCTCATGGCCGCTCTGCAATTGAGAGAATCATCAGTCTTCTTCTGGGGTTGTGCAAAGTGCATCTGCACACTTGACTTTCTTGCAGGGCTTGTTGATACAAGGCAGTTCAAGTCTGGTCTCTTTGAACATCTGGCTGAATGCAGATGACCGCGAAGCCTTCCATTTGGCACGCAGCCAGGTTAAAGAGGCTGGACTTGTGCTGCCTGTGTGTTGTGTCATGAATTGATCGGAGAATGAAGGTGGAAGAGCAAGGCTGATCTTAATTCAGGCTCTTCACACAGGCTGGCCGCCAGGAGAGTCCACTGTGGGTATTGAGGTCAAATGAAGCAGGAGCATGTTGAAGCACTGAGGAAGCTGCCTCCATGCTGTGAGGCTTGACATGCATGTAGCTGAGGTACATGAAGGTGCAAGCAAAGTGTCATTACCATTCATGTGGTGGCCATGGGATGGGATGAAGCATGCGTGTGCTGACCCCGACATCAGAATTTTTGGCAAAATCCCACGCTCTCAAGAGTCAGGACTGCAGTCAAAATTTTGCGTCCACAAAGAAGCACATAGCTGTGATTGCCATGTATTGTAGACTGCTTATGGCGTTTCTTTTATTGCGCCTGTGGGCCTATGTATTGTCTGTGAAGGCTGCCTATAGATTGCGCAAGGAAGTTACAAGTGCATACGTGGATCTTAAAAGTTTGTGCCGTTCGTGTTGGCAACCTATCTCCCCTTCAATGCCTTAGAGGCCCTTGATTGCAATATGTACAAGTTAAGTAGATGCACATGCTCTGAAGCTGCTGTGTTGGCAACTCACATGTTAAAAGCCGATGCTGACATGCCAACAAATGAGCATTATCTTGTCATTGATCCTAATCTATCTTCCACATGCGTTCTTGCATTACTTGACCTGTGACTGCTGCCACACGTCTTCAACACCTTGAAAAGCACAGGTGAGCTCATCTGCCATCTCAAATGATGCAGTTCATGAAGCACATGCAAGCACATAAATCCTGGGCGTTTCCTGAGACTAAGGACCAACGTGATCACCAGAGTCGCTTGTTGGGCACCCTGAATCCACACCGACCCCTATCCCCAACTGTCTCATAGGCTGCAAGCATTTTCCGCAACTTCCCCTCCGTTAGAAGCATTCGATTCAGCTTCTTGTCCCGCGCCATGGCCTGCAGTCACATCAGACATACATCGTTGACTAATTGCTCGGCAGTTGCTGCTTCCAAATTCCTCTCACCGGCTGGTCCGCTCATGGGTACGAGTCATCTGAAATTTGAAGTCATGCAGAGCACTCGATAACACACCTGCAAGTCCGAAATTGGACTCGCAGTGATAAGCCCTGTGCATGAGTTGCATGCACATTTGTCCAGCGCAAAATGTTCTGGAACCATGGACTTTAGCTTTAAACCCCTGCTGGAGCCCGATCTCTGCAACAGGCCCAAGCTGTCTTGCTGTAAGTCCTTCAGGGCTAGGAGGGTGCATGCGCTGACCTGCAGATCATCCCCGTGTGCTTCTTTCAAGCGCTCCATGATCTGCCGCTGGTTTGTCGTGAGCTTCTGTAGGGGAGCTGGGCCGCTCCTTCGGCACTTGCCCTCGAGCGCTCTCAGATCTGTACATCCAAACATTATGGACTGTTATGACTAAGTTGTAAAGGCCATGTGAAAATATTTCACCACTCTAACGGCCAAAAAGGGGTCAATTCCAGGCCCGAATGCATGCTATAAATTACGCTGTCTCTGGTGTTGTTGTAAGCGCGTGCACACAAGAGACAATGCTAGTTTGATTGCTGAGGTGTATGGGAGCACACCATCATCGCTCTCTGCCTCACTGTCTATCTCCTCATTATCCTGCAGGGAACCAGAAGTAGAGTCAGGTCTCAAAAGATGCAACACAGCAGATACCGCTGCAAGTTGCAATTGATTGCAGATTCACTGACACATGAAAGGGAGTGAGTTGGACATTATAGCCAGCGAGATGGAAGGTGGTTGTTCTGGAGATCACCTGGATGATGTCTGGCTTGGCATTCCTGCCAAAGCCTGCGTTGGGGTCTTGGAGGACCTTGTTGCTAGCATAGTTGGATGTGAGAGGCTTCTCTCGATCCCAATTTGGCCTGCAGTAGACAATGCGAATCAATATCAGATGGGCTGGTAGGCAATCGACAAAAAAATGAATCCACAGCAAGGAAATAACTTGCTGCAGCCATCAAGGGAGTGCACAGGTCGCTCACTCGGCCCCCAGCTTTGCAGCCATGCCAGGTCGATGTGCTGTAATTTCGAGAGGAACTTTGGCCTTTGTACGCGGCTTTTTCTTTCCCTTGACAGTCAGCTTGGGACGAAACTTCTTTGCACGCCGCAGTGATCTCCCCATCCTGGACTGACGCCTGTGCTTCTAGGCTCCAAGACTTTTTTTTGCAATTACATGAGAATGCTCATCGAAACCTGCCCAAGTAAACGACCATTCCTGTACGTGTACAACAGGTGCAGCACACAAAAAGTGGGGTGGTTTAGGCGGCTCAAGGAGCGATCAACAATGCAAACACAGACGCAAAGCACCCAGTATAGACTCGAGCAAATACATGTGGAGCCAGAAAGTTGTGATCAGTACATCTGAAAGCTAGGCGAGAATAGTAAATGCGCGGTGATTATATATTATTGCCTGCCGCTTTGGCCAGGTGCAGACCGCGGCAGCCTTCCGCTTGGAGAGATTCATTGGACTGGAGTGCATCCTGCGAGCTGGTGGCAACCTCACGTTTGTCTGATGGAAGTCAGTCCTCCGAATGTCGCCGAGCCGCTGGCCAACGACTCCCTCTTCGACTATGTTTTCAGCAAGAGTGAGCTTGACGACGTCCTTCAATTTATGGAGCGGCAGCAGGACGAGCCTGTTGCAAACCACAGCAGTAACGTGTTCCTAGGCAACGCACCTCCTGCCTCCGTTTCCCTGCAGTTCCAGCCACACCCGAGTGGAGGATTCAGCGGAAACCCCTTCACCAGCCTGGGACTAGACCAGGGTCTCAACGGAGCGCAGCCATACCTGTCACAGATCGAGAGCGATCCGTTTTCCAGCCAGGCAATGGGGCAACCAGACAGCCTGGGCTTCGATCTGGGCATGCAGCTGGACCCTGAGCTGAACCCTCTCCATCAGGGCAACATCAGCCTTGGGCCCCAGTCCAGAATTAAGGCGGAGCCTATGTGTGGATTGGAGCCAGCGGGTCTGAGGAGTCCACTGGAGGGGTCAGCCAGCCCATCGCCCAATCATGCTGGCAGCCTAGGGCCTGCAGATAGCCTGCCAAGTGCAGCTGGGGCTCCCGTGAAATCAGAAGCTCAACCGCTGAGTGCAGCTTTCGCGAAGCTGGGATCTGGTGGCCTCACTTCGCCCGCTGGAAGGCCGCGGCAATTCAGTTCAGAACTGCACCCTGGCTCAGGTGCTCCTGTGAAAAGAGGTGAGTTGGATTGCTGCTCCTCGTCAAGAAAAGCTGTACGACCTGCTTCACAGCAGCTTTTGTTGCATGTGTCGCAAAGTTAATCTTTTGAAGAGCATATATTTCACTTGAACGACGTCGAAGCATTACGTCTTCACCATCTAGCTCCTTGCTTTTGTGCGATCCTTGACTTATATATCAATCGATCGAGTTGGAATTGTTTTAAGACTGTCATCTACTGCCATCACAGGTACCAAGCAGCACACCAGTCACAGCACTGTGGAGAAGAATAGGCGAGATCGCATCAACTCCCTCATCGATGAGGTGCTGTTCTCTCCTGCACAGCAACTCTTATTCTGCAATAGATCATCTTATTCCTGTTGTGCATATTCTGTGCATGCAGCTCAGCACTGGTGTCTTGAGCAGCAAGACAGCTTCTCTTGCATTCTCAACCAGGCACACCTATAAGAACTGGATCCTTTAGTGGCATGCATGGCTCGTATGAAAGGCATGCATGGCTGGAAGGTGTCAGCTATTCTCTCACAGCTCTCTGTATTTGGCACAGCTACGAGATCTGGTGCCCCCACAGCAGAAGGAGTCCGCCAACACATCCCAGGACAATCTGGACCCCACCAAGCGGCCCAAGCATGTTGTTCTCTCGGACACCATTCTCCTCGTCAAGTCCCTGGCTGACAAGGTGCTTTATAGCTCAACACCACGCTAGAAGCCCCCTGCATCTGAGATGCCTTGCCCTACTTCCCAACCTTCCTGCTCCCTCTTCTAAGCGAGTCACATGTCCTGCCCTGAGCAACAGTGTGCCTTGGGAGATCATGCAGGATTTGATGCAAGGAGCTACTTGCATGTGACATGCCCGCTTGATGCTCATGTTCGGTGGTGTCTGATGTGGGCAGCTGGGGGGTGTCACAGGTGCATGCTACCGAGAAGGCGCTCGCGCGAGCGCAGAGCGGCGGCGGCAAAGAGGACTCGCAGCACTCGCAGGAGAACGGGGCGCAGGATCTGCTGCGGCGGTCCCTCCCCGAAGGCACGGCATTCAACAGGTAGTTGACTGACATGCCTGACAAACAATTCCAAATCTTAATTGTAATAAGCGCCCAGCACGCGGAGGATGCCAAGACTCTGAAGGTCCCGACACATCAGTGCCTTTGCTTATACTTCCGCGCCTGACATTTTCCCACTGATGATGAGGCGCCCTGCGGCCTGACTGTGCTTGCCAGCTGCCAGCTCAGCAATGGGTGGCCTGAATCTCCATGTCATCAATAGATCGATGTCAATGAGGTCCGTGGAAGGCACACAGAGGTCTGAAGAGCATAATTGCTGATTCCTGGTTTTCTGTGCACCCTGCAGCGACACTGCATCATCGTCAGGACCCTCGCAGGACCTGCCATCGGTGCCCAAAGGAGCGCCCATGTCGTCTGGGGTGGTCGTTGAGCGGAGCAATGGCTGCCTGCTAGTGAAGGTCAGCTCACTATCGTATTATTCCTGTCGTGCTCATTGGGCCCAACAACATACTTATAAGTTTGTGGAGTCATCTGTGCTTTAATTTTCATGCAGTACAGTATCGGCCACGCATGCTCCGCCAATCAACTTTTATGCAAGCCTGGCATGCCTGCCTTGTACAGCATTGTGGGCAGACAAAGCAGTCTGGCTGCATGTGCTGATGGGCTGCGTATTGGCGCTGCGCAGGTGAACTGCAAGGATCGGCGGGGGCTGTTGGCAGATGTGATCTCAGCGCTGAAATCCTTCCCATTGGAGGTGAGGCACCACGCTTGCTCTGCAGACGTCAAGTGATAAATGACGTCCTTGTCGGCAATCGCATGCAAAGTGAAGTGTGGTAGAATAAGGGTGGGTGGGAGGTGTATCTGAAGGACTTTCTGTGTCCTGATGCAGATCACAACAGCGGCGGTGACAACCACAGCAGACGGCTTTGTCTGCGATGTATTCCAGGTATGGCTCTTGTGTTTACCAGGATGCATCATGCATGCCCACCTATCCATGCCCAGCAAGACTGCCAACGGCCAGGCGTACTGTGCACTTCCTCTCTCGCATGCAGACAATATGGATTAACCCTCTAGATTGTCACTCGATGTAGAGGATGTTTGTCTCATGTTCCACTCTGTAATGCAGGTGAAGGCGCCGTCAGGGCAGGAGTACTCAGAGGAGGAGATCCAGTGCCACGTGCACTTTGCGCTGTATCCATCCTCCACACGCGAGCCGCAGCTCGGAGATAAGCGGCAGCGCATGCGCGACGAGTGACATGCTCCGGCGGCTGCCTGGCTCCGGGGGTTGTCAGAGTGGTGTTCAGCAATGTGGGCACAGTGGCTCGGCTGCAGCAGGAAGGCCTGTCTTTATTGAAGTCATGGGTTGGCGTTGTTGGTGTTCCTGCGGAGCTGGAGACAAAGTGAGATTTGGGTGGACTTTCTTCCTGCAGCAAGTCAGCAAAGAGAGGCTGCCGGGCAGGGCAGCGTTGCTTCAGCACCTGTGAGGCTTGTTGTCCTTTCATGCATGGGTCACTGACAGCCCATGCAGATTGGGGCAAGCATAAGTTTTTCCACCCTCCAGCTTGCTGGAAGGGATGATCTGGAGGGTAGCCGGCACATGCCAGCAGGTGTGTGCTCCTGGCTGCCTGGCCAGCTGAGAAGAACAGTGATTGGCAAATCCTTGCGCAGCCAATTTCTTCCATGGAGTTTTATTAAAATGGGAGCACAGCCAGGCCTTGGAATTTGTTGGAACAATAGGAGGTTCAAATGAGGACTTTGCGATTCTAAACGCCCTTTTGGGCACGCAACCTTTTCTTTCAGCGCAGCACTCAGTTGCTCCGCAAGTGTCTGGCAGCAGCGGAGTTCGACATGCCATGTTTTGGCAATGTACAATATTGGTTGGAGAAGTTTGCTGGGTACATGGGGGTATCGTGCAGGTGTAACATTGGCAGGGTGGGTTTGAAGTGCTGTGAAGAATGATCCAGTTGCAAAGTCTGTACTGGGTGCTCTTCTAATATTCTCCCAGTAGTGCCGTTCAGCATGTCAGGCTCATTATCTAGGGGATCGGGACCATTTCTTCTTTCCCTTTGCGGCAGCTTCCTTCATGAAGCTCATAATGCTTTGGGCGCGTCAACTTGAAGATTGACTGATGGAACAATGTTGCTGTACCTTTGGTTTCAAATGCTCGCAATGGTGATGGATCCAGGGAGTTATGAGATTGAGGGCGGTGACCTCACGTGCTTGCTGAAAGCGGCTGCACAGTCTTGATGTTGCTTCTATCTCAAGGGATGAACCATGCAAGGTTTGGTTTGCTTCACTTTTCGCGTGGATTTTCAGTTCAAGATCTTGAACTGCCGTTTCCAGAACTGCTGTTGTGTTTTCAAGATTCTTCTTTAGCACATGCCAAGTGAGTCTGAGCCGTCTGCACCATATTAGGTGTACATGTCCAGGTCAAAGATGGTTTGTGCGCATGTAAAGTAACAATTGATTTCTTCGAAGCTTGACATGCATGATTCAAAAAATTATTCCCTTCAAACCTGCAGTCTCGGCTGGCGTTCCTTGTGGAAAGACGCGGTGGGCTTTTGTCATCGATGTTTCTTTCCGAACTTTAACAGAGGTTTCTTCATCTACAGGTAGATTGAAACGAAAGAAGAAGAAAAAAACGTATCGTCAATTGGACAGACCGTCACTGGCCAGGAGTGCTGGTGAGCGCCTCCCCGATCCACAAGATTTCCTTCGGAGCAGACAGGGAACCACATTGACGGGGAAAGTTCAGACCGATTCTATGTTGATGCAAGGAGGTTCAGTGCTAGAGTGCTTATAGGAGGTCGCACAAGGTGTTTCAATGGCTTTTGGTCCTTTCCGGGTCTGTCTCCGTCAGCTAGATCTGGCAGATCGGAGAGCAAGAGTATTGCGCTCAAGCGATATGTCACAGATGCTTCAACTAAATATCAAAGATGTTTCGATTTGAAAGCACGCTGATGGCGTCCAAGTGCGGTTCGGCATAGCGAACCGCCCTCCGGCATCGTACTATATGTTTTGATCGCGAAGGCGAGGGCGTCCACTCAGCCGGAGCCTCGGGCAGGCTTTATTTAAGCGATGTCAAGGCGATTCCATACGATCTTAATTCCAGACATCATACCACGGAGATAGCGGCGACCTGCAGCCCCGGCGGAAGCAGTTCACAGCAGGGGAAGAAGAGGATCTGCCACAGTTACCTGGGGTGCTAGACAGGACGGGGCAGACTTACGTCTGGGTTGCATGCCTCACTATCTTCCATGATTTTGTGCAGGAATAGATCGGTGAATAAGCGGGATCAAGGACAGGGCAGCTGGTGAGAGACTCCAATCAAGTCAGCGCAGATGGCAAGGACCCAGGTCCTCCCACTGGTGGCAGCCCTGCTGCTCCTTTGCGGCGGCCTGTGCTCAGCCCAGACAGTTGAACTGGCTTCACAGATCAACACAGCCCTTGTGCAGCAGGCAGCGGCCTCACAGCAGCAGAGTGGCACTGTAAAGGCTGCTAAGGCCATGGCCACACCCACCAGGGTCTCACAACTGAGGGACCCCACACCAGGTATTGATCGATCCCAATCCCAACTTGCCTGCTGCAGCATTTGCGTGTTGCACCTTACACCATCCCGTGTCACTGCATAATAATTGGGCCCATTTGCTACATTCATAGCTCAGCTGTGCGACCCGCCAAAAGAAGCTGAAGTCTACCCCTTAGTCTTGGGTTTTGTGGCCGGCATTGAGGGCATCTGGCCCCCATTTGTAGAGTTTAGGGTGTAGGGTGCATGATGTGCACCGCTCAGAACATGATGCTTAACTTTTGGGGAACCTCGATGCACGGAACACTGTTCAAGGAACCCCACATGCAGCAGCGAGCCAGGCATGCGGCATGCATGTCACAAATGACTAAAGATGCCTTAATTTGCGCTGCGCAGAAGCGCCCGCGCCGGCGCCGGAGGCCGCCCCGGTGGCTCCGGCGACGCCCGCGTCTCGCGCTGCGTTCCCTGGCACCGGCGCTGCCCCCGGCACCAACACGCCCGGCGGCACCGGCGGCGCATTCCCCGGCCGCATCGAGAAGGTACGCTCACCGGGGATGTATTATTAGAATAACATGGTGTTCCTCCCAGAGGCAAAGTGTGTCTGGCAGAGAGCCTGCCAAAATCATACTCCTTGATAGACTGTCCAAACCCAAGCGTTCGCAGGGTTTTCAGTTTTTGCGTCAAATGTTTGCACCGCCCTTGCCAGCCGTCAGGCTTTAATAGGGCCTCAAGGGACATCCAGGGATGCCCACACGCGTGTCATCCTCTCGGGCAACTTTTGCAGGCAACTAAGGACGCCCTCAATTCCCAAGTAGAAAACGTGTTGTCAATGTCAGTCGGGGTCTTTTTCGCATCCATGAAGTGCATAAAATGTGCTTCTATTGCACAGAGAGCATACCCCCATGATGGCGAGGCCAACCTTGCCTTCAGCATGCCTGACATTTGTCGCTTTGCAGAGGGTCACGCCCAGTCTTCATCAGGGCGTCGTAATAACATCATATTAATGTTGTGGGGTTTATATTGCAGACCCCTGCAGCATCTGCCCCGGCCCCCGCTGCGCCGCGAACCGGCCTGCCCGGCGGCTACAACATGGCAGGCAACAACGCTGATGTCGCCACTTCGCGCGCCGCCGCAACAGCCGCTGCGCAGGAGGCAGCAAACACCACCCCGGCTCAGCCAAAGGTGGGTTCCAATCATACTCCTGATTCCCCTTTGTTTCACATTTTTCTGAACCAACTATCCTCCTTAGCAGCCAATGAGTGAAATTTAATAGCAACGAATTGCATTGTCCTGCAGATTGGGATGTTTTTGTGAGGTGTTTGGCCCTCAGGAAAAATTTGAAGGGACTGTACCGGGGTAGAAGGTGCAGCTGGCGTGATCAATATGTGGGGTGTAATCGTGGGCCTGGCTTGTCAGCCATCAAAATCCAAAGTAGGACGCAGATGTGGACAATTTAAGGTGATCTTTGCATGCGCGCAGGAGAGAGTTACTGCTCAGGCGACTCGTGCTGCCGAGAAGCACAGAAAGAAGCACGCCGAGAGCGCTGAGAGTGAGTTTTTGCATGCTCCTTCACCCTTCACTCTTAGACTGTCCTGCCTACCATGGCATTGTATTGGTTCATAGCAGCCAGTGGCAGTTGCAAAACCGTTGCACTGCCAGCAGACTGTCCAGGAATAACTGGCAACGTCCTGTATTCACGCTCTAACCAGCACAAAGTGTGTTTGCCCTGACTCATTGGCCCTAGGCTGAATTTCCATGATACCCTCCGCAAACTTGTAAATTTTGAAATTTTGGATTTTTGAATTTGGATTCGAATTTGGCGCAGCCGGTGCCGACGCGGTGGGCCAAGTGACATCCAGCAGCGGAGCAACCAACGCGGCAGCTGCCGCGCAGCCACTAACACCCACTGACTCAACCGTGGGTGCCTTCACCACAATCTCAAACACCAACCCGCAGGTGAGCAAATTAGTAGGGGTCATCTTTACTGCCTCGTGCATCCTTTCCTTCTCATAGCTTGTGTCTTTTTATTACCCTTCATCCGCTGTCCCATGTTTCTCTTCTGCAGTTGCTGCATCTGTCCGGCGCGTCAGCCGGCCGGACAGAAATTGACCTCCCAGTAAAAATAGGCACACAATGGAGATGAGGAATCTGCCAGCACTCACAGGATGGGCACCTCTTTCAGAAAATCAACCTTTGGACTATATACTGGCGCAAAACATCTATGCTGATATACTTGTGGCGGTTGCAGACTGTCACTGCTGCCGCGCAGCCGCAAGCCGCCGCCGCCCAGCCGCAAGCCGCCGCCGCCGTGACGGCTGCCGGCTCCGCTGCGCAGATTCCAGCAGCAGGCACCTCTGGCACGATGGGAGTCATTAAGCAGCCTCAGACAAACCTGGTGCGCTGCATCTTTCACTTGCATCTTCGCACCCCAATTGCTTGCTTGCTTGCAACAGTGGAAGCGAATGCTTGCTGCAGGGCGCAAGCAGGCTAGTGGCAGCCTTTGGCAAAGTTACTTCTGATGCAATGCAGGGTACCATGCGAGCAGCAAGGCCAAGAGCATTTGTGAGAGATGCGCGTATGGCACATTCATGACACTTGAGTTTGATGTGTGGTCGCTGGGAAGGCAAATTTGGGATTATAAGCATGTGTTGTGCGTTTTCAGATGGCAGCTGATGCATATGCAGCGGATGGCACCTTCTACACTGGAGACGGCCAGGTTGTGCAGGTACGCTGAGACTTTCTCACCTCAGAACTTGTGCAGAAAATTGCCTTCCAATAATCATGACGCCTGGACGCTTTAGGAATATTTGACCCGTCCATTGCAAGCGCCACCTTTGTTGGGCCAAGCAGACAGCTGTAAATGCAGAGCCCTAGGAGATGCTACTTATCCTTCTCAATTGAGGCATCCAGGAAGATGCCTGATAAGACTTGGGATGCCTCGGGCTTGCTCAGAAATTCCTTCATATTGGTCTAAAGAAAATGGTGGGGTGCAGAAAAGTTCCCAGGGATCAGTGCCTCCAACGGCTGCTTCGTCCACCACTGGACGGGTGGGCACAGAGCAGAGCACCAAGACCGCTGCTCGCAGCAGTTCCCAGGTGTGGATCCGATGTACACACATGCACAGCTCAAATTTCAAATTGAGCTTTTTCAATTTTTGCAGGAACAAGCTACAAGGCTGCAATTTGAAAGAGTGCAACCTTCTAGCTTGGTTGCTACGCTTCATTGAGCGCACACACTGCTGTTTTTTTTTTAGGAAGACCGGAAAAGATATTGCTTGAAGCAACCCAGAGTGGCATTGGTTCAAATGAGGAAGCATGCATAAGCATACATATGTCCATGTAGCACATCATGACGTGCATGCATGCATGCAGGGCAGGTTGAGATATTTGATCAACAGTGAGAGATCTGCAGTCAATCCTCCAGGGCAGACTCTGACACATGTGAATGAATGAATGAATGAATGAATGAATGAATGAATGAATGAATGAATGAATGAATGA
>JADEYI010000724.1_pt1 | contig 37658 bp, 38 predicted proteins | sample 8542331 | NCBI WGS metagenome assembly JADEYI01 (sample SAMN16510988, study PRJNA670497) | mine drainage metagenome | isolation source: biofilm near Copperflume 1 | place: Germany: Marsberg coppermine Kilianstollen | collected 2018-02 | reverse complement strand
ATGCTGATTGTCGCTTCTATCCTCCTCTGGTTGTGATTTTGCAGACACGCCCTAGATACTTCACTGCGCATAGGCGTGTAGGCTTCCCTCTGAAGCAGACGCACTCTTGCCCTATCAGCTATAATATATCTTAGCATCAAGGACAACGGAGGATCAGTCAAGGATGACGAACGATTCGGCAAGCGTGAATAGCGACTATCGTATTGAAAAAGATTCGCTGGGCGACGTGCGAGTACCTTCGGGGGCGCTATATGGGGCGCAAACCGCCCGCGCAATCCGCAACTTCCCGATAACCGGCTTGCTGCCTCACCCCGCGCTGGTTCGCGCAACCGTCATGGTGAAGCGCGCAGCAGCCGAGGTGAACCGCGACCTGAACCAGCTTGACGCTAAGCGTGCTAACGCCATCATCGCTGCTGCCGAGAGAGTGCTGCACGGCGAGTTTATTGACCAGTGGCGTGTTGATCCGATACAAGCGGGTGCGGGCACCTCTCACAACATGAACACTAACGAAGTGCTCGCGAACCTCGCCAACGAAAGTCTTGGTGGCAAGCGCGGCGAATACAAGCCGGTTCACCCCAACGATCACGTCAATATGGCACAATCTACCAACGATGTTTTCCCGACAGCCATGCGCCTCGCTACGCTTATGGAGCTTAAAGGGCTGTATCCTTCGCTCGAGCGCTTGCAGAAGGCTTTCGCTGACAAAGGCAATGAGTTCGACAAAGTTATCAAGTCGGGGCGTACGCACCTGCAAGATGCTGTGCCGATTCGCCTGGGGCAGGAGTTCACCGCCTACTCGGTGACGCTATCGAAGCTGCGCGGCAAAATAGAATATGCCTCTAAATCGCTTCTCGAATTGAATATAGGGGCCACCGCAGCGGGCACAGGGTTGAATAGCGACCCGCGTTATCAGAAGGCTGTGGTTGCCAAGCTGAGCGAACTCACAGGCTTGCCTCTCGAGCCTGCGGGCAACCTGGTCGAAATGACAGAAAGCCAGATGGCGATGGCCGAGACACATGCTTCTCTGAAGCTCCTTGCTGTTGAGCTTACCCGAATAGCGAACGACTTGCGCTTGATCTCTTCCGGGCCGCAGACGGGCCTGGCTGAGATAGTGCTGCCGCCTGTGCAGCCTGGATCATCCATCATGCCCGGCAAAGTGAACCCTGTGATGGCCGAGATGTTGAACATGGCCTGCTTCCAGGTTATCGGCAACGACACTACTATCACAATGGCAGTGCAGGCGGGCCAGCTAGAGCTAAATGTTATGATGCCTGTGATGGCCTTCGACATGCTGATGTCGGTGGATATTCTCAAGAACGCCATGAACGTCTTTGCCGAGTTCTGCGTGGAGGGGATCACCGCCAACGTTGAGCGGTGCCGCCGCTTCGTTGAGGAGAGCAACGGCCTTGCTACCGCCCTCAACCCCTACATCGGGTATAGCGCCGCTGCCAAAGTAGCTCAGGAGAATGTCCGCACCGGTAAGCCAATGCGCCAGATAGTTTTAGAGATGGGCCTCCTCTCCGCCGACCAACTAGACAACATACTTGATCCGGTTGCCATGACCGAGCCGGGTATACCTGGAAAGCGGTGAAGGATTCACATTGCGTATTGAGCGAGGTGCAAGGGCAATTGGCCTTTTAGCCCCTCAATTTGATGCTCAACCATTACGCATTACGCACCATGCAACACGCAACACGCGGTAATTCTCATGCCTTCTAAAGCAGCTTCACCTACCGACCAGAAGATAGTTTCTCCTCAGCTTGCGGACTTGCTGGAAGGCTACCGCGAGGAGATTGTCGCCTCCTGGGTGCGACTCCTTTACGGCATGGAAGCCTCGCACTATCGCGAGCAACCTGTGACTGAACTCCAGGCGACTACCCGCCTTTGCATTGCTGCTCTTATCACCCTTTTCCGCACAGGCTCCCACAAGGAATTGCTCGGCTTTACGCATGATCTCTGCCAGCAGCGTGCCGCTCAGGGTTTTGACATTTCGGAGATGTTAGAAGGCAACTTGTTACTGGATGAAGCCGTGCTGCCCGTTATCAGGCGTGAATGCCAGTACGATTCTTACGACGACGCCTCTTATGACGACGTCGCTTTGCAAATGGCCGCCGTGCTCGACGCGGCGCTCAGGTGGTTGGTAATCCGCTTCAGCAAGCTCTACTCGCTGGCGCTGAATGCGCGCCTACAGGAGCAAGTTGTCTTGCTTGAGGAGCAGCGCCTGCAACTGGAAAGGCGGGTGCGCGAGGTCTCTGCTCTTGTGCGCTCCAGCGCGCTGATTACCTCAACCCTCGACCTGGACAGGCTGCTCTCTCTCATTCTTGAGCAATTGGCTGAGGTGGTAGACTACGACCGTGCTTCGATCCAGCTACTCTTTGACGGCAGGCTGCGTATCATAGCGGGCCGAGGTTTTCTGCGCCCGGATGGTGTCGTGGGTATCACCTTTGACCCAGGTCAGAACGCGCTCACAAGGCGGCTGTTAGACGACAAAATGCCTGTTGTGCTGGAAGATGTGCGGAAAGAGCCGGGCTTTGTGGCAGACCCAGATGATCCCACGCGCTCCTGGATAGGCGTGCCGCTGATCTTCAGGGATGAAGCGATAGGTGCGCTAGCTCTCGACAAAAAGCAGCCTGTCTTCTACGATGAGGAGGACGGGCAGACGGTGCTCGCTTTCGCCAACCAGGCAGCTATTGCCATCGAGAATGCGCGTCTTTACGATCGCTCTCGTGAGCAGGATATACTTCAAGAGCGCAACCGCCTTGCCCGTGAGCTGCATGACTCGCTTTCTCAATCCCTCTTCAGCATGGTGCTAAATGCCGAAGCCGCGAATCTCTTCTTCGACAGCGATCCGCCAAAGGCCCGTGCCCAGATAGCGGTGCTCTATGAGACAGCGAACGCCGCGCTCAAAGATATGCGGACCATTATCTTTGAGCTACGCCCCGCGAACCTGGAGCAGGAGGGGCTTGCCGCAGTGCTTACCAAGCACGCCAAGCTGGTGAGCGACCGCTTTGGGCTCAAAGTGCGCGTTGAGGTCAAGGGGCAGCGCCGTCTCCCTCTCCACATCGAAAAGGCTCTTTTTAGAGTGGCGCAGGAGGCGCTCAATAATGTGGTGAAGCATGCCAACGCGACCGAGGCGTTGGTTACTCTCAGCACGCAAGACGACTGGATCAGCATGGCGATAGAAGATAATGGGGTAGGGATCGAGCAGGATGTTTATAAGCCGACGACGCTTGGCCTCACTTCTATGCGCGAGCGCGTAGAGCAGTTAAGTGGGCATTTTGAGATCGGGCCGGCCTCCTCAGGTTCAGGGACCATTGTGCGGGCCAAAGTGCCTTGTGAGCGATAGCCTGGGATCAGGGGCCGGCGATCCGTAATTGGAAATTCGCTCGTTAGCTATCTATTTGAGCCTCAGGTAACAGGAGAAGCTTATGCCAGATGTAGACACCGAGAGCCAGGCGGATAAGATCACGATATTGATTGTAGACGACCACGCGATAGTACGGCAGGGTTTACGCACCTATCTCGACCTCCAGCCCGACATGGCTGTGGTGGGTGAAGCGTCCAACGGTAACGAAGCGGTTGCCTTGGTCAAGGATCTGCTGCCCGACATAGTGCTCATGGACCTGGTGATGCCTAACGGCAATGGCGTGGATGCCACACGTGCCGTAGCTGCCCTCTCTCCCAGCACCCGTGTGATTGTCCTTACCTCTTTCAGCGAAGACGAGCAGGTGTTTGCTTCTATAAAGGCGGGGGCGCAGGGTTACTTGATGAAGGATGTGCTGCCGCAAGAGCTGGTGCGTGCCATACGCACCGTATCAAAGGGTGAAGCGCAGCTTGACCCTGAGATAGCTCGGAAATTGATGCAGGAGTTTACTAACCCTCAGCCGAGCACGCCAAAGCACGACCTCACAGAGCGAGAGTTAGAGGTGCTGCGTCTCATAGCGCAAGGCAAGAGCAACAAAGAGATATCCGAGGACCTGGTGTTGAGCGAAAAGACCGTAAAGACCCACGTGAGCAATATACTACAGAAGCTGCATCTCTCCGACCGCACGCAGGCTGCTGTTTATGCTTTGCGCCAGAAAATAGTGGAGTGATAGACATCTGGCCCCGCCTTACCTCAGCTACATCTAAAGACTGAGGGAAAAGTAAGACCCCTTGCCCCGTGACAAGCGGCATTTTTTGTGATATTATTTATATTGATTACTGGAGCTTCCGGTTTCGAGTCGACTATGAGTTTTCTAGGCATATCTTTTCAGGTGTTTAAAACTGCTAGCGGGGAGCCCTCCTAGATGTTGTACCATGGGGGATGCTGCTCTACGATATTGAATGCGCGCTTTATGCCTGCGCACATTGATTACGGCACAGCGCAACGCCTGGCGCGTCTTGTCCCTCATAGTGGCTATGTACCATCCCCTGTCGCGGCCCCCGTTCGCGTTCTCATAGCCGGCGACCACGCGGCCCTTCGCTCTTGCCTGAAGACAATGCTTGAGCTTGACCCTCACATTCGTGTCGTGGGTGAGGCCGCCGATGATTGCGAGATGATAAAAACCGCTCGCCGGACACGGCCTGATGTCGTTCTGGTTGACCTCGATATGCGCTGCTGCGACAACTTTGACGCGGTTGCGGAAATCACAGAAAAGAGGCTGGCATTATCGGTCGTGGGCCTTACACTTTATGATGATGAAGGCGAACGATCAGTAGCGAAGGCGGCGGGTGTAGATTTATTTCTGGAGAAGGGTATTCCTTACAAGCAGCTTATAAACGCAGTCAGGTTAGCCTCAGCAAACAGCCTCAACCGTTGAAAGCCCCGCAACAAATCTCATAAGCAAGCTCCTCCTGCAAAGATGTTGCAGGTTTTTTTGTACCTCGCCCTTTGCGGCCAACCCAGCCCAGGACACCTTTTTGTGGAGGGTTCAGATATCCTCAGCCCCACCCGTCGCGCTGTGTACGCCTTTAGCAGGGTAATATGCTGTCGTAAGGCCGAGTTTTAGTCCGGAAAGCTCAGCCTTGCGCTTGCCGTTAACTACCTCTCTGCTCCGATGTCTCAGGCGAGAAAAGCCAGTAGAATATAGATGTAGATCTAACGGTCTGACAAGGAAAGTTGGGAGGAGGACAAAAGGATGAACTACAACTACTATGCGCTTGAGCTGATGGCTCGTGAGCTTCATCGAGAGAGGATTTCCGCGTCGGCAAATCGCCTTCAGTGGCTTAAGGCTCGCAAAGCGGCCCGCAAGCTCAAGCTGGGCAAGTAGACGTGGGAGGCTTATCTAAAGGGGCTAATAAGCTTCCAGACAACAACAAATAACCCGGCTACCTGAGAAAGGCAGCCGGGTTATTTGCTTGCGCGTAACGTTATTTCCTCACTCGATCTTGAGGCGGCCCTCTTTCAGTGTCATGCTGCTGATCACCAGACGCTGGATTTCAGATGTGCCTTCGTAGATTTCGGTAATGCGGGCATCGCGGAAGAGTCGCTCTACCGGGAAGTCTCGCAGGTAGCCGTAGCCGCCGTGGATTTGCACGGCCATAGTTGCGGCTGTGTTCGCGGCCTCGGAAGCGTGAAGTTTCGCCATCGCCGCCTGTTTGGTGAAGCGCACCCCCTGGTCTTTCATCCATGCCGCATGGTAAGTTAGCAGTCGTGATGCCTGCACTTCCATAGCCATATCAGCTATCTTGATCTGTATCGCCTCGATCTCAGCGAGAGGCTTGCCGAACGCCTGGCGCTGGTGAGAATACTTAACTGCGGCGTCAATGCAGGCCTGCCCTATGCCTACAGCCTGCGCAGCGATGCCTATGCGCCCTCCATCCAGCGTTTGCATGGCTATCTTAAAGCCCTCTCCCACCTGGCCGAGAATGTTGGCTTTAGGTACTCGGCACTTTTCGAAGTGAAGTTCCACTGTGTTGGAGCCTCGTATCCCCAGCTTCTTTTCCTCAGCGCCCACCATGAAGCCCGGGGTATCAGTGTCAACGATAAAGCACGTTATCCCTTTGTGCTTCAGATCACGGTCGGTTTGCGCCCAGACTATCGCCACTTGAGCCACGCCACCATTAGAGATGAAGATCTTTGAGCCATTGAGCACGTAGCCGTCGCCATCATCCACTGCTGTGGTAGCCATGGATGCCGGGTCAGAACCTGCGGCAGGCTCAGAGAGCGCATAACAGCCGATTAGCTTACCGCTTGCCAGGCCGGGTAGGTATCTCTGCTTTTGCTCCTCGTTTCCGAAATGCTCAATAGGCCAGCAAACGAGCGAGTTTTGCACTGTCATAGTGACTGATGTAGAGGCGCACGCTCGACTCACCTCCTCCATAGCCATAACATAAGAGATTGTATCCAGGCCCGACCCGCCGTATTCTTCCGGCACCATCATCCCCAGGAAGCCCATCTCGCCGAGCATCTTTACTTGCGGCGCGGTCCACTCTTCTGACCTGTCATAGTCAGCGGCGAGAGGCGCAAGCTGCTCGTCGGCGAAATCCCTGGCCGTCTGCTGGATTATTCTCTGCTCTTCTGTCAGTCCAAACTCCATTGTTTTACCTCTTCTAGTACTTGTAGAAGCCTTCGCCGCTCTTCCTGCCCAGTCTGCCTGCCTGCACCATCTTTACCAGGAGCGGCGCGGGGCGGTACTTGGGGTCTTTGAAGCCATCGTAAAGCACCTTGAGTATATCCAGGCAGACATCGAGGCCAATGAAGTCGGCCAGAGTAAGCGGACCCATGGGGTGGTTCATCCCCAGCTTCATCACGGTGTCTATATCTTCCTTCGATGCTACGCCTTCGTACAGCGCGAAGATTGCTTCGTTGATCATCGGCATCAGCACTCTGTTGGAAACGAAGCCGGGATAATCTTTTACTTCGACGGGTGTTTTGCCCAGGCGCACCGCCAGCTCGCGCACCTGCGAGTAGGTTTCATCGCCGGTTGCCAGGCCGCGTATGATCTCCACCAGGGACATGAGCGGCACAGGATTGAAGAAGTGCATACCTATAAATCGATCAGCTCTACCTGTGACTGCGGCCAGCCGCGTGATGTCAATTGAGGAGGTGTTAGAGGCCAGTATAGCATCGGGCTTGAGCAGTGCGTCAAGCTCGCGGAATGCTGCGGCCTTGGCATCGAAGTTCTCGAAGATCGCTTCTACTACGAGCTCGCAATCGGCAAGGTCGGCAAGCTCGGTGGTGGCCGTGATACGCTGTAGAGCAGCTTCGCAGGCAGCTGCTGACAACTTGCCTTTCTCCACGAACTTACCGAGGCTTTTTTGGATAGCGGCCAATCCCTTATCTAGCTGCGCCTGCCCCACGTCGCGCATCCTGACGTCTATACCCGATGTCGCGAATACCTGCGCGATCCCGTTGCCCATAGTTCCAGCGCCAACGACGCCGACCTTCTTGATCTCCATATTGGTAGAGCCTCCCAATAGCTAAGCAATACTCCTCACCTTTCACGTTTGCAACTCGACATATTGAGGAAGTGGGCCACCGATCAAGGGCAGCGCGTAGTCGAGGAAAGCCTGTGTGACAAAGTTCGCATCTTTATCTATCATGTCAGAAGGCATGCGCTTTTCTACGTTTGCAATCTTTTCCAGCTGCTCCATGCCGATTGTGCATCGGTATGTTGGCGACTGTGCGCGCTCGAGGATCACCATCTGGTCGGTTGTGCCGGAGAGTGCCCCGCGTACTGCGGCGCGCCCGCATTCTTCCGCCTCAATCAGGTCTACCTCGCTCTGATGAGCCTGCGACATTCTCTGCAAAGTCCCCGGCTGGTCTACGCGCGCCCGCAAATCCAGCCTCTTGGTGATTAGCTGGCTCAACACCGCGCCTGTTCCCACGCCTCGGTAATATGAGTGACCGAACGAGTCGACAAAGCTCGGCTCTATGCGGGGGCCGCCCCCGTCCTGGCCGCTATTTAGCGCTTCCATCGCGGCCACCGTGAGAGGCCTTCCGTCCTTGCACCTGACATTTTCCGACATAGCAATTACTACGTGCCCCTTTTCGCGATAAAGAGCTTGGACCTCGTTCATTATCTCCTCCAGGTCCTTGGGGCACTCCGGGATGTAGATGAGGTGCGGGGTATCCCAGCCTGTTGTGCGGGCAAGAGCGGCGGCTGCGGTGAGCCACCCAGCATGCCTCCCCATCGTTTCGAGTATCTTCACCGGGTATATATCAGGCATGGCTTTCGTGTCTAGGGTGGTTTCAAGAGTAGCAATAGCTATATAGCGCGCCGCAGAGCCGTAGCCGGGGCAGTGATCCGTGACGGGCAAGTCGTTGTCAATTGTCTTGGGGATCGCGATCACCCTGAGGTCTATATTCGCCTCCATCGCTGCCTGGGCGATGCGGTGCGAGGTGTCTGCGGAGTCATTACCGCCGATGTATACCATGTATTGAACGCCATGCTCCTGAAGGGTCGCCAGGCAGAGAGGGATGTCGGCATCGGTAAGGTGGTGCCTGCACGCTCCCAGGGCTGCCGACGGCGTCTGCTGGAGAGTAGGCAACACTTCGGCTGATAGACTGCTCAGGTCAACGAGGTCGCCTGTAAGCAGACCTTTGATTCCATATCGCATGCCATAGACACGTCTGATGCCCTGCGCCCGTGCCTCGCGCAACACTCCCACCAGCGAAGAGTTAATCACCGCAGTAGGCCCGCCTGACTGCCCAACTATGAGCGTCGCCGGCTTACCATTGCCTAACTGATCCTGTTGGCTTACCACGCTGTGATTCATCTAATAGCCTCTCTCGTGACGCACAAAAAGTTTGGCCCGTCACGAGTGTAAATCATCTCGTGGTGAGGCAGGATATAATACCATAGGCGGGCGATGCCGGGCAAGCCCAATGGCGGAGTAAGAGTTCAGAGTAAGGCATGACCCTGCGGGCCACCATTACGAATGAAAATACGAGTGATTTAGCACCCCTTTATACTACTACCCTTCGCATTTTTAGAGGAGTTGGGGTGGAGCAGTCTTCAAGGAGTAGCTGTGCGCCGCCACCCGCCCTCACCCCATGCCCCTCTCCCACAAGGGGAGAGGGGGCTTTATTGCTGGGGAGTGCCAGAGGATACAACTCTTCTCCCATGTGTGGGAATGGGGGTGAGGGCAGGCGAGGGGAGGGGATACCCCTCCGCCCCTATTCTTCTGAAAATAGCCCGCTGAGGGCATATTTTCATTGCCAGTTGGTGGCCCGTAGAGTCATGAGTTATTCTGAGCACTTTTTAGTGTTCCAGAATAGGGTTAGAAGGAGTTGTTATCTAATCCTTATCTAAGTATTCTTACTGATGCGCAGGTCTTCTATACGTGCTATAAGAATGGAGTAAGCGGGTGGCGAAGATGTCTGCTTGAGTACGTGGGCGGCATCTTCATTGACAGCATCTACATACCGTTATATATTACCCTGAGCGCCTCCGGCAACCGAAGCCACCAACTTGTAGTGTGTACTCAACGAGTGACGATTTACAGATCGTTGAAGGTTGCAATGCGAGTGTAAGGCCGAGCGCGACGCAAGCGCGTATGGCTTCTGCAAAGTGTTGATGCTGGAACCAAGTAATTGCAAGTAGAAAGGAGCAACATAGATGAAAACTCGTTCAGAGATAGGCACGGCCCCGGCAGTCTTCGCGGCGCTGCTGGGGATGCTGGCTGTTGTGGCGCTGCTCATTGCAAGTGGTGCGGGCGCATGGGCGCAATCACCCTCAAAAGCTAAGCCTCTGCCCGTTCAGCGGCCTGATTCGCCCAATGCCAACCAGACAATTAACAGCTTTCCTCTTACCATCACTGTTGAAGACAATACGCGAATGAATATTCGCTACCGCAACCCAGGTGAGTACCAGTTCTTCGGTCAGGACGCAGAGGGCGTTTACCTCTGGGTAAATGTGGGTGGCACCACCACCGTCTACGGCCCAGGTCAGGTGCCTGCCGGCCGTCCAACGAATCAGTACACGGCGGTCAGCAACACATTGAGCGGTGCTGGCACGCCTTCAAACCCCTATGTAATAACCACTGTGAACAGTGTGCCTAACACCCCATTGCGCCTCACACAGCGCGCTACTTACGTGAACGGCGCAGAGTTTGTTGCGCTCCAGTTCTCCCTTTCTCAGGTGGGCGGCACACAGCCTCTTACTGCCACACTCTTCCACGCGGCGGACCTGTATACTGCGGGCAGCGACTCAGGTTTTGGCTATTACGATCCTTCAACGGGCGGCGTCGGCGATTACTTTACTCGCACCAATGGCACCGTCCTCTACCAGCAGTTTGTGCCTACCACGCCCGCCAATGCCTATATGGAGTCCTACTATGGCACTATCTGGGACCGCATAGGCGATACGACAGGGCCAGGGGCAGGCTTCGACAACACCATCATCAGTGACACCCTGCATGACTCCGGCGCAGGCCTCCAGTGGAACTTGACTGTGCCTACAACCGGCAACGTTACTGTTGGCGATACAGACCTCTTCAGCCCGCACAGGTCTTTGTGCGGTGCATTCAGCGATGTGCAGCAGGGCGATTTCGGCTATGACTACATCTATTATCTTGCCTGCCGGGGGATCGTCAGCGGCTACAATGACACCACCTTCAGGCCGAACAACAACGTTACACGCGGGCAGCTTTCTAAGATAGTCTCCAACTCGGCGGGCTTCACCGAAACTGCCGGTTCGCAGATCTACCAGGACGTGCCTCCCAGCAGCCCCTTCTTCCCGTATGTCAACAGGCTGTCGCGCCGGGGCTTCATGGGTGGCTACGCATGCGGGGGCACTAGTGAACCGTGTCTGCCGCCAGGCAACCTGCCCTACTTCAGGCCGGGCAATAACGCCACCAGGGGGCAGATCTCCAAAATTGTCTCCAATACCGCCGGATACAGTAACGATCCGGGCGCGCAGATATTCCAGGATGTGCCGCCGGCCAGCACCTTCTACGCTTATGTAAACAGGCTTGCGTCTCGTGGCGTGATGAGCGGCTACCCGTGTGGTGGGCCAGGCGAGCCATGCGGTTCGGGAAATATGCCCTACTTCAGGGTGAATAACAACGCAACTCGCGCTCAGACTGCGAAGATAGATGCCAACACCTTCTTCCCGGGCTGCTGCGGCCCCAGCCGATAAGCTAGCCGCTCCACTCCGGGAAGCTTTCAGGAGTGGGTATTATCAATAGCATCTACCGTCTGGCAGGGCAAGACCCTAGCCAAGCACCTCCCTGCAAGCGGGGAGGTGCTCTTCTTTGTTTTGATAATGGTTAAGTTCCCTTTCTCAGGAAAAGGAGTGCTCTTACCGGGTTGCTTGCCGCCTAACTCTCATGCAAGGTATAATAAGCGGGCGGGGTGCGTTGCGCCCGCTTATTATATTATGGAGCATGAACTTGGCTACTACTGCTGAAAATCAATCCTCTGGAGTCTCGCAGGCTGTGCCCATCGCGGGCGTTATCGAGCGCACACGCGCTGCTCGGCTCCTCTTGCTGGCGCTTGTCTTTACGGGCGGCGCGGTAGTGATGACCGTCGAGATGTCGGCCTCCCGCCTGCTGGCCCCATATTTTGGCACTTCCTTGTTCATCTGGGCCAACCTGATTGGCCTTGTGATGATATACCTTACTCTCGGCTACTGGCTGGGTGGCCGCCTCGCCGACCGCTTTCCCAGGGCATCTGTGCTTTACGGCATTACCGCTGTGGCAGGCTTCGCTGTGGGCCTTATTCCTCTTCTTTCAAAGCCTATACTAAGCTGGTCGCTCACGGGCTTCGCAGAAGTCTCAGTGGGGATATTTTACGGCTCGCTGATCGGCGTGATCATTCTATTTTCGGTGCCACTCGTCTTGCTCGGCTTCGTGTCACCCTTCGCTATACGTTTGCGTAGCTCGGACGTTAGCTCCGCCGGGGGCACAGCGGGCGCGGTGTCGGCCCTTTCTACACTCGGCAGCATACTTGGCACCTTTATCCCGGTCTTCTTCCTGATACCCTATATCGGCACCGCTGCTACTCTCTACACAGCATCTGTTGTACTTCTTGTATTCTCGATAGTGGGTTTGCTTGTCGCCCAGATTACCCGGCCCGCCGTGCTTTATCTTGGCTTGCTTGCTGTGGTACTTGCGTTGGCATTCTTCGCACCGCGCGGCTTCGTCAAGCCCCCCGCTATGGGCCAGCTCATCTTCGAGAAAGAGTCGGCTTACAACTATATACAGGTGGTGAAGCAGGGCGATCAGGTATCGCTGATGCTCAATGAAGGGCATGCGATACACTCGATTTACAACCCCAATAGCGTGTTGACGGGCGGCCCGTGGGACTACTGGCTCGTAGCTCCTTATTTCAACAAGAACTTTCTACCCTCTGCTGTGAAAAGCATGGCGATGATAGGCTCGGCGGCTGGCACGGCGGCGCGCGAGTTTACCGCCGCGTATGGGCCTCTACCTGTGGATGGCGTGGAAATAGACCCTGAGATAGTGGATGTGGGGAATCGCTACTTCGGCCTCTCTGCATTGAAAAACGTCACCACACATGAGCAGGACGGGCGCGCTTATTTGCAAACCGACGGCAAGAATAAGCAGTGGACCATTATCGGCATAGACGCTTACCGCCAGCCCTATATACCCTTTCAACTCACCACCAAAGAGTTCTTCCAAGAGGTGCGCGACCGCCTCACACCTGACGGCGTGGCGATGATCAACGCGGGGCGCACAGCCACCGATACGCGATTAGTGGACGCCCTCGCCAATACAATGCTGCAAGTTTACCCAAGCGTTTATGTGATTGATGTGCCCACCCTGGGCAACAGCATGGTAGTGGGCACTAATAAGCCGACGCAGCTAAGCAACTTCGCTGAGAACGCCGCTCGGGTGGACCAGCCGCTGCTAAAGCAAGTATTCGACGCCAGCTTGCAGAGAGGCAACATAAGGGAGGTAAAGCCCACCCCAGGCGCGCTCGTCTTCACTGATGACAAGGCTCCGGTAGAAGAGGTCATAGACCAGATAATCCTGGGTGTTGTAGGCGACCAGGCGAAGTAGACGCCTGAAAGGTGAAGATGAAAGGTGATAAGTAGCGCTATGGCGTTTTGCGCAGGTACGAGCAGGTACGAGCAGGTACGAGCAGGTACGGAGTTGAGGTTAGAGAAGCTATATTCATAGTCCCTCACACTACGCAATACGAGCCTATTTCACGTCCATCCAAAGGAGCAAAATGAACCTTAAGTTAAAGCGCATTGCGCGAACGCCTTACTCAGAGGCCCTCTCCATATTTGACGGGGACCACCCGGACGAGAATGGTGAAGCCGTAAATATAGGCAAGATAGAATTGCACTATCTTGAGGACCAGATAATAGGCACCCTCTTGATCTGGCAGGAGTATGCCACCGGCTTTGCGCGAACCCACGCCTCCGGCTCTGATGAGACTATGGACACCCTCATTGACGACATCCTGGCCGAGGTGAGCGATCCCCTTGGGGTCGCCTCGGAGTATGGCATAGAGATATACTTCCCATCGCTTACAAATCACCAGTTCGTTAGTAACTATGAGGGAGATGAAGGCGGCGCCGGAGCGCCCGTCGGCGAGAGCGAGGCTTTACAGGATGACTTCGCTGATCAACTTAGATCGCGTGGATAAAGCTTTGACTGCTACCATTTTGCCTGTGGAGCGAGGTGTCTACAGGATAGCCGCGCTGGACCCCTATCAGGAGTTGGTACACGCAATCTCGACGCGACGCTCGCCGGAGGGCGCTTACTGGAACCTGAGCGCACGCCGGGGTAGTCCTGAGCACCCTCCCGACCAGTCAGATGCGCTGGCGAACAGGCGCAGCTTGGCCGAGCGACTGGGCATCTCGCTTGATAAGATGGTGGGCTGCCAGCAAGTACATCAGACGGTGGTGGCCCGCGTGGGACCTGCTGATGAGGGGCGTGGGATGAGCGTCGCGTCGCCCAGCATCCAGGGCGCTGATGCGATGATTACCGATGCGAGAGGGCTGTACCTGCTGGCGCTCTCTGCTGATTGCCCGCCTATCTTCTTTTACGACCCATTGCGGCAGGCGATAGGGCTGGCGCACTCCGGCTGGAGGGGCACCGTTGGGCGCATAGCGGCTAATGTGGTTGGTGAGATGTCGCGCTGCTTTGGCACCGTACCCTCTGATCTGGTTGTAGCTGTCGGCCCGGGGATAGGCCCTTGCTGCTATGCTGTCGGCCAGAATGTGGTAGATGCTGTGGAAGCCAACTTCTACGGTGCCTGGGAGGGCCCCACACCGCTCCTGACGGCGGTGCAAGGCTCCGTCTATTTCAATCTATGGGAGGCAATACGCCTCGCCCTGATTGATGCAGGGGTAACGTCTGAGCGAATCTCTGTAGAAAGGGTCTGCACAGCCTGTAATAGCGATATGTTCTTCTCGCATCGCGCCGAGGAGGGGCGGTGCGGGCTCTTTGGAGCTGTACTAGGGATGAGGGAGCAGCCCCTGGCCCCTGGCTCTTAGCCTTTCCAATGTACGAAGAGACCAATAGTTCATTTTGCTTGTTCAGTAACCTTTTGAGCAACCTTGATAGCTTTTTGGATAGATTCGCGGGCAACGCGGCACGCACCGGGTACCGTCTTTATCTGGTGGGCGGCAGCGTGCGTGATAGCCTCATGGGTCGCCCCATACACGACGTTGACCTGGCTACCGCTGCGCCTGTCGAAGCTATCAAGTCGCTGCTCTACGCCTCCGAGCCTGACGCCCTCTACGCGATTGGCGAGAAGTTCGGCACAGTAGGGGCGATTGTTGGCGATGTTACCGTTGAGGTAACTACTTTCCGCGCTCAGGACGGGGTAGCGCAGGGCGACTCTCTTGCGGCTCTGAACGCTGATCTCTCTCACCGCGACTTTACCATCAACGCAATTGCCCGCGACCTGCATACAGGCGAGTTATATGACCCTTTTGACGGGCAACTTGACATAAGGCACCACTCGCTGCGTGCTGTAGGCAATCCTGAAGAAAGGTTCAGGGAAGACCCACTGCGGATGTTACGGGCGGTGAGGCTGGCGGCAGAGCTGCAATTCTTCATTGATCAGGAGACAAAGGAGGCGATCCGCGGCCGTGCGCACCTCCTGAATGGCGTGGCCCGTGAGAGAGTAGGGGCCGAAATGGACAGGCTGCTGCTGGCGCCGGTCCCCAGCGAAGGTATAAACAGTCTTGATAATCTCGAGTTGTTAGCGTACACGGTGCCTGAGATGTTGGAGATGCACGAGATGGAAAAAGGGCCACTGCACTACAAAGAGGTATATCCTCATACATTGAAGGTGCTAGACCGCACAGCGCCTGATCTAATTTTGCGCTGGGCCGCGCTGTTGCACGACATTGCCAAACCTGCTACTTATGGCATAGTAGCTGGCGAAGTACACTTTCTGGGGCATGATAAAGTAGGTTCGCGCATGGCTCACGATATACTGGTGCGTCTGCGCAGACCCGAGGAAGTTGTCAGCCAGGTGGCTCAACTCGTCGCTGAGCACCTGCGGATAGGGGTTTATGAGCCGAGCTGGACTGATGGCGCTATACGCCGCTTCCTGCGCGAGACTGCCCCTGTCACCGAGCGTCTCTTTGCCCTGTCGCGCGCCGATATTACCTCGCAGAGGGCGCAGCGTGTGGCCGCTGCCCTGGCAAGAGTAGATGCTCTCTATGAGCGTTGCGAAGAGCTCAAGGCGCAAGAGGATGTAGAAAAGCTCACAAGTCCCCTCGATGGCAACGACCTCATGCGCATCTTCGGCGGCCAGCCGGGACCCTGGATAGGGCGTGTGAAGGAGTACCTGCTGGGGCTGGTGCTGGATGGTGCGCTGGCGAAGGGCGACAGGGAAAGCGCCGAGAGGCTGGCGCGAGAGTTCCTGCAAGATTTATAAACCTTCAGCTATGCGGCGAACGTAATGCACTTTCGGAAGCGTGCTCAGGTCGAACTCGCCCATTCTCTCAGGGCCTAGCTCCACCACCTTGCGGCGCACCTGCTCGGCTTCGCGTACCAGTTGGGCGACCTCAACTCCCAGGCACCCATCCTCAAAGCGTTGCAGATACGCCATGCCACCGCTTATGTGGTTGATCGTGCCTCTGTAGTTGCCCAGGCGCAGCTTGTAAAAACCGACCCCTATCTTCAATATGCCCTGGTATAGACAACGTATAGAGCGAGGCTCCATGACCCAGATTTCTTCCAGCGACTCGTGCTGCTCGAAATATTCGCCATGGTTGAATTGCTCCAGGCCGATATAGAAAAGCTCAGGAGGAATCTCATCACATGACCAGGTTTCACGCTCGCCCACTGCCTCGGGCCCGCCCTCGCGCCGTATCCTCACCCGCTCCCGAACTTTATCCACAACCTCTTTCTTCATGCTATATTCTATACACGCAGGCCCATTTTGTACAGATAGAGAGCACCTGCAAGGATGAAACGTGAGGAGGTAGGGTGAGTGACGAACGGTTACTATGCACAGTACATAGTATGCGGCATGGGACATGGGGCATGGGGCATGGGGCTAAAGAGACTATATCCATAATCCCTCACGTTTCGCTAATCATCCTTTATTTTGGGCTATATACGGTACTATCCAGATAGCCCACAGAGGCAAAGATGGCACACTGCTTGCTTTATGTGGGCATTGTCAGCAAGTGCCATGAAGCCTCTAGATACCTGCCCACTGCTGCTTCAACTACTCAAATGCTCTTCCACGGGCGCGAGAAGAGATATAATCTACTCATGTGAAGGTGGCAAAAGGATGGCACGCTTACTGCATCGTTATCAGCGTTTCTTTCTAGGTGTAGCGTTTGTGGGAGTGCTATCAGGCACGGGCGGCCTGATGGGAGCTATCGGCGGTGTGGTACTGGTGCTATTGGGCCGCGCCGTGCTCGGTCTGGCATCAGGTCTGGCCCAGCTCGTCTTAGCCAGCATTGCAGTTGGGACAGGCACAGCCTTGCTGCTCGGTCTCTTCCTGATGGCGCGACAAGCTTTGCCTGCGTCTTTCCTGCCGGGGGTAGCTTCCGCAGCCGCCTCTGAGCACAACTAATTCCTTGCTCCTTTAGGCATGCAGGCCCACTCGGCAGAAAGGAGCTTCCGGCTCCGCTGCCGGAGTTGCGCGGGCCTTTTTACTTCGGCATTTTCTCCTCACCCCGCTTTATCTGTGCCCATATAGTGGGAGGCATACTCCACATAGCGTTGTGCGGAGCGCAAAATGCCCTCGCGCTCGGTAGAAGTAAGCGCACGCTTGACCCGCGCAGGCATGCCGAGCACGAGGTTGCCCCCCGGTATCTCTATCTCTTCTGTGACGAGTGCGCGTGCGCCTATGATTGTATCTGCTCCTATACGGCAGCGGCTTAGAAGCAGCGCGCCCATACCTACCAGCACCCTGTCGCCTACCACAGCAGCATGCACAATCGCGCTGTGTCCCACCGTAACATCTGCGCCTATAATAGTCGGGCAGCCTGCCTCTCCATGTATGACTGTACCGTCCTGAATATTGCTCCTCTCGCCTACCACGATCGGCGACACATCGCCGCGCAGTACGGCTCCGAACCAGACGCTGGCGTCGTCCTCTATCGTCACGCCGCCAATTAGCGTGGCAGTTGGCGCGATGTAGCAGCCTTTGCCAATTGTGGGTTGCACGCCCTTATATGGGTAAATAGGCAATTTATACTCCCCTTTGCGGTGTCGCTTTGTGATACTTCTTGCCGAGAAACTTGTCATAAGCGCTGCCTATTATAGCATGGAGGTGGTGTTGTGCTCCAAAGAAGGCCGTTGGGGTAAGCGTTCAGAGTTGAGGTGGAGCAACCTTCTTGGGGCATATGCGCGGGCGTGCCGCTACCCCCAACTACCCTCACCCCCAACTACCCTCACCCCCAACCCCCTCTCCCACAAGGGGAGAGGGGGCTTTACTCATGGTGAGTGCACAGGGATACAGCTCTTCTCGCATGAAGGGAGAGATGGTTGGGGGTGAGGGGGAGGGGACACCACTGCACCCCTATTCTAAACATTTACCGCTTTGCTAATGTTCAGAATAGGAGTGTAGCAATCCCAAAACTATCTCTGAACAGAAGGCGTAGAAATCGGGTTGTCTAGTTGACCCGAAGATGGAGTTAATTCTTCTATTGCGGCACAGACCATGCAGAAGCCGCGGCAGAGACTTTTAAGGAGTAGTTTGTGTCTGTTGCCCAAAAGCCTGCCGCTCAGGAGCGGAGCGTGTCTATCGCCAGGTATCTACCGGGTCTTGCCCTTTCAGCGGGCATAGCTCTACTTTCATGGGGTGTTCAGTTGGTGGAGGAGCAGACGCTGGGCCAGGCGATAATCGAAGCCATAGTCGTGGCTATTTTGCTTGGAATGGCGCTACGGACCTTCTGGAAGCCAGACGCTCGCTGGATGCCCGGTATCGCTTTTTCGGCGAAAGAGATTCTAGAAGTGGCTATAGTGCTACTGGGCGCTTCTATCAGCCTGCCTGTGCTCCTTAAAGCGGGCATACCGCTGGTACTGGCGATAGTGCTGGTAGTTATGGTGGGCATTGCCGCGAGCATGACTATAGGCCGGATCCTGGGATTAAACCCCAAACTGGCGATACTTGTAGCCTGCGGCAACTCGATATGCGGCAACTCGGCTATAGCTGCTATGGCCCCGGTAATAGGTGCGGAGGCGCAGGATGTTGCTTCTTCTATAGCCTTGACAGCTGTGGTGGGCGTAGTGTTGGTGCTCGGATTGCCTTTGCTGATCCCCGTGCTGAACTTTAGCTTCTACCAGTATGGCGTTCTGGCGGGGATGACTGTTTACGCTGTGCCTCAGGTGCTGGCTGCTACTTTTCCTGTGAGCACGTTGAGCGGTCAGGTGGGTACGCTGGTGAAGCTGGTGCGCGTGCTGATGCTAGGTCCAGTAGTTCTCTTTTTCGCTCTCCGCTTCCGCAGGCCAGAGCCAGCGGGACGATTATCTATAAGCAGGCTGGTGCCCTGGTTTATCGTAGGCTTTATAGTGCTCGCTAGCGCCAGGTCTATTGGTTTGCTGCCTGTTGAAATTGCCGACCCATTGCGTGAGACCTCGCGGTGGCTCACGGTGGTCGCAATGGCGGCGCTGGGTCTGGGGGTAGATGTGCGGGTGGTGCGCAAAGTGGGACGGCCTATCGCTATGGCCGTGAGCGGCTCGCTGATCGTGCTGATAATAGTTAGCACGGCCCTGATCCTGGGGCTTGGCATCCAGTAGCAGTTTTCCCCTTTCATATTCTGCTAACCTCGGCCGGGCTTTGGGGTTGCAAAGGGGTGCTATAATAGGACCAAGCAGGCTATTAGATACTGGAGACACAAGCTACAGTACCTGGCCGCTTTATTCCTCACTGCTTCACGCTCTTTTTGGGCGCGAGAGGAATACGAGGGAGAGGATACATACCTGCTACAGGTAAGCCTCTCCCTTGATTCTGATATTTGGCGGGCAAGCTGCTGTGCAGTCACTTCATTTTCATAGGCTTACTTCCCACCTTACGCAGCCTGGGCCAGTTCAAAGTGGGCCTTTGGCAAACGACCTATCCTTTGTCAGTTCTGAACGCAGAAGAATAACAAAGCCGAGAGGGCACACTGAAAGCCGGCTTTGTTGTATGGAGCGCAGAGAGTCTGTTATCATGCGTTGTTGCGTAGCCTGGCTAAGAAGCAGGCGGCGCTTTGACGATGGTGATGCCGAGGCCGTCGGTGTTCTCTCTTATGATGGGCAATATGATCGTCTCAAGCTGAGGGTTGGTAGCAAGCTCACGGTTGTATTTGTTTATGACAACGGCTATGGGGTCATCGGGCGGTGGGTTTATCACCGAGCCGTTGCGGATCAGATTGTCGCTGAGAATTACGCTGCCGGGGCGCGAGAGCTTGATAGCCCACTCCAGGTAGCCTGGATAGTTTTCCTTGTCTGCGTCTATAAAGAAGAGGTCGAAAGGCCCTTCGCTGCTGCGCTCGATCTCCGGCAGTAAATCCAACGCCGCGCCTAGCCGCACTTCTATGCGATCCGACAGCCCTGCACGCACGATGTTGGCGTGCGCCACGGCGGCGTGCCTGGGTTCGTACTCCAGCGTCAGCAAACGGCCACCGGCAGGGAGAGCGCGGGCCATCCAGATCGTACTGTAGCCCCCCAGGGTGCCTATCTCCAGCACACGGGTTGCCCCGCTTAGCTTCACCAGCATGTATAGCAGTTTACCTTCGTTGGCCGACACGTTGATATGCGGTAGGCCGTTGCGCTCCATATTCTCAAGTGCGGACGACAACGCCTCATCGTTTGAAGAACAGAGTTCTTCTATGTAGCTGTCAATGCGTCTCGCTGCATCCTCTACCGAATCGTTGCTCATATCATCCTCCTTACATCAGGCCATCCGTAGGCTACTTCGGTTAGTGTAACACCGCCAATCTCAAACTCTTGCTGGGCTAACTCTCTCCCGCCCAACCGCTCGTAGAACGCGCGAAATGGGTTGTTGGCGATCACCCACACCTTCATCGAGCGTATCTCTGCCTGCAACAGCCTGCTAGCTATCGCTGAGACAAGCTTGCGGCCCAGACCCTTGCCCTGGTGCTCTTGAAGGATGTAAATCACGTACAACTCGCCTTCATGAAGAGGATCAGGCGTTTCGGCGGGGCCGCCAGCCGCGAAGCCTGCTATATGCCCGGCCTCATCGTCTGCGACATAGACAAAGCCTTTGTAGCTCGGGTTGCTAAGCACATTGTGCCAATAGCTCTCTCGCGCCTCATAAGAGAGCGAGTCAAGGTAGTCATCAGAGACGATACCTCTGTAAGTCGTGCGCCAGCTATCCACGTGCACCCTGGCTATCCCCGCGGCATCTTCTGTCATGGCTTCTCGAACTGTCATTGGCAACTGGCAACCATTGCTATTATACCTACTCTATGGGGTAATGGGCTTGCACATCCACAATTATGTTCTTGGGGTCGAGACCTTTGGCCGAGGGAGGCAGGTCAAGGCTGAAGGTGAGGCGCTGAGTCTCATCTTTCTCAAGAGAAACATCTTTTTCATCCTGCGCAATCGTCTCACCTGTTTGCTTGTTCTTCAGGTTGACCACTACCGCCACCTGCCCGCTGCCGGGGCCTTGATTTTGCACCACAGCTTCCACCTTGAAAGGCTGATCAGATCCCTGGGGGGGCGGCACGGCTTGATAGCTTTGCAGCACAGGTCTGGGACCAAGAATGCAGCCTGTAGCCAGCATGGTCGTGAGAAGCAAGAAAGTTAGAGATAGCAAGCGTTGTTTCATAAAGCTACTTGGAGGGCAGCCAGGGTGGCAGCAAGATAAAGAGGGTAAGCACAAGCATCACAATAAGCATCGCAGAGACAGCGCAGCCCATCGTAAAGACCGGATCGGCGCGGTTGTCGTTACGGGTAAGCCGTACAAAGCCGAGAGGCTCCGGTATCACAGGAACATTATACTCGACGGCAAACTCAAGGTCGGGGAGGAACGACTCGTTGCGTAGGGCAGGCGTGAGATCGCGGATCTTCTCCTGAACCCCGGCAACGTCCTCCTGAGTAATTGTCACAGTAGGCCAGACAACCCCCTTATCAAGCTGCTTCTCCAGGTTGCGAAAAGCTTGCACCATGCTGTAGTAGGCGCTAGCCTCATCTGCATCTATGCTCGACCACTGGGTGATTTGCAGCTTTGCCTCAAGGTCGCGCTTCTGCATAGCCTGCTCTACCTGGCTGGCCAGGTACTCAAAGAGGCTGTTGCTCATCCCTTCTTTGAGAGGATAGTACGTTACTCTCACTCCGTCGAGCGCTAATTCGCCCAGCTTACCCGCGTCGTCGCCCACCTGCCATATGATAGGCTCGCCCTCCTTGCCCTCGACGCATACAGCCTTGTCGAGGTAAACAGCCTTGCTATCACCTCCGATCTTCAGAGCTGAGTGCTTGCGCCGCTCAACAGCTTGACGGTCTTTGTCAGTGCGTGCCATCAGCGCAGGCGAATTGAGCCAGAGGATGCGGAGCGCGCCGACGAAGCCGCGAAAAGTTGCAACCAGATAATAGAGCGCAAGGACAAAAATGATCGCAATTGTGAGAGTTTCTACGTTGCTCCGTTGCGCGAGGGTAATAAAAAAGCGGATCTTCCAGGCGATAATAGCTATTATCACCAGTGAGATGATATTCAACACAAAGTAAATAACCGCTATCCAGCGAACGCGGCTGGCATATCTCCCAGGCCGCTCTATAACTTGCTCGCGGATAACGTCTTCGGACAGCGACATCTATATCTCCGAGCCCTGAAACTGAAGCATCAGGAAGTTAAACGAGCCAGGTGGAAAGCTGTGACGCTACGTGCTGAGGGGAAAGACCCTGTACTGGCCGGCAGGGTCACGACCTTGTGAAGAGACGCGCAGTTGGATAGAATAAGGCGCATGGACGCTATCTTCTACTTTGGCCTGGCTGTGACCGGCTTTGGCGCTGGGATGCTTGGCGCGCTTCTGGGGCTGGGGGGCGGGGTCTTTGTGGTGCCGGCCCTTGTGTTGCTCTTCGGCATACCAACCCATCCTGCCCTGGGCACGAGCAATGTGGCGGTGGTGGCAACCTCTATCTCCGGCGCTTCAACTTACGTGCGGAGCCGCCTCACCAATATCAGGCTCGGATTGCTCCTTCTCATCTCAACTGCATTCGCTGCCCTTGTAAGTTCACTTATCGCCTCGATCCTGCCGGATCAGGTGTTGAAAGGGCTTTTCTCGGCGCTGCTAGTCTACACAGCGATCACAATGTTGAGAGGTGGCAGAGGAAAGCGAGTAACGGTGCCATTGGAGGAGAATATACCTCCATCAACGCTGGGCCTTGAGGGGACATACCACGACGCCGCGACGGGCAAGACCGAGTTTTACGCGCCGCGCAGGGTCGCGGCGGGGATGGGCGTAAATGCCCTGGCGGGTGTGATGGCGGGTTTACTCGGTGTGGGCGGGGGTATCATCCAGATGCCTGTGATGAACCTGCTGATGAAGGTGCCCCTCAAAGTGTCAACAGGCACCAGCAACTTTATGATAGGCATCACCGCCACGAGCGCAGCCTTTGTGCGCTACGCTCGTGGCGATATAAACCCGCTGCTCGTAGTACCAGTTACGTTGTTTGTCTTCCTCGGAGCGCGTCTCGGCGCATGGCTGGTGCCACGCACCCCGAATGCTCGCCTGAGATTGATATTCGGCTGGGTAGCCGTAGTAATCGCTGCGCTGATGGCCCTGCAAGCCGTTGGCATATATGCGGTGGCGGGTAAATAGCGGACTCGTGAAGCATTATGGGTGGTGCATCTTTATCTTCAACTTGCGCGATACGCAGTAGGTGATAGGTCGCGTTTTACGCTTCACGAGTTCGCCTCTCGTCAACCCGGAGGGCGTATGGATTGGGTGGCAGTTGTTGCTTTCGTGGTATTTGGCCTGGCTGTAGGCGCTTACGGCACGCTCATTGGGGCGGGCGGAGGGTTCATCGTTGTGCCTGTGCTGGTGCTTGGGCTAGGGTGGCCGCACCAACAGGCGGTGGCTACGTCGCTCTTCGTGGTGACTGCCAACGCCGCCAGCGGTTCGGCCTCCTACCTGAGGCAGAAACGCGTTGACATCCGTACAGGTTTGCAGTTCGCCGCCGCCACTATTCCTGGAGCTGTCATCGGCTCTTACCTGGTCCAGCTACTGAGTGGGAGGGTCTTCAACATAATATTTGGGATCGTGCTGGTGATCGTATCCTCTTATCTGATGCTGAGGCCAGGCAAGCCGGAGAGCCACAATGCAAGCACTGCGCGTCCAGAGGGGCTGCGCGGTTGGGGTTGGACGGTGCGCCACATAGTGGATGCCAGGGGGCAGGCCTTTGACTACGGTTTCCCCAAAGGCTGGGGTATATTACTCAGCTTCGGCGTGGGCTTCATGTCGAGTATCCTGGGGATAGGAGGGGGCATCATCCATGTGCCCGCGTTAGTAACTCTGTTCGACTTCCCGGCGCATGTGGCAACCGCCACCTCACACTTTGTGCTGGTCTTCTCGACTGCTACAGGTACGATTGTGCAGCTCTTCAATGGCAATGTGAGGTTAGGTGAGGCTATATCTATGTCGGTCGGAGCCGTAATCGGAGCGCAGATAGGTGGGGAACTCTCCCACCGGGTCAAAGGCCAATGGATCGTGCGTGGGCTGGCGGCGGCCTTAACGCTGGTTGGCATAAGGCTTATCATCGGCTAGGGAACTGTTTTGAGAGAAATAGAACCTTTGGATAAAGAGACTTACATCTGGGTCGGCAGGGCGCTGCGCACGGGCATGTACCTCAGCTTTGCCTCGATGAGCCTCGGTCTGCTCTGGTGGTTAGCAGCGGGAATGCCCGGTGGGCAGCAGTCAGTTTCAACACAGATACCGTTGCAGAGGTTACTGCTGGAGCTATCAGCAGGCAACCCGCTTGCGCTCCTCAACATGGGCGTGCTATTCTTGCTGGCTACCCCCGCAGTTACTTTGCTAACCGCCATAATCACGTATGCCGCCCAGCGCAACTGGCGCTTTGTGGCAGTTGGAGCCATCGTCGCCGCGATACTTCTCTTTAGCCTGGCCCTTTCTATGAAATGAAACATAGTGAGTTACCTTCTACTCAATGCACCAGGGAGCAGATATTGGACGAGTACCGAGAAGCTAATCTGAAGCTGTGGAATGATTGGACCGAGATACATGAGAAGTCGGCGAGCTATGATCTTGCAGCTTTCAGGGCAGGCAGGTCCAGTTTGCATTCCCTCGAGTTGGAAGAGCTTGGCGAGGTAAGAGGCAAGTCGTTGCTCCATTTGCAATGTCACTTCGGGAAAGACACCCTCTCCTGGGCGAGGCTGGGTGCCTCTGTTACGGGAGTAGACTGGTCGGAGAAGGCGATCAAGCTGGCACGCTCACTGAGCGCGGAACTCGCTATCCCGGCGACGTTTATCTGCTCAGACATTTACGAGCTTTCCGGCGCGCTTTCCGGCCAGTTTGACATTATCTTTACGTCGTATGGGGTGCTGGGTTGGCTGGCGAATATCGAGCAGTGGGGCCAGATTGTGGGCCGCTTCCTCAAGCCTGGCGGCACCTTCTACATAGTTGAGTTTCACCCATTCGCATGGATATTCGATGACTCGGCAGAAGCCCAGGAGCTGAAGGTTCTTTACCCTTACTTTCACTTCGATGAGCCGCTGAAGTTCGAGACACAAGGCTCCTATGCCGACCGCAACGCTGACTATCACGCTGTAGAATATGCCTGGAATCATAGCATAAGCGATGTAATCAACTCGCTCATTTCAGCCGGATTGCAAGTCGAGTTCCTGCACGAGTTCCCTTTTTCGGTTATCAAATCCTTTCCCTTCATGCAGAAAGGAGATGACGGCTGGTGGAGACTGGAAGGACAAAGCAAAGTTATACCTCTGATGTTTTCTCTAAAAGCCACAAAGGATAGAGAAGCACAACCCTGATAAAAAGAGGGAACCTGGTGCTAACATTCACCTGGCCGGCTTGTATAGACCCCATCCAGTACAGGGAGCAGCACCTCCCATGCGTAACGGCTCGCCGCCAGCTGGTGTGCAGCCCTACCGAGCCTTTGGCGGCGCGGCACATCGCCCAGGAGCCGCAACACAGAAGCGGCGAAATCAGAGGCAGATCGCGCCAGCAGCATCTCACGGTTGGGCTGAACGTCGATCCCTTCAGCGCCCATCGGGGTAGAGACTATGGCGCAGCCCATCGCCATCGCCTGCAACACCTTCAAGCGTACCCCGCCCCCCATGCGTATTGGCGCTACATATAGAGTGGCCCCCGCCACCCAGGGCCGCGTATCGAGCACCGCGCCCGTTACCGTAATCCCCGGCAAGCGGCCAAGGGCTTCTACAGCGGACAATGGGTTGCGCCCAACTATATAGAACTCACTCTGCGGCCTTTGGGCCTTGATGCGGGGCCACACCTCTTCTGCGAACCATGTAACAGCGTCAACGTTCGGCCTGAAGTCCATACTCCCATCAAATACCAGGGTATCAGCTTTCAGAGGCGCTATTTGGTCAAATACCGCCTCTCTCGACCAGTATGCAAGGTCAACGCCGTTGGGAAGCAAAGTTATACGTTGAGCCATGCGAGGCGACAAGCGAGCAAGGGCAGTCGCATCGGCTTGTGAGACAGCAAGCACGTGCTTACTCGCCAGGCAAAGACGCCTCTCGAAGCTCCGCAGCCGCCGCCACTGCACGAGCGAATATAGCGCTCCGGCAACTCTGTGCGGTTGAGCAAGGTCGGTGGTGAACGCTCGGCGTTGCAACAGGTATTCGGCATTATGAGCATCATAAACAAGCTGCGGGCCGCTATTCTTTCGCCTTCCCCTCGACAGTAAGCCGTAAGGGGCCATCTCTATGCCTTCTACGTGGATAGCATCGAAGCTCTTTCGACTGCACAGGTCGCGCACCCTCTGCTGCATTGCTTGAGAATGCAGCCGCCATGCCATATCGGGCAAAGGCGAGGTGGCGAGCGTCTGTAGCCTGCGTGCTGTAGATCTGGCAGGCAGAGGAAGCGCCTCTGCCAGGCTACAAAGTGCCTCAAGGCGAGATCTGTCTACCTTGCCTTGAGGCACGCCGTCGGGCAAGAAGGTAAGGAGGCTTACCTCATGCTTCTGTGCCAGATAAAGAAGAATATGAAAGTTACGTATAGCAGCCCCTTGGCGTGGTGGGTCAGGCCACTGAGGAGCAAGCACAAGGATTTTCATCAGGTAGATACCGAAATGCTAATCATCACAAGTATGGGGTAGATACCGAGCGGAGCGGTGAGTTATAGCTCTTTGCCATCACCTTAGCGCCAAAAGCAGCTTCGGCAAGAATATCAACAGCCCAATCACCACAGCGCCAATAGCCGTCAGGAGCACTATCCCCGCCGCCACGTCCTTGGCTACTTTCGCAAGCGGGTGATAGTTCACGGTGACAAGGTCTACCAGCGCCTCGACCATCGTATTTACCATCTCAGCGGTCAGCACCAGCACCACCGTAACGGCGAGAATCGCCCATTCGGCAGGGGACAAGCCGAGGAGCAGGCCTATAATGGCAGCAATTATTGCTATGGAGAGATGTATGCGAAAGTTGCGCTGGGTGCGGAAGCAGTAGAAAAGGCCCGCGAACGCGTAGCCAAAGCTGGCGACGAGGTTGCCCGCGCGGTCTGCGCTCTGCGTGGTGGATTCCGGCTCCTGGGGTTCGAGGTGGTGCTCCAATATTCTCCCCAACAGCTAGAATCTGGAGCCAATTATCCGCAGCAGGTCGTCCTGCCGGGCGTGCATCTTCTCACGGGGAATATCCTCTTGGTCATCGTAGCCCAACAGGTGAAGCATGCCATGTATCAACAGAGTATAAACTTCAGCCTCTGTGCTATGCCCGTAGTCGGGGGCCTGCTCTGCGGCGCGGTCGTATGAGATAACAACATCACCCAGATAAGCAGGACGCTCCTCAGGCGTCACGAAAGGCGTGCCACCCTCCTCATCGGCCATGCTGAATGAGATCACGTCAGTCTGGTAGTCATGCCCCAGGTACTGCAAATTGAGCGCATGCACCTCGTCATCAGTGGTAATCAGCACCCCCATCTCCATAGGGCCAGGCACCTCTTCTTCGTGTAGCACGCCGAGGGCGAGGCGGTGCACACTGTCAGCATCCAACTTGCCGGCGTAAGCATCTTCTATCTGCACAGTTATGAGGTAGTCCGACCCGCTGTCGGTATTTACCTGCATACCCGAACTGTCTTGCATAGCTGCTCCTTCAAGGTGAACGTCTGTCACAAGGATCAGCGTCCGGTAGTCAAGGGTTGCTCGTCAGGGGTCTGCTGCCGTTCCGCGCCGTTGGCAACCAGCGTGGAGCCGTTCCCATTGCGGCTGTTTTGCGCTGTTGCTTCAGACTCGGTGGGGGCTGCTGAGGTGTCAGCCTTGCTGGGCGCTTCGGGATATGCCACGCGTGGGTGGTATATGCCGCGCAGCATGCTGACAAAGGCTTCCTCTATGCGCGCTAGATCGCGCACTGTGAGGTCGCACTCGTCAAGCTGGCCGTCCTCTATCCGCTCGCTGATAATCTTGTGTACCGCGTTAGCCACCACGTCGTCCGGAAGGATCGAGGTATCATTATAAAGGGCAGGGCTTTCGGTAGCATCGCTGCCGCTCACCGGAGGCTTGTCCAGTGCACCGCTTTGCGCCATTGCGCGTACAGCCGCCTCTACTCCATCGGCCAGCATGAGGATGGCGGTCTCTTTGGTCTGAGGCTTTGGCCCTGGGTAGCGGAAATCCTCCTGGTTAATAGATGGGTCTGCTTTGAGTGCTTTGTAGTAGAAATACTTGATGAGCATGGTGCCATGATGTTGAGGGATAGCATCGAGCACGCGCCTGGGGAGTTTGTGTTTCTGGCCCAGGCGCACCCCATCGCGCACATGTTCGGCTATGATACGGGCGCTGTCGCGTGGGCTTAGCTCATCATGTATATTGCTCATACCGGACTGGTTATCTATAAAATAGTAAGGGCGGACAACCTTGCCGATGTCGTGGTAATAAGCTGATACGCGTGTCAGCAGGGCATCGGCGTCTACCATCTCAGCGGCGCGCTCGGCCAGGTTGCTTACCACTAGCGAGTGGTGGTAAGTACCGGGCGCTTCACGCATCAAGCGCCGCAGCAAAGGCTGATCGGGGTGGGCAAGCTCCATTAGCTGAAGTGGCGTGGTTATACCGAAAATTGTGCCCAGGAGAGAGAAAGTAGCGTATGTAATAGAAGCCGACACCCCGCCGTTGAAAGTTGCCGCAAGGGCCAGCGACTCCACTACCGACCAGTCGAGCAGGCTCCCTGTGACTACCTTGAAAGCAATTGCTGAAACAAACGAGGCGACGGCAATGAAGACGCCTGCACGGGCAAATGTGCTTACCTTTTCTACTCTGGTGAGACTGAATATCCCCGTCAGACCCCCAACAAAGTAGTAAATCGGCAGGTCCATAGAGAGGCCGCTACTCACAATAATCCCCAGGAGAATAGAAAGAACAAAGGTTACTACAACTGCCAGATTGGGGTTAAGCAGCACAGCGATCAACATCGAAACGGCAGCTAGAGGGAGCATATAGGGTAGAAGCCCGTGCCCCGGCAGAAAGAGTCGCGCTGCGGCTATGGTCGCGATGAGCATGAGAGCCACAAGGAGGAGCTGCTTTTGCCTGTGCCACACCTGGGGTGTATACCTGAAGAGATAGAGGTGCAGCAGCAACATGAGCAGCGCTATCATGGCGCTGGTGCCCAGCACGCTTTGTACCGAGATACTGCGACTGAGGAGGCCCGCCTCCTGCATCTTTTCAACAGCTTCGGGAGTTACGATCTCACCCTGCCGCAGTATAGCCTCGCCCTTCTGCACCGTTTGCGCCACAGGCTTGACGGCTGCCGCCGCAGCATCGCGGGCCTGGCTCGTCTGCTCTTCATCGAGGTGCACATTCACTTTGAGCAACGGCGAAATGAAAGCTACAGCAGCAGTTTTTTGCTCTGCGCTTAGCGAGGGAACAAGAAGGTTGGGCAGGTTCGCACGCGCAGCTTGCACGTCACCTTCTGTAGCGAGGCGACGGTCGCGCATTACTCTATCGAAGCCTCCTGTTACAGCGGTGTCACGCCAGTAGCTGTAGTCGGTGTCAGGAAGGGCGATAAGCATCTGCAGAGTGCTCTGGGTCAAGGTAATGCCGCGCAAGCTCGTTATCGGGCTGCCCTCCCGCTGGGGATCGCTCGTCATGCCGTTACGCAGATTGTTGAGGGCCGATAGGTTCCTCAACAAGAGGGCGCGTTGTTGCTGCACGACGGTCGAATCCTGCACCCACACCTCGTTGGCAGGGTCGGCGGCTGCATCGGCGCGAGCCTTATCGGTGAGCACCTTCGACTCATAGCGCAAATAGGTAGGAGAGAAAACGTCCTGTGCGGCGGGCATTCCCGGTTCCACACCTGCCTGGCCCGGCAGAAGGGAAGCGGTCATTATGAAGCTGAGCACTAGAGTTAGGATTATGCCTGAGAGTATGATGTGGCGCTCGGTGCCTACGTACTGTTCGGTCTCGCCAGACAGAGGGCTTACGGGGCGTGAAGCGAAGGGAAGGCGCATACGCCGGCCACTCTTTTGTGAGGGCGGCGCCGTCTGTGGAGGGGCGGCATCGCGCGGCGCGTCATTACCCCGCATGGCAAAGCTGTTGCTCTCATGCCCGTTCGGTTCTTTGGGGCGCTGCACATTGTCCATAGTGAGTGAGGAGTGCCGGCTTTAACGTCGGTGGCTGAAGCTGTGGTTATGCATCAGGTAGGCGCTGTTATAAGACCCGGCAATTCGCCAGGACACTCTGCTCCGTGCCCGGTATAAAGGTAAAGAGTAACGCTTATGGACAAGAAATCTGAGCTATGAACTACGCAGTTCGCGAACTGCCGGGCCTGAACCTTGCACCAGGACCGATAACAGAGCCTACTTTACGCTTCGTTCAACAGGCGAGTGACCACACGGTTCACCAAGCGGCCTTCGGCTAATCCTTTTGTGCGCGATAGAACGGCAGGCATCACTTTGCCGATGTCGCTGGGGCCTGTAGCTCCAAGCTCGCTAATGACTGCGCGCACCTGCTCTTCTATCTCGGCTTCGGACATCTGTTTGGGTAAGTAGGCTTCAAGAAGCGCAGCCTCAGCATTCTCTCGGTCCGACAGGTCTATCCTCTTTGCCCGCTCATATTCCTCCGCCGACTCGCGGCGCTGCTTGATCTCCTTGCGGAGCACATTCTGCACGCCCGCGTCGTCAAGCTCGGCCAGCCGCTCTATTTCGGTGTTCTTAATAGCAGAGCGCGCCATGCGTATAGTGGACTTGCGTAGCTCATCTCCGCTACGCATCGCGTCCTGCAAATCGCGCATCAACTGGTCTTTGAGGGTCATAGAAATAACTATTGCGTACTGCGTAACAGGTAACTTCCCGGGTGGAAGGCTAAAGAGCCAACTCTCCACTCGCCGTCACGCAGTACGCAGTACGCAGTACGGTTCTTTAACGGGAGGATTTAAGCATAGCTTTGCGGCGGCGGGCGGCTTCTTTCCGCTTGCGCAACACGCTCGGCTTTTCGTAATATTCGCGACGGCGAGCTTCAGCCAGGATGCCATCCTGCTGTACTTTCTTGTTGAAACGCCGTAGCGCATTCTCGAAGCTCTCATTGTCGCCGACTGTAACTTCAGCCACTCTGTAATCCCCCCCTTCAGCTTGCCTCATATAGAGATAATTTCTCACTGTGATTATATGGTACACGCACAGCAGTGTCAAGCCGAAGGGGACCAATCAGCAATGGCCCTTGCCTCTAAATTGAGGCATGCACACAACTCGTAACCCCATGACGTAACTTACAGTGGGACCGAGTTGGCTTCGAGACACGCTGGGAGGACTGTGTCACGCGTCCACAGCGGTCCTTTTCTTCCCCCATCATGCCTGCATGATGGGTTGCGCCTTGGTGACACAATAAAATGCAACCAACTGTGCATTAGTGCTGTGCAGGGCGGGTGCCGCCGGGTGTGAAGTGGGCTGCTCTGGGCAGGCCGCATTGTCAAAGAGCCTTTTACTCCCCTGTGCCCTTTGGCTCGCGGCCTGCTATCTCTCGTCCATTGCGTTGCAGGTTAGCTGGGTGCTATACTTCTGTTACAGCCAAGCCCCGGTGCATAGCACGGCTTGTGCACCTGCTAATACTGTATACTTGCTTCGTCACAAAGCAGGAATAATTCATATGTGAGGCTGGATTCTAACATGTCTATCACTTCCGGTTCAACCGAAAATCTTGCTGAGGCGATAAAGGACCTCAGCACCCGCATCCACGATATAAAGGTGCGTCTTTGACTTGCCCACCAAAGAAGCTGAGATAGCTCGGCTCAGCGAGGAGTCTCAGCAGCCCACCTTCTGGGAAGACCAGCACGCTGCGCAGGTGGCGATGCGCCGCCTCACCAACGTTCAAGGGCAAGTTGACCAGTGGCGCAGCCTTATCCGCCGCATTGACGACCTTGACGACCTCTTCCAGCTTGCCATAGCTGAGGGAGATGAAGGCGTCCTGGTTGAGATCGAGGGAGACGTCTCCCGCTTGCGGCATGAGCTGAGCAGCATCGAGCTTTCGCTGATGCTCAACAGCCCTCACGATGTCAGCAACGCCATACTCTCAGTTCATGCTCGTGAAGGCGGCACGGAGGCCCAGGATTGGGCCGAGATGCTCCTTCGCATGTACACGCGCTGGGCTGAAGAGCGCGGCTATGGCACGGAGGTACTCGACTTCACGCAAGGCGATGAAGCCGGGATAAAGAGCGCCACGATCCTTATCAAAGGCGTCAATGTCTACGGCTATGCTCGCGCCGAAGCGGGCGCACATCGTCTTGTGCGCCTCTCGCCCTTCGACTCCTCTCATCGCCGCCATACCTCTTTTGCTCTTGTGGAAGTGCTACCGGAGTTAGAGGATGAAGGGGAGTTAGAGTTAAATATGGACGAGGTAGAGGAAGATTTCTACCGGGCGACGGGAGCGGGCGGGCAAAACGTCAATAAGACCTCGACAGCGGTGCGCCTGCGCCATCTGCCCACCGGCATAGTGGTCACATGTCAGAACGAGCGAAGCCAACTTCAGAACCGCGAGACCGCGCTGCGTATCCTCCGCGCCCGCCTCTGGGAGATAGAAGAAGCGCGCCGCGCAGAAGAGCAGGCCCGGCTCAAAGGCGAGCACGTCTCGGCAGGCTGGGGCAGCCAGATACGCTCTTATGTGCTTCACCCTTATAATCTGGTAAAAGACCACCGCACAGGCTACGAAGACACCAACCCCGCCTCGGTGCTCGACGGCAACATAGACGGCTTTATAGAAGCTTACCTCAGATGGAAAATCAGAGCATAAAGGCCGCGCAACAGCCCTGGTCGTCGTGCTGGTTTCTGCGTAGCCGCAGGCTGCTATCTCTCTTTGCCCTGATAGGGCTTATCTATGCCCTTCGGAGCGGCCTGGTCTACGCTGCTGGAAGCGCTGATGACCTCACTGGGAGCCGGTATAGCTCACCTTTTGGCCTGATAGTGGATGTGCAAAGTGTGCGCGCTAACTTCCCCGATAACATTGACTTCTCGCTGCAAGCGCGCGGCTTTGAGGCGCAACGAGCCGCGCTCAACTACAGCCTGGTAGGTGAGGCCGTAACCTCAGACGTGCAGGCAAGCATCGCCCGCCCAGCCAGCGACCTCAGCCTGAACGTCACCATTGACCTGGGAACGGACTACATACCTCTCGGCGCGCAGGTGACTTATTACTGGACGCTAACCTCCACAGATGGGTTAAGTGTGGACACCGCCGCCAGGACCTTTACCTTAGTGGATGGCCGCTACCGGTGGCAGAGCCTTGCTGACGCTCAAAGGCGAGTATCGGTGCACTGGTATGAGGGGGATCAAGCCTTCGGCAAAGAACTGCTTGCCGTTGCTTCCAGCACGCTCGACCGCTTGCAGAGTGAGATCCAGGCCGCCTTGAAACGCCCCGCCGATATTTGGGTTTATCCTACACAGAGCGACTTGCTCGACGCGCTCCCCAGGAATATCCCGGAGTGGGTGGGTGGCAAGGCCTTTCCCGAACTGTCGCTGGTGATCTCGGCGATTGCCGATGACAGTGACGCCGATACGGAGATAAAACGGGTTGTACCGCACGAACTAAGCCATCTGGCGCTTTACCAGGCAACTCTTAACCCCTATAATTCGCCTCCCGCCTGGCTCGATGAAGGGTTGGCGATGCGTAATCAGCAATCGAGCGATCCTCAGGAAGCCGCATCACTCAAGAAAGCAGCAGAGGAGGGCAGCCTGGTGCCTCTCAAGGCGCTCTCCGGCTCATTCGGCGCTGACGAGAAAACCGCCCTTCTGTCATACGCGGAGAGCCGCAGCGCAGTTGACTTTATTCTCACTGATGACCGCTACGGGCCGCAGAAATTTGCCCGTACAATCGCCGCCTTCCACAATGGGGTGACCTATGATGAGGCGTTGCAACTGGGGCTTGGGATAACTGTCGATGAGCTTGACAAAGAGTGGCGCACCTCACTCCCATATAAAATAGGCTCGCTCAGCCCGGCAGCCCAGCTCAGCGCTCCTCAAAGCAGTGGAGTTGCTGGCCTGTTTACGGGCATGTTGTCGAATGCTATAGTCGCGGTGGCTGTTGCGGTGTTCGTAGCGCTTTCCCTTGTTGCGGGCATATTGGCGGCGATAATGGTGCGGCACCATTCCGCCAGGGGTAAGTTGTGAGGGAACTATAGAGCTATGCCTACTGTTCGTGCGAGTGCGGTTGTGCATGCTAGTAGCTGTGCTATATTCAGCTTCATCGCCGACTATCACAATATACCCCTCCTCCAACCTCAATTTACCTCGGCGAGGCTCGTCAGCGACGTAGAGCGCGGCCTGGGCGCGAATGTGGAGTTGCGCGGCCACTTTCACGGGATCCCTTTACATGTCCACAACCGCGTGATCGCTTACTCGCCTCCCCGCCGCCTGGTCAGCGTCAGCGAAGGGGCAGTGACGAGTCGCAGCACCTGGGAAATAGAGGAAGCAGCAGGGGAGCCTCCCTCAAGCCGGGTCACTCTGACCATAGACTACAAACTGGGCAATAGCTTCGGTGGCCTCTTCATGGGGGTAGGATCGGCTCTGTGGCCGCTCTTCAACAGGGAAATACAGGGGCTGACCAACGAGTCGCTGCATCGCCTGCGCCTTTGCTTTGACGGGAAGTCGCCGTGAGCAATTGGGCAACAAACGTCTTCTGGCTGCCCTTCGCCGGTGGGCGCAGCATCGGAGAGGAGGGAGCGGAGTTAGGGGCTATCGTGCGGGATGAGGCTAACCCGGGTGGAGCGCGTATTACCCTTGAAGATAACTGCCCCATCATACCTGTAGCCGTAACGTGCGCAGTCTACGGCTGGCTGGCTCACACGCGCTATTTCGCGACATTAGAGGAAGGGCAGCAAGCATTCGACGAGATGAAACCCGCCGTGGAAAAGATCCTCACACTGGTTCCTCACCCCAACGGCATAGAGGAGGGGAAAATACAGCCCTTGCTCGACGCCTTAGCAAATTTCATCCGTCTCTTCCCCAGCCGGTAGAGGATCTCGCCCGCGCGTGGGGAGGTGTCCTAAAGTGTCTTACCTCAGCACGATAACGATCAGGGGTTACGAAGCGTGTGTAGCGGGAATGCCCACGAATGCTCCCATAAGCAAAGGGGCGGGGGCCGTGCCGCCCAACTGTTAGCGCCGGCCCTACCTGTAGGCTGCCGCTTGCAAATTGAATAGCTCGGCGTAAGAGCCGTCGCGCGCGAGCAGTTCCGTGTGGCTGCCGTCCTCAATGAGGGTGCCATTTTCAAGGACGAAGATGCGGTCGGCGAGGCGCACCGTGCTGAAGCGATGGCTGATAAAGACAGCCATCTTGCCGCGTGTCAACTCCTTCATCCTGGCGAAAATTTCGTACTCGGCGCGCGCATCCAGGCTGGCTGTCGGCTCATCAAGGATAAGGATTTCCGCATCCCGCATGAAGGCGCGAGCAAGGGCCACCTTCTGCCACTCGCCACCAGATAGCTGATAACCTTCATCGAACCACCTGCCCAGCGTCGTGTCATAGCCGTTGGGGAGGCGCTGGATCACACCATCAGCGCCGCTCTTCCCAGCTGATTGCTCCACCATCTCCCGGTTCTCCATCTCCGGCAGCCTGCCAACCCCTATGTTGTCGCGGGCGCTGAAGAAATAGGTGACGTAATCCTGGAAGATTACACCTATCGCCGCGTGCAGGCTCTCAAGGTCGTATTCTCGAAGGTCATGCCCATCAAGGAAGATTTGCCCCTCGTCAGGGTCGTAGAGGCGAGTGAGGAGCTTGACTATGGTGGTCTTGCCCGCGCCATTCTGTCCAACCAGGGCTACTGCTTCACCAGGGTGTATCACAAAGCTGACGTGCTGTAGAGCAGGCTCACTCTTGCCAGGGTAGGTGAAAGTGACATCGCGAAACTCTACGCCTTCTTTTAGTGGCAACTCTACTCGGCGGGCATCCGGTAAGCTCTTGATTGCAGGCTCGTAATCCAGGAAGTCGTAGAGATTGGTGAGGTAGAGATTGTTCTCGTACATATCCGAGAGGCCGCTGAGGATGCTCCCCAGGCTCGACTGCACTGCGCTTACAGCCTGCGTATACAAAGTGAGGCTGCCGAGGGTGAGAGTGCCCGCGATGGCTTGCAAAGCTACGTACAGATAGGTGCCACTGGTCACTATTGTGGTCAGGCTGCCCCAGGCAAAGCCCACGAGGTAGCGGCGTTTCACCAGCGACCTGTTTTCCGTGTAAAATCGGCTGGCGATCTCCCTCCAACGCTCGATAAAGTGGTCTCCCAGGCCGAAAAGCTTGATTTCCTTGTTGTAGGAGTCCTTGGTAAGCAGGTCCAGGAAATAGGCCATGCGCCTGCGGTCCGGCGACTGCCAGCGTGAGAGCCTGTAGCCCTGCCAGCCGTAGCGAGAGCTTGCGATGAAACTGGGTATAGGAGAGAGGAGAGCCAGCACGGCCACGCCCCAGCCCAGCCCTGCTATGAGGGCGATCATACTGAGGAAAGTAATGAAGGAGCGCGCAAGGTCAAAGGTCTGGCTTACCATTGAGGTGGGGCGGTATGTGGCCTCGCGCTGCGCTTGCTGCAATGTGTCGTAGAATGCAGGATTCTCGAAGAAGCTCAGGTCGAGGCGATTAGCATGCTGCATCAACATTAGCTGGACACGATTGGCTGTAAGTTCTTGAAGGGCTTGCTGGTTAATATTCTTGACGGTCTGTAGAAGGGAACTCCCTACGTAGAGACCGAACTGGGCGAGCACCAACAGCACCACGCTGCCGATGTGCGCCTGATTGTTCCCTTTTGTGATAGCCAGCACAACAGCATCTATCAGCAATTTGCTGATCCAGGCGGTGGCAGTGGGCACGATACCGGATATGACGGCGAGCAGGGCCAGCGCTACTGTAAAGCCTTTGTGCGACTCCCAGACGATCTTCATGGCGCGAGGCACACCGGATATGGCTGCCCGCGCGTTGCGCTTCCAATCTGCGAAGCGGTTCTGGTTGGCCTCGGCTTCTTTCTCTATATTGTTCCCGGGGGGAGGGAAAGGCCTCCTTCCTCCATGCCTGCCCCACGCCGGGGAGCCGCCGCTCATTCCTTGCTGCATATTTTCTCTCTCGTTTTTACTTTAGTCTTATCCAGGGTGGTCTCCGCTTTTTATCTTAGTATACCGCCGCAGGTTGTGCCCAGGCATCTGCCATCCGGCCAGTTCGCGGCAGCTAAGTGGCCGGATGGCGGGGAGCCAGAGCAGTGTGGGATACGATTGCAATGGTTTATTCCGGTTGCTGTTCGCTGGATTGGAACATCGGGGCTGAAGCTATGTTTCGAGGTTCTTACGTAGATGCGTCAGGCGCTGCAACAATTGGCGCATGAGAGTGAGGGGCCTCACCCTCATGCTTACTTTGTAAGTATAGCGGGTGGTTCGGTTGCAGGGATGAGTCCTGGGTTGTAAGTTCCCGCGCAACTTACAAGTTAGGGTTTCTGCGCGGCAAAGAAGCCCAACCTCGCGCGGCTGGGCTTCTCTATGCTGATGCCTGTTGGAGCGGGAGACCAGGCTCGAACTGGCGACATTCTGCTTGGAAGGCAGACACTCTACCACTGAGTTACTCCCGCGATTTCGCACTTATTATACAGGGAGTATATTGGCATGTCAACTTGGGTGTTGTTCGGGGGTGCATTTCAGATAGGGGGCGAGTTGTAGGCCAGGTGCCAACACTGCTCGA
>JADEYI010000723.1_pt1 | contig 37673 bp, 36 predicted proteins | sample 8542331 | NCBI WGS metagenome assembly JADEYI01 (sample SAMN16510988, study PRJNA670497) | mine drainage metagenome | isolation source: biofilm near Copperflume 1 | place: Germany: Marsberg coppermine Kilianstollen | collected 2018-02 | reverse complement strand
ATGTAGCCGACCCGCTCAGCCGTAATCCTGCATTCCTGTCAGCCCTAGTGACCAGGCAGACGAAGCGTCTGTTACAAGAACAAGCACTAGCACCAGCACCAGCACCAGCACAAGCACCAGCACGTGCCCAGTCACGTGACCCAGGTCAGCACTCTAAAAATGGGGGGCAGGGACAGGACTTGACTGATGAGCTTGCTCCTGAGCCAGTTTTTGAGCCTCATTTGCCCCCTCCTCCACCACGAGTGCTTTCAGATTTGGACAAGAAAATTATTGAAGGATACCAGACTGACCGCTGGTTCAAGAACAACAGCAACACCAGCCCACTAGACAAGCAGGGAGACTTTTGGTTTCGTGACGAGACCATGGTCATCCCAAATATTAAAGAAATCAAGGACACAATCCTGTATGAATTCCATGATGTCCCTTCAGCAGGACACATGGGTGCAGACAAGACTTTCCATGCTGTCAGTAGACACTACTGGTGGCCTCGCATCCGCAAGGAAACAAAGGAATATGTGTATACTTGTGACAAGTGCCAGAAAAACAAGAATGTCACTCAGAGAGCTGCAGGACTTCTGCAGCCTCTTGAGATACCAGCACACAAGTGGACTGACATCAGCATGGATTTTATTGTCCAGCTGCCCAAGACACAAGCAGGCTATGATGCCATACTAGTAGTAGTGGATAGGCTCACTAAAATGTGCCATTTTATCCCTACTCACACCAGCGTTGATGCTCATGGCACTGCTGAGCTTTTCAGGGAATACATTTTCAAAGCTCATGGAGTGCCAGAAAGCATTGTCTCTGACAGAGACACCAGATTCACAGGAAAGTTTATGACTGACCTGTGCAAGATACTAGGCATTCAGCAGAAGATGTCTTCTGCATACCATCCCCAGATGACTCTGCAGTGCGATAGCGCTCCGCTGTCACAGGCTCTGCTCTGATGCAAATCTCACCTTTGTCCCCAGCATACTTTTACTCTGCGTACACAAAACACCTTAATCAGTCTCTCCTCGCTGATGTCATGTACATGCCTAGAAGCTTCCAGGTGCTGCAGGCGAGACAAGTAACAGAAGCCAATAAGATCAAAACTCAAACGAAATCGCGATCACCATGCGGGGTTTTCAAGTCACAGGAATATGTATTGAACCTGCGTTGTCATCTTCTGAAGACGAGTCACCTGCTGAGTCATACTCTGCCTCCGAGGGGGGTCCCTCTGCCTTGGCAGGCATCTGAAGCAGGCACAAAAAGCAAAAGTTGAATTGATCACATGTGGAGCTCGCTAATAGTTACACTGATTTGGTGGTGCACAAGCTGCAGAGATCTGTCTGACATACCTTGCCCCTGGCGGATTTCCGTGTGGTCTGCGCTTTCTGAGCAATTGTTGCTCCTGTGTGGCATCCCGGAGAGTGCTTTACTTGAAAAATTGCCCATTTGGAATTGCACCAACTTGTTGAACAAATTCCCCGTTGTATATGCTCTGCAGGGGAGCGGTAAGGGGCCCAGCAGCAAGGCGACCGGCCGGAAGGGAGGGAACCAGAAGAGGAACCAGGACAACGCACCTTGCCTGGTGTGCAAACCCACATCACGTCCCCTTGCCAACAGCGCTGTAAAAAACAGTGAAGCATGTGGTGCGAATTCGGTTATTGGAATGTGAGCATGGCTTGGCTTCAGCACATCTGGCAAAAGAAGTTTCTAGAAGTGACATTGCAAAAACAATTGCAATTTGGGTGATGTTGTAATTTCTGCCATTTGCTGATGACACATGCGCTCCCATGCGTTGCAGGCGGCTGCGACTGCCAATAATGTCTGGGGCCATGTGAGCTATGCTTTGAGTAGCATATTAATACAGGCTGGGATGGACATTCCCAATGGGCAAAAGACTGGCTGCAATCATCACATTGGGGTGAATGAAAAAGTACCTTGGTAGTCTCCAATTCCTCTGCAATTTCCCCTGCGGGCTCAGCGTCCGCACTCGCTGCTTTCAACAACTTCTTCCTCTTTAGAGCTTCAGCTCTGCGCCAATCAGCCTCCGCCTTGTGCTGCACCACCAGACAATGTGTGATGAGCCTGATCATAAACTTGACTCAATATAGCTTTTGCGGGGGCGATTTGTGCACCTGCTTGAACTTGTCCAAGCTGCCAGTAACATTTTCTCAGCAATGCTTGTTTATATTTACTGGTGGCACTGTGTGAATGTGTGAAGCCGTCCATGTTGAGGAGCACTGTAATGGCATTCTCTTCACCTGTGCGAGTTCACTCTTGGAGAAAATGCCCAGGTGCCCCATGCTTGTGGTGGCAGCCTCATCCGGCGCCGATGGGCGACTGCATTTCACCACAATCGTGGTGCCGGGGTCCTCAAACGAGGAAGACCTCGTGCTTGCAGTGCTCATGTGGCCCATGTGGATGGCATTGGCAGTCTTTTCAAGCTCCAGCATCTCGCTGGTTGGGTCACCAGTCTCCCAGAACTTCTGGATGTCCAACTTGGGGTCAGGCATCTCCATATTTCTTTCACCTGTGGGTTTGTCCACGGCATTGTGTTTGGACAACTGCCTGCACACACATGGAAACAATGGTCAGTGTTTCTTGTGCATGTGGCCCTGCATCTGTTGTTTTCACCAGCCCATGGATACTTCATGAGACTTCCAAAGCCAGTTATTCATTGTTCATACAACTCCCTAACACTGCTGCTGATATTCCTTCTCAAGTTGCTGTACATTACTATCACCGAGACTTCTGGTTGATTGAGTCCACATTGGGCACGATTGGCTGCCAACATCGCAGGCATGTATTTACTTGCTCTTTTAAGAAGTATCGCAACATCAGTCTGCAAAAGATTACGATGCTTACTTGTTTAAGTAGTTGTCAAACTCGGGGTCGTCACAGTCAAAAGCTCCAGGCTTGCTGGCGCACACAAGCTTGGCCTTCAGACGAAGGCACTCGCGGGCGCGCTCGAATCGGGCCTTCCTCTCCCCTCTCTTGCATGTGGCCGACTGCAACACGGGCGATCAAATGTCAATCACTGCGCATGTATCATCCTGTCTTTGCAACATAGTCATGCATGGAAGTGATTGATGAGTCCCAGTGGAACCCATTAGAAGCCCTCTACCTCATGTATAAATATGGTCTAAACCTGCACCTGCACATATCTGCTCTCCTCTTGGGCGATGAAAGTCTTGATGTTGGCTTTGCAAGCTCCCATCCATGGTTTGGTGGGGCGCCTGCCCTTGCCCTTCTTGTCTTTGGTTTCGTTGGCTGCCCCTGCATTGTTCTCCTTTCCATGCGCATCGTTTCTCACGACGGCGCGGTTCACTGCGATCAGGCATACAAAGCAGTCTTAGCTCAAAATTCAAACTGCATGACCACATGCCTTGCTTTCAAACAGCTGACTTGCATGATTGCTGTAGACATGACAATGCATCATCACCGCACATCTTATGCATGTTGTATCGTCATTTCTGTCTAATGTTCACACCTGTGACAGAGGGTCCCTTCACTGTCACACCGATGGTGACGCTGGCATGTGCATCGAAATACTCGGCAGTGCCCCCAAGGCACTGATCCCCGGTTTTTATGTATTCCTGAGCATCCAGTATGAAGTCCGATGGTGACAGGGCCGCTGCTTCATCGTACAGGGCGAGCTTGGCGTCGTCTTGCAAGTTCAACTCCCCTTTCACAACATTTTCAAAGCTGCCCTGGCTAGTGTTTTGCGTGATCTTGGTCACGATGCCGTTCTCATGCGTCAATGGTGCTCGAGGCTGGCAAGACACGAATACAACACGCCTTACTGCTACAGCGGCCATTCTAATGGGTGGCGTTGATGAGTACTTACTCAGTCAAAAGCGCCGCTCTAGCGCCAGCAACTTTCAGCTATCAGTATAGATGTCTTCTGGTAGTCTTCAAATGAAGAACTTGGCTTGATCCCGCTCACAAACGGGCACTTGAATTGAACTGGCTTGGTCCATGCAGTATGTCACGTGGCCTTCAAGCTTCCAATTTAGGATGCTATCAATCTGCTTCTTCCTGTGTCTTCCTTTCAATAGAATCGTCCTGCTTAATATATGAGCATTCAATATATATTGTAAGAGCGTATGCCGCCTCATTCTTGCCCATCCTTTGTTCCGGACGATTGGTTACAGTACAGTTACTCTCCAATCTCTGATTTCATTCTCCTATGCGTGAATTCAGCAACGGCGGCAACACCATGCTGGGAGTCTTGCGTATTTGATATTAAACATTATAGAACATCCAAGAGACATGTCAGAGAGGTGCATGTTATTGATGCAGTGACCCGAGAAACACACACCTGGTCGTTGTCAAGTGGCTGAGTGATTGCAAGCCAGCACTCAAAGGCAATTTGCGTGCCGTACTCTATTACGAATCCAAGCAAGGATGGCAACGCCTCCCGGGATTGCTCGATGATTTGATCGAGGTTGGTGCACCTTTCCTTGACCTTGATGAGCAATTTTCTTTACTTCGGCACTCTACTTTTTCCTTGCCGGCACCCACGCTGTGATACATGCGCCCGGTTTAAGTCACTTTATTGTGCCACATGCGACAGTTTTGGGGTGCCAGTGTGTACCACAGCGTGGGTGCCCCTTCTTTATGAGCAACTCTCTATTACTGTTGCAGATCTGGTGTTTATTTGGACGCGCCCTCAAAGGTGCTGATCAAGTACCTCTTGCTGCAGCTGACTGGGCTTTTCAATATTGCTGCTTGCCAGGAGAGAAGTAGTGATGAAGGCGAGGAAACTGCGCCTGCTCAGGCTCAAGATCAACAACCAGCTGCACCCAATCTTGCAGCCTTGACTCCCCAGGTGTATCCCTGGAACCATCCTCAAGCTTTTGATTCTTCTTGTAGGGCTTCCTAAATGCCTGGTGAAATGATTTTAAGCATGTACTGCTGAGCTGCAGGGGAACGTCCTTACGTATTTTTCTTTCAAGGATGACATCCAGCCTTGCCTGTCCCAAGGCCATTTTGCAGAGGGAGCAAGCGGCAAGGTGTACAGGGGTTTCATCAATGGCCGTTGTGTGGCTATAAAGGTGGTCCATGAGAAGCCGGGGACGCCCAATGAGTCTGGGAATAGCACAATGCTGGCAGAGCTCAACCATGTTTCACGCTTGCAGATTGGGTGTGACAATATTGTTCGTCTTCTGGGGCTGTCTCATGTACAATCCTCTGGGGCAGTCTGCCTCGTGTACGACTTTGCAAATCTAGGCTCTTTCCTCCAAGTGCCAGCAGACATTGGTTCTAAGGTGGCAGTGGGGCTCGTCATTGATTTTGCGAAGGGCATCCAGCATATGCACTCCTGTTCTGTGGTCCATGGGGACATCAAACCTGACAATTTGCTGGTCCATAGAGATGACAGCAACCCGCCCCATCTCAAGGGCATGGTTGCTGACTTTGGTTTTGCCAGGGTTCTTCCTAAAGGACAAGATACTGTGGTGGGCGGCGGGGGTACAAGAGGCTATATCCCACCTGAAGCATTTAAAAACTCTCGCCTTCACGGCAGCCGGGCAAGGGATGTCTACGCGTTTGGGATCACACTGGGAACAATGTTTATGGGCTTGAGCCCGGAGCAGCTCCTCAGAAAGATACAAACATTAAACTCCAATGATGCCAGCCTTGCAGCCAGGCGGCGCGCTGTGTTGTTGGAGATGGAGCAGCATATCGCACGGCAGTTCGACATTGATGCTGTCCAAAATAAGTCATGCTTGCAGATATTGCTTCAGGTTGTCAGGCAGAGCTGTCATGCGACGCCCACATGGCGTTCAAGTGCTGGGCGCATGGTGCTTGAGATGCAACGTTGTTATGACCACATTCACATGTAAATGTGACTAATCTACTGACAGACTAAATTCAATTTAAAGGTCAGTCTAAGACTGATTGAAGGGCAGACATGCATATATGCCTGAAAGCTGCGGGAAGAACTTGTGACCTGGCCACAATGTTGTGAAAGAGGACAATCTACTTTTATTGAAGTCATTCACACGATCACAGTCACTGCTTCATTTGTTGTGTGGCATGTGCAACCAGCATACCTTGTACACCTCCAGCAAATCGCCGCTCATGCGGCATGAGCTTGAATATCTCCTAGGCTTAAGCTTGCCTTGACCTGCAACTATGTTAGTTGGCAGAAGTAGCTATTGCAAAAATAATATCACTCTTGTATAATGTGTACAATGACATGCACGTCAGAACTGGCAGGGTCCCCATGAACAAGACTCGATTCACTGCCTAACCAGGCACCTTACTCCTCCATCCTACTCTATCAGCCGTTCTTTGCAACAGTTCTCTAGGTTCTGCTAGCGATATTTAATACTCAATTAATGCAATTTGCTTATCTTTATTCCACTTGCAAGCCCATTAGTACTGGCGCAGACAGTTTTCACACTTTGACTGTTTCAGATCACTGCGAGATCCCATGCTGCGAAGGTGTCGGAATCGATTCCGCCAATAATTTACGGGTCTCTGAGCCTAGTTTCCGTGGACACATGGAGCCTGATTTCAACATAGTAGAAATTCTGGACGGTGAGTGTAACGCAGACCTTGTAACAGTTTGCTGTGGCTTGATGTGCCTGATTGGAGACGCGTTCCTTCCGTAGGAATTTGATTTTGATAATGCATGTCGTTTATTAGCGTATCACAGCATTACATATCATGTCAAGGTGGAAGAGCCTTCGTGACATGATCTGGTGTCGATACAAGCTGCTGTGGCTGCGGGTAGCGGCGGATCCCTGGTTTTTCTACATGTTGCTCATACTGGTATGGTGACTGCATGCAGGGAAGGGCGGTGTCGAACTGAGGTATGAGTGCGTGAGAGGTTGTGGGATTACACACAAGACCAAAAGAGGGGCTGAATACCACTGGGAGCAAGGGTGTGTAGACAGAAGGTTGCGGGCAAATCAGGCTCAGGGAGAAGAGGGTGAGGCGCATGCGCAGGAAGAGGTGGAGCCAGAGGTGTCAGGGGGTCAGCATGGGGACAACATCCTCATGGATGAAGCCAGCGAAGATGACATGGGGCAATCAGAAGCAGGCAGCAAGGCCGTCGACAGCGAGCCGCCCAGCACAAGCGAGAGTGACGACAATGCGGATCAGCTTGCGCCGCCCGTTCCCCCAGTGGCTTTGGAGGATGATGAGCCTCCCATGGAGGAGCAGGAGATGATGGAGCAGCTGATGATGCCTCCGGACGCTGATGCGGACGCTCAAGACAACGATGAATTCATGGAGGATCCCCCAATAGCAGAGGAGGAGGAGGAGGATGACGGACATGGGGAGAATTTGAACTTTTCCGATGAAGAGGAAGAAGAGGAGCAGGAAGCCGGGCGAGTCACCGCAACTCACCTGCTCAATGTCAGAACAACCAGTGCATGCATACCGCGGTTATTACTTCTTTCTAGCAAATTGCGTGACTGGCATGTAAACGGAATATTCAGGGGGGCAGAGGAGGCGGGGCTGGGTGAGGAGGAGCGCCGCTCGTTGGAGTTTTATAAGGCGCGCCTTGGAGATCCCATCTGGCCTGGGGCGCGCATGGTGGTCATCCAGTACTGTTGGATCCGCATCAAAGAGAAGCTGCGCAGCAAGACCAAGGACACCCAGTTTGACAGGGATTCGCGCCTCATGGCAGAATATTTCTGTCCGCCCGGGAACTTCGTGCCGCCCTCCTACTACCTCGTCAAGAAGCTCCTGAGGACGCACGAGGCACAGGAATGCGAGCGGCACGTCTGCGTTTGCGGCCATCATGCTTTTGCAAAACTGATGCCACATCAGTACAACGAACATGCTGAGCAACGATGCCCCCTGCCAGACTGCAACGAGCTGCGCTTTGACAAGGTGTTTCCTGGGCCTTACTATGCCAGAGTGCCGTTTGCAAAAGTATTTGCAAGACTTGCCAACCTGTGTTGTGAAGCACATGTGCTGTGGACAAATTCAATGTAGTGCATGCAACCAAAATAAGGAAGTAAATAAAGTTGAGAAATGCTGCTGTCTAGGTACCAGCGAGGAGGGGCTACAGACTGGTGCCCCGACGCCGGTTCTGGTACCTTGGGCTGGCCAACATCCTCAGGGACAAGATGTTTTCAGACCCAAAGTGGTGCGCGCTTAGGGCCACTGAGCGGGACGCGTATGACAACAGCTTGTGGGGATCGCTTGAAGCCCAGCGCCTGCACACAAAGACAGGCAACATCTTGCTTGAGCCGGAGACCCCACAGAAAACCGCATCATGGTACGATCTGGGTATCGACTGGGGCCAGCCATTCCAATTCAAGACCTGGAGCTCGGGATATGTCATGATGAGGTATAGCACTCTTTTATAAGATTTCAAACTGCCATCTGCTGATTTTCAGTTGTCATGAGGTCATCACGTGTCAGTGGGGGCCATCTGCTGTCATCAGCCGCCATCATCATTTGTCATTTCCTGTCAGTCTCCCATCAATCCATCTGACATCCACTGAAGTATTGCAGATGTTGTGTGATCGACGTAAAGTGCATATAGTGTCAATGGTGCAAGTGCACCTATTGGAGTTTACAGAGGCATTTGCTCTGCGCAGGTGTGGTGACATTCCCTGGGTGTGGCGCAGCCGCAGGGAGTTCACCCACATGGTTGTCATCATCCCCGGCCCAAAGGAGCCAGAGTCTATGGCTCCCTACATGCAGGAGCTCCTGACAGACTTGAGCACGTATGGGCCTTCAGGTGCAGAAACAACTTAGAAATCTATGAGGGGCACCTTGGCCACTGTTGCTTGCATAGCAGGGCAGTATAGAGACTGTAACAGCATCAGTGATCACTGGTCTGATCACTGGCATGCCTGAGGCATATATGTCTGCCATGTGAGGTCTGCGCATGCGCATTTTTATGCAGTGTGGAAGGACTACTCCAGTACACGCAAAGACCTTGCAATTATCTCCTGTGTTTTCATGTCATTCCAGGCTCGGGGCTGAAAGTCACTGAGCACCGTAAGGATGCGCAAGGAGTCACGGTGAAGCAGGAAATGAGGCACGTCATAATCCTTGGGGGCTCGTACGGGGACACGCCAGCGCAGAGGAAACTTAGCCTGTGGCTGTCCCATGCTGCCTACTTGGGATGTGGATATTGTTTCCTGCTAGGTACAAGGGGCCCTAATGGAGCAGGGATGTATTTTGAGGGTTACATAGAGCCCACACCCGCAGGTGCACCTCCACAGTCTCTTACTTATTTGTTGCGATATTGTATATTAACATGCCAGTGTGTATTGACAAGCAGCATGAGAACCGCAGCCTACCACCACTAAAAGCATAGAATGGGTCATGCAATCGTTGGTGTGTGTCTCAAAGCAAGATCACAACCAGAACAGCTAGGCAAGAATTGGTATCCTGAACAGCGCGGGTGTCGAAAGCTCTAGATGATTGAAAATTGTGTAAGGACCACTTTTGAATGCTAGGCAGCTGCCAATGCACATGCTTGTGATTATTCAGGCCTGGCTCTACCGGATGGGAATTCCCACGTGGGCGGCGGAACTAAGGGGCCGGCCATGTGCAGCGATGCAGCCATCAAGCTCGATGATGCGCTGCAGCGGCAGAGAGCTAGGGCTGCCAACCATCCCCATGGACAGCCTGGAAAAGTTTTGGGGTGCCATGGCTGGAGCCCCATCATGAAGGCCTTACCATACCTGGACTACAACAACTTCTGGATTATCCCAATGGCCCATGCCTTGCTGTACGGCGTTGTGAGGAGCTTCTGGAAGCTCATCCTGACTAAACCAGCAGCAGGTGAGCAAAACGCTTGCGCACTCGAGAGGATGTGATTTGCTTAAAGATGCCATTTGCTTGCTTTCACAAGTATGTCACCAGTATTGCATTGCAACAAGAACTATACCCTTGCATTGCATGTGACTGGGTCATGAACATCAATATCACACGGTGTACAACTACAGGGGATGCAACGAGATGGTATGTCCTCCCGCAAGCATACAGGCGCATCTTGACAGGCAGGGCCCGCCACATCATCGCCACGCGGGATTTCAACAGGCCATACAGGGACATTGTGGAAAGGTACAAGCAGTGGACAATGGAGGAATGGCTCCACTTCACAGAGTGCTGGGCGCCCTACCTGCTATCCAACTACACTGCGCCAGATATACCAGGGGGGCACATGCTCCATGATGCGCGCTTGCGGGAGATGTGGGCTGTGCTGCGTGACATTGTGCTCCATTACTGCCGCGTGACTCCAGACAATGGCACCCCCGCTGCGCAGCTGGAGGCTCACTGCAAGCTGCTCGAGTATGCTGCGCTGGTCAGAGAGCACCTCGGCCTCAAGGCATGCACGTACAATCTACACCTCCTCTGCTGCCGGCATGAGATGCTGTGATGCTGGAATGCTGTACTGATTATATTGGGGCTGACCCTGCTTGCCTTGAACCCTTGTGCAGTCTATTGGCAGTTTTGGCGCCCTTTAGTTCCATAATTTTGATCGTTTTGCACTGCAGAGCTTACGACCAGGAGAAGCAACGGGGTCAAAGCGGACTGGAGATGGAATTCTGGGTGGAGAACCTTGTACAGCTGGGCAAAGGAACCACCAAGTTCAGGTACTAACCTCTTTGCTAGCCGTATCAGGGACTGGTGTATCCCCAGCATGACAAGAATAGCGAAGCAGTCATAAAGGAGCTGCCGTGAGGATTGCCTCTAACCAGCTTGCTGTGGAGTTGAGATCATCAAGGGTACAATGCGCTCACTTTGGGATCTACTGCATTCAAGATCGCAGGCCGCTATTTAGAGCCAAGCAATCTTGATATCATTCGATTAGGAACGTTACAATGTGCCAAGGTATGGCCCAATCGGGTGGCTTCGATCCTGTTTCAGAGCAGATACTGCGCACGTGACACCACGTGACACGTGTCGCGGAGGGAAATGGGGCTCCTGTGAGCTTGGACGGGCGCATGGCAGCGAGCGCTAGAGCTCGATCATCTTATTTTCGTAATAGGGATGTCTTAGGGGTGCCACTTCATTGCCTACCTCATGTCCAGGGAAGCTTCGTAGCCATGCCCATAGAGATGCCTGTTGTGGACGAGCCAACTTTCCACTCAGTGAACACCCAGCGGATTCTTTAGTGATTCTTTAGAGAGTTTAAAAATTCTATACTTATGAATATTTTAAGGTTCGGATAGGGAATTTGACGGTAGGAAACGAGGAAGTATGTGTTGTGCTGTGGCCGATGGTGATTGTGCGCCAGCCTTCAAGATGGCTTCGTCTCCAGGTGCGAACGTCACACAAGATGACAGGTGACAGGAACTCATCGCATGCCGGACCCTCCCGCACCAAGCGAGGGCGTGCAAACGAGGTCTCTTGGATCTACTAAATCGTGAGAACTGTCACATAGAGACGGTTGTTTCCGTCGATCTTGACATGCAGAGAAGCTGATTCGATGAGCATGATAATAATATTGCTTTCATGGTGCTGCTGCAGGACCACAGGCAACCCAGAAGTCCTACTGGTGAACCAGCTCTTGCTCATGGAAGCTGTCAGAAGGGCACCCACAATATGGCCCTTTTTGAAGGACTACAACGAGCTTGTGTTTGGCTCCATCACTGTGCCTGACCGGGGCCGCAACCTGGATGTTCCATTCGATCCTGAAACACACTCCGGGTTTCTGGGGAGCGGAAGGCGCCCAAAGAATGCCGACCTTCCCCTGCTGCAGGTAGGGAGCTGCCTAAGCAAAGCACTGTGTCAAGTATGCAAGTAGCACCATGCACATGCGACTATCGCTCACTCTGGATATGCGTGTGCTCGCAGACTGCTGCAAAACTGCATCTGGCAGATTACCCTCGGGAAGGGTGGAACGAGCAGGCCTGCAATACAGCGGTGTATACATGCTATGATGTTGCTGACCTAATAAAGATCTTCACGCGTACGAGGTGGTCCATTCGGTGGAATACAGGATGCCGAAGAGCAGGATCTCATACTTTGTCAGGCTCGAGTACGAGGGTGAGGGTGTCTATGTGGGCAAAGTGAGCAACTTTGTCAAGGTCACGCTCCCAGCCGGGGCCCCTCCTGCAGGCGAGCAGGACGGAGAGCAGAAGGTGCTTAGGCTGGCCTTGTGTGATCTGTTCAGAGCAGAAGAGCTATCTGCTTGGTTTGGAACTGTCTTGCACATCAGAGCAGGTGTTGCACCTTCTAAGCCAGGGTACCCTGCTGCAGTGGGTCACATCCAACACAAAATGGCATGGTGCAAAGGGACACTGGGGAAGCCCGAGTATAGGAGGAACATCTGGCGTTTTGTTTCATACCACAACACTTACGGCAAGCTTGATCTGCCAGAGCAGGGCGTTGCAAATGCTTGAACTTGAGACTTGAGGATGACTCAGATGTGTATGTAAAGTAGTATACTTGCTCCATTGTAACAAGAATTTTTATGTCTCTAAAAGACTGAAGTCATGCAAATACAGTACTGCGTGTATGTAGTATTGAATCATGTGGATTCTGCTGTCATGCTTGTCATGACCCTGATCTGGCGTCAAAAAGAAGTTGCAAGCTCTCAACATCATGCATCCCCAAACTTCATAGTCACTTATTGAGCTCACAGGATGCAGCAACACATGGCAAAGCTGCAAGGTATCAACATTAATGCCCGGGGCCCGGCCTATCTTTCCTACATGCACAAGGAAGCAAGTTTTACAGTTCCTGAGAAGGCCATGCATCCCACACTATTCCCATTCGCTTTGAGACACTTGTAGTGATTAAATTTTCACATGCACAGCCAGACCATCAGATGTCCAGTATCTCCGATTAAGGCGACTCGCATTAAGGTAACCGTCCTCAACTCTTTAGCTTCCTTGACATCCTCACAGGCTTTATTGTCTTTGACTTTGCTCTCAAGGCCACATCCGTCAAACCAGGCGTGCGGATCTCCCAGTAGGAACCCAGGAAGGCTCCAGGTCTTGCAAACCGGTCGCCACCACGAGACCTCCATGGTGGCGATGGCTTTGACAGTCTCATCTGTTGTGGAGGCACAGCAAGATCGGCAGTCTGCCGTTCCTCTGGTGAGCAATGCTGTCCAGTCGGAGGGACTGGGCGGTGCGCACAGGTGTTTGCAAGCAAACCTCAGCAGGGTTGGAGCTGGTTTGGTAGAGCTTCCCTCGTCTTGGCCGCACCACTGTTCTCCACTTTGGTGAGACCGCTTGTCCCCGCGGAGTGTAGGTGATCTGCTCTGTGGCTTCCATCTGAGCGCAGTAACATACAGGCTTGGGTGAAACCCGCTGGCTGTGACCTCCAGCACTCTGGGCTGAGGGGATGATTTGGGCCACCCTAGCATGACTTTCTGCCCCAGTGCGCGCTGTCCCTTGCCCATGCTTGCTTATGCGGCCTAATTGCCTGCTGTGTCGAGGCGAGGCGGCTGAGACTGCAAGAGATCTGACTGCATGTGTGCGCGGCTGCACGGTGGCGTCTCCAAGCTGTTCAAGAAGACCCTGCTCTGGCTGTAGATGTGCATCGGCTGCATTAGATTCGCGTGCTGCCTCCGGCACGGTTGGGCCCACTGACACTGGCTGAACAGGAGAACCTGCCTGAGCTGGAGGAGCTCTCAGAAACCGAGGAGATGCCTGACTGCAACAATCCGGAATCTGCAGACTCATCTGGGTTTCTTTCGAATACCAAAATTCTGGGTGCTCTTCCTCCTTTCTGTTTGCCCAAGCTGCATATGAAAACATCTGCCCTGGTTGTCTGTCCAGCTCATCCAAGAACTGCACCAAATCCAAGTCAGTTTGAGATGCATCAAGTCATGAAGAGATGAATCAAGAGATCAATTAATGCGTAAAAGAGGTGGATCCCTGTTTTACAAACGGTGTGATGTGCAGCAGTATCAGATCATGTAGTAAACTTGCCATTTGCAGAGCGCCTCACCTCTTCTTCGGATGGCAATGGCCCATTCCATTCTTCGACATCCCCCCTGATTGGACTAAACAAAGTGGGGCTGCCTGTCCTGAGTGGTTTATGGCCGCAAGAAGACTTGCCAGCACCATTAGAGGATAACATGCAGATCGCCCCAGCCGCTGGTTAGGCCGAATCAACTGTACGTATTGAGCAGTACGTGTTAAAATATGATTCACATTATAATATGTATAAATAGGAATGTTTCTGCATTGCTGAAGGCGCCGATATGAAATGCCAGTCCTTTGCAATTTTCAAAGTGATGGTCATCACCTGCCCACGATCGTCTCCATTGCGTCGCCCTTTTCGGGCAGGAGTAATATGCCAGGTGCTGCCCTTCTAGATGCGATTTGGGTGACTGCATGAAATGCTGAAGCGAGTACATTGCTGCTGAGTAAGGATGTCTCGCCGCAAGCTGCCCAATTGCCATGCCCTGAGACAAAAAGTTGCTCATCACAATCTGCGCCATCTCCATCTCATAACCACCCAGCCTGCGTGCCCGTGCGTGGTATTGGTGCCAAGGTGATACCTTGGGATAGACACATGCAAATGATTGATGACAGTATCGAACATTCTGGCCATGCAGTGATCAGTCCATGCCGAAAAACACACAGTTTTCTAAGTCACCAGTAGGGAACCCTTGGAGAACCTGTAAGGCACCACTTCGCATACAGCTCTTTACAGAGTTTGCAAGTAAGGAACCTTTTAGGAACTTCATTTAATTATAAGAAACACACACCAATATGAGAAAGTTTTGCGAAGTATTGGGACGCATATAGGAACTTCTTATGCCCTTGGTGAACAGTATGCGAATTCTATGCGAAAGATGTTGTCTTCGTAGTGCGCCTACGGATCTCTGCGAGGAAGTGCTACATTCGCTCGATGTACCCAAACAGGTCGTGCATGTATGTGACGGCAAGGGGCAAGTGTGATCACCGCAAGGATCTCTTCAGAATGTGTGCGACGGAGCTTCCCTGCGAGGGCGTCTACTGCCGCCCCCACGCGACCGTGCTGAAGAACAAGTTCCGTTTAGGCAACATCCAGTTCTCGTGCACTGACATCGATTTCGAGGAGCAGCCAGGGATATCGGAGTGTGTGGTGCCTGTCATGAGGAGGGAGCCGCCGCAGATGTGCAAGGACGAGGAATGTCAATCACAACATCGACCACCGGCCTATTACAGGACCAAGAATATCAGGGAGGCGTCAGCACAGACACCTCCTTGATCTGCTGATCACCTTCACACCGACCCTGCTTGCAACGAACATGACATCCCGATAGCTCACTGAACACCTGCAACTCGGCTGACTGCTGAAATTCCTACAAGCCTCTCATAGACTTGGCGAGCTGACGGCCGGAGGCTAGGATCCGCCTGACAACAGTCCCGAACAATGCCAGCGGCTGCTGTGTCCGAAATCATGATCATGAGCTCCATCAGATGATATCGATCTGGAAACTGACCGCTCAGCATCTCTGACAGAACCATGCCGAGGCTAAAGATGTCGACCTGCAGACCGCCAAGAGCAGTTGGTTGTTGGCTGGTATTAGAAATTTCCACTTGTTGCAGCAAAGAGAGAGACGCGCGAAGAGGTCATAGAGGGCTGAAGTCACCTTTTCATCACACCGCTCCCTCAGAAGGACCTCCGGGGCGGCATACATGAATGTTCCACACATCGTGGATGTGGTGGAGAGGTGTGTGTCCAACTTCATTCTGGCAAGACCAACGTCACCGATCTTGGCGACCGTCCACTCTCGGTTCAGGAGAACGTTCTTGGGTTTCAGGTCGCAATGGACCACCTGTGACGACAATTGCTACCAGCTGGCATCTTCTTGGAGGCACGACTGGGCAAAGAGCGGGTCCGGGTCGGCAAAGATCACATGACGTTTATGCCCGTCCCGTATTTCTCTACAGATTATCCCAGGCTGCCTGCCCACCGGACGGACCTCAAAACTAACAGGCAACCTCAGCACGACGAGATCCTGAACAGAGTCCGCAGTTTGGCTCTCCTGTGCAACTCATACACAGGGGGCAGTTGGGCCGTATGGGCTCGTCTCGCAATCAGCAAGAGTAGTTAAGCTTTCATTCAAGGTGTCTCATCTGACGAGTACTGCATTATCTGAGTCTCCTGCTACCCAAATCGGACGGCTCCGGGGGTCAAGAGTGAACTTTCCAGCCAAGTGCACGATGGCAGAGGGTCAAAGCCTTCTTACATGCAATACATACCAACTGACTACGATCTAAAAGAAGCTCGGGGTTCCGCCACCGTGCATTTAGTTCGGTTTCCGGGCGCAACCTGTGACATGTTAATTAATGGGTTAGAGAAGAAGGATGCATCAGGACTTCTCATGCATCTCCGGTGCTTGTGACAATCACTCTGCATACGTATTGCCCTGAGCTTGCGGAGGGTGTGAGCTGATGTTTCACCTCAATTACCATAAGTGGACTTACAGAAGCCTGGATGGTATCATATGCATCTAATAAACCAGACCATCAGCAAATCTGGAACCGCAGAACTCAAAGAATCACTGGTACAGTACTCAGCTACCTGAACTTGCGACTTCAGGGTGTGGCCAGTAGGCAATTACAGAGTTTTATCCTGAATGCTTCCTTATGAAATTACAACCTAAATTCTGGAAGCTATAGTCAGTAGCATCCACCACGACACTTGCCCAAATTTGCAAAATGGATCGAGCTCCCCGCCCATCTCCATTCCCCTCCATAATTAAACAAACTCCTCATATGCAGCTGGCATGCGTCTTGCACGCCTTGGCCGCTCCTCTGCCCGCAATGGTGCTGCCGATGCCGTATGAGCCGAGTTGACAACGGGCCGCTGTTTTGCCAGCGCCTCCACAACCGCAGGCTCCTCACGCTCAGCTGCTGCAGCGCTGCGAGAGGCGCAAGCAGTGGCGGTGCGCTGCTCCGCCTGGGCCGCTTCTGCCATTTCAGCTTTGACAGACAACTTTTGTTTGCCTGCAGCGGTCTTCAGGAACTTCGGTGGCGGACCCTTGCGCGGCTCCAGGCAGCTGCGCATGCGCATGATGCTGTTGTCCGTGAGGTCGGCATCTGGATTGGGATGCATAGCGGCAAGCGAGCGGGTGGCTGCAGCTTGCGCAAGAGCTCCGGTGACTTTGCTGAGCTTCACAAACTCCGCTGCCTTTTGCAGAGCATGGAAGACTGCTGCCGCAGCTCACTACCGCTGACTCCCTGTGGCAGCTCACTCCTGAGCGCTGCCCATTCACGGTCAAGCTGTGCATCTGTGGCAAAGACAAGGCCTACGCACGCGCAGCTGCCAGAAGCAGATGCCTCGGTGCCCTGTCGAAGCGCTGCGCATACGCCCCTCACTTCTAACACCTCCTCCACAGCCACACTGTGTAAACCTGCACCTCCAGCATGCGCGTCTGCGTCCTCACTGCCTCCTTGCCTGCCTCAAGCTCAAGCTGCTCATTGCCTGCTTGTGCTGCCTCCACCTCGAGTGTCTCCTCAGCTGCCTTCTTTGCTGCTGCCATCTCCTGATAGAGCTTGCTGTAGCCGCCAAACTGGGTCCCGAAATATGTGCCCAAGCACTCGAGCAACGCTGCCTCCGAAGCGCCCCTGACCATGAGCACCTTGACTGCGTGCCAGCACAGATTTCCAAGCTTGCCTTCCGTGCATGAGCAAGATGGACGTTCATGCCCCTCAGCTGCACCGGTGACACTGTGCCTAGGCCCGGTGTGGACTTGTTGCTGACAAAAGCGCATCCAATGCCTGTCTGCGCAACGTCGGCGTCTGGAACCTTTCGGGCTGTCAAGATGGCACTATTCACCGCTTGATAAGCTTTGGCATTGCACTTCACCCCCAGCTGCTTGCGCTCTTGCTTCTGCACGTACTCCAAGCTGACTTGGCTATACAAGATATACAAAGTCCAATCTAGCCGCCTGCTGCTCAAGCGCTGCTTCACAATCAAGTGGCGCCCCTACAGCAGGAACACCAATCATTGGCAATGCTTGTCACATGTTTGTCACATGCCCAATGTCCAACTCATTGCACTCTGAGAGCAGACATTTAAAGGTTCCCACCTTCAAACTGCTGTGGTGTCCTTCAATATGCGAGGTCGTGTTAATCGTGCAACCTGCTATTGTCCTATAAATCTGCACAATGCGCCCTGCAACAAGCAAAGCAACCAGGGCCCGAGTCAGGTCCACAAGGCACGCAGGCAAGCACATGTCGATTCGCTCAGATGCTCTTGGCTGCATGCAGATCTGGAATCACCCTTGAGGATGCATGCAACCCATTGGTGCCAAAGGTTGAATCCATCTGCAGCCCTCTCCAGCCATATTTCAGGACGAGATCCACGCCAGATTCCCGCATGAACCCCAGGTGAACTGGCGGCCAGTTGTCAGGATTGTGCTTATATGCCCCCGGCCCTTCTGACCCACCCCTACACAACAACGCCCGTTGTAATTCAGATGTTATTGATGACTATTCACACATAATTAATTTTCAACAGACGCGAAGAAAAGCAATGGAGAGAACTGCTGTTAAGGAAAGCATTTAATCATTTTGACTTCAGGAGAGATCAATGGAGCCCACCATTCCTGGCTGGTGCGGGCTGCACATTCTTCGTGAAGCTCGGCAGGGCTTGGCGCCGGTGGAGAAGGTAGTGGCGGCATCACAACATTCTCCCTTGGCGCACCAAGGTTGTCAGCCGCCGCTGCCGCCGCTCCCGGCTGCACGGCTGACCGCTCAGCCGCCGCCGCCGCCCCCGGCTGTGCGGTTGACTGCACCCCGCCCCCGACAGCTTGCTCTACCTTCTGTTGGAGCACGTACGCGTGATCGCGTGTGCCTGGAAGGGGCTCCTGCCGCTGATGCAACAGCACATCTGCAGCATGAGCTTGGACCCACAGCTCCACACTTTGCTGCTGGTTGGGATGCCGCCGCCACTGCTTGGCATGCACCACTCTCTGAATATTCTGCACATCATTGGCGTTAAGGAAATAGTCCCGCTCCGGCTGGCTTGCCATACAGGACTGCAAAGCAGCCTCTCTGTTGGTGAAGGCATTGCGCGCCATGTAGGCATGCAGATGTGAATCTTCATTCTGCTTCACGATCTCATGGGCTGGGACCCCCAACGCCACTTGCAGCTCCACGAATTACCGGAGACGGTCAGAGACGTGCGCATTGGTATAGTGAATGCCAGGTCCCTGCAAGACACATAGGACAGTGACAAGCTGCGTGTGATTGCCCACAGGAACTCTTGCTTATGCCGTAACTAGCAATCATAAGGAAAGAGTCCTCCAGTCTCACAATACGTTGAGCATAATCATAGGATTACCTTGACAGACTCGCCGTGATTGACATGCTCACAGAAGTTTTAGCGGATTTCCACGAGCTGAGGACGATCCGCCAATTGCCTGGCTGTGAAGCTTGCTTTGCAGCCACGCTTCAAGCCCCTGCCCTGAGCAACAGGCTTCTGCCGCTCACCCTTCGCCTTCTCTTCGGCCTTTGGCCTATTTCCACTTTGATCCTCTGGTCCATAATTGCAATGATACTTTCTGCGCCAGAGAGCAGATCCCTTTCTCACCTGAGTGGTCAGAGAACACATGGCTGTGAGTGGGGCACATCATGGTGCCCGTTAAATACCTGCAGAGGAATGCTGTGCTAAATTGGATGTGCACGACATCAATCAGCTACAAGTGTAGGGAAGAGTTTACATCACTGCATGTCAGCCCAAGAGTGATACTGCCATTATCCCAATGCCATGCGTGGCTCGCTGTTTTGCTGATATTTGGAGTGTCTTTCGCACGCACGTACCTTATTTCCGTCTCCTGCATTTTCGTTAGTGGTGCCCCCATCGACGTAAAACTCAAACCTGCTTCGAATGTTTTCTCCAGCGACGAAGTCACCCAAGCGCTCGACAGGAAATGTAGCTGACAGGAACGTTGTTCTGTACGCCTTCTGAGTTGTCCACTTTAGAGCTGGGTTATTGACGTCGAAGGGCCCAGGTGGAATGTCAACTACACCAGTGACCGTGAGGTTGCCTGATTAGTTTTGAGGTCCGTCCGGTGGGCAGGCAGCCTGGGATAATCTGTAGAGAAATACGGGACGGGCTTCTCGCCAGCCTCTCGTGAGTCACTTTGGAGATTGTAATTGTTCTTCAAGAATTTCTTTGATTCTGTTGCTACTGGCAGTCAAATAGCGCACCAAACCTTCAGCTATCTGCTTTCTAGTGGTCCTCATAGCGTTTGCAGACCTGTTCGATGGCTGCCGTGTATTTATGCTTCGTCCTCTCAGCCGTGCTCTGTGCTGCATCGGCCCAAATGTACAATCAAACGTTCTCGCCATGGAAAGTCATGGGGCCGGTACGGTTGCTTCTTGCTTCCGGCCTAATGACAAGAGCAGCACCTTGCTGAAAACCCTTCGTACCTTGCCCTGTCGATCTTAAGTTGAATGATGATCCTTGGAATGTCCTCTAGGTGACCCATATGAAGAACCCGGCCAAGACGTTGAGATGTGCACCGCAGGTGAATACGAAGGGATCGGGCTATGCGGTGCTCAACTACACCGGCGAAGGATATGCTTATGAGATATACCTGTACAACGTATATGGCATCAAGAACATCGAGCTTCACGTCGCAGCGCCGGGAACCCACGGTGATGTTGTAGCGGTCTTCTACGCTGCAGCATTTCAGAACCCGTCGCAGGTCTCCATCAGCCACACCGTTCCTCTGACTAATAGACTTGAATTTAGTATATCTAGCTCTATTTTAGGAAAATGAGGAGTGCTTTATTTCAATGCAGACAGTAATGGATTCGCCAATGGTGCCGTAAAACTGATGTCCGGCTTGTGTTACAAGTTGTGCAGTTTGTCCCAGAATCCCACCGGGTGTGCGTGCAGGTGACTAACGGCGTAGCTGCAAAGGGGACATTGGTGGGGCACGACTTTCTTGGTCCTCTCCTACTGCCGTTGGCCGTGCACCTTCCCGCGTCGCTCTTGGAGGACAGGTGATCATGCCCTGTACCAGAATTCTTCCATCACTGTACCAGAAGCCAACTCTGGCACTGTGACTGCACCGGAAAAGGCCAGGAAAGACTTTCGCTCCTTTGAGCTCTTGTCGCATCTTGTGAGGTTCAAGTCACTATTCTGGGGCATATAACCTGGAGTAAGTGACCTGATAGGTGCAACACCCAGCTGCCAATAGTGTGATGAGTGAAGCTTCTACAAGTCAGGTGCCAATGTTGTCAGATCAAAAGATCTAAAAGCTGTGCGAGGTTGATACCACTATTCCTGTCTTTTGGAGTCAGGCACTGTCTATGAGTAGTTTAGACCCCCTATTGAAAGTCCTAAATAGGGTCCACTGGGAAAGCTCGAGCACAGGGCCTCAAGATCACGGTGCAGTAGCTACCCTATAGGTTTCAGAGGTAGTGCACAATCATAGCTTGATGCTGCCTTTTTAAAAGATTGCATCTGGTCCGCAAACTGTACTCAGAGACTGCGGTGGTGAGACATCGCATGGAGTCCTATCCCTTGCAGCTTTTCCGGCAGGCTGGTAAAGCTTCTCTGCCTATATTCCAGACCCACCTTGGCAGTTATAATCATGTTTCCTTGGAGGTAGAGCAGTTGGCAGCTGGATCCTGGTCTCATGTCTGGCTCCATGCTGTCTGCAGGTACGTATCCACAGGAAACGCCGTTGTTGTGGTTCACACTCTGGCCAATGAGGGTGGCGAACTGGGTGCATGGCTCCCGACCTCCAAGGCAATGGGCCCGATGGCTGGCATGCGTATGGGCGGCGAAATGGGTCCAATTGTATCTGTCTCTGCCCCGGCCCCTGCTAATAGCATGGGGGGCACGAGCATGGCCAGTGGGCAGAGCATGCATGGCTAGATCCGGAATGCTAGACACAATCTAAGTGGCGATTGCAATGTAGGCTTCTGGTTGTAAGACAGCATGATGCTTGGCAATAATCTTTTGAGGCACCTTTATGGCCGTGCTCGCTCAATGTGGAAGGATTTTTATTATTATTTTTATTACACGCCTATCCAAGCCAGATTAGGCTTAGGTGCGTCGCAGCAGCGTTTCTATGACAGCCTTCCAACTCGGCCTATCTTGGCACCTTTTCCACCATGTCAGGCTCAGCCCAAGACTGTCTAAGTCTTTCCTGACAAAATAATAATAACAATCCTTTGTGAGCTGCAGACTCGTAGCCCGAAGGCCATAGAGCATACACAGGTCCGTCTGCAGCCGAAACCCGGGGCCTTATGCAGAGGCTTGCAGCCTCGTCAACTCGCAAATGCACCCATAAAACCTAGCAGGTCTACACCCCGTTCTTACACGAATGTTGAGGGGCCGTCCCTAGCAAACCACCCGAAACTTCAGGACGGATTTCGTCAGCAACAATGCGGGTGTCTCAGGGGTGGCCGCACGTCGAATGTACCCGAAAAATGATCCGAAAATTGTCCCTGATGTTCCAGGGGATCGAACCCCGGATCTAGTCAATAGCCATGAAACGGCCTACCCACAAGCGACCCGGGACGGGACGTAGATTGAAAGAGTAGATTGGGCTATAATTTTATACAGAATCGATTTAATACCCCTGTGTGTAAAAGGGCCGTTCCAAACATGCAACCTTTTGAGCTTATGGAAAGCAAAAGCAGCACAACTCAGTCTGTGAGTTGATCTCGACCTTCATAGACAGATCATTAGAACAGTGAGATCCCAAATATTTGAAACTCGATACACACTCAAGGCACTCCCCATTTATCAAAACAGGTAGTCCTCTTGATGGAGTCATCGACCCTCTGCAAGCATGCTGTCAAGGCACGCCCAAATCCAACTTGTTAATAAAACCATCAGACCATCTGAATGCCATTGGCCTTGAAGTCAATGTGTGTATGAGGCTGTGAATATCTCTAAAGACAGACTGAGCAATACTAACGAAAGGAATTCTTTACGCAGGAGGTGTAACAATCTCTAACTCTAAACAAGACTGCTCTGGGTGGTTGTGGTCTCTGACTGGCTGGTTCCTGGCTTATATGCTCTGATTCTCGTAATCTCTGTCCAAGGTTGTCCAAGGTTATCCCTTGCTGACTGTACCTCGTGACAGCTGCATCAACCCAGCAGCCTAATTAGGCTGCTGGCTGGTTCTGGTTGACTGGACTGTATATAAGCCAGCTGGACTGGACTGGACCACACTGGACTGGATTAGAGACATCCCTGATCAGGAGATATCTGTAATCTGGATCTGGTCTGTTACATCCCTCCCCCTCATATGGAGAAGTGGTATGTAACTGCTGGTGGTTATGAAATTGTCCTGGGACAAGCATCCTCATTGGATAACATGCCCACTCCTGGCTGGTACTGGTCGCAACTCATTTTTGAGATTGCCTGGGACATGCATCAGCATTGGATAACATGCCTACCCACGTATTCTCTTTTGGGAATAATGTGACTGGAACTGGTCTGGTTGCAACTCATTTTTTTTTAGATTGCCTGGGACATGCATCTGCATTGAGATAACATGCCTCACATATCCTCTTTTGAGAATAATGTGACTGGTACCCGGGACTGGAACTGTCTGGATGGCCATAACTGTGTTCCACTTAGGGATCCACACTTCCTTCAGTCACTTGGTGCTCAGAAGGGAATCCCACATTCAGGTCACATTGTACCTGAAGGGGCTGGAACTGGTATTCAGGCACTTTGTGCAACTGAATCTGCTGGGTCAATGATATACACTTGGTGCATCCACATTGACATGGAGGTTTACTGGTCTTGAGTATCAAGGCGTCCCCTGACCTCAACTGTCCTCCAATACTCTGCAAGAGCATCCTCACACTCATGGAGGTTCTCTTCTGGTTCCCAAGAATCCTCACTGGGGGGATAACCTTCCCATCTTATGAGGAAGAACCGTTTAGTTCTCTTCTTGGCTTTGCCTGGTCTCTTTCTGTTCTGGTGATCCAGCACTTTCTCAACCTTGAAGAAGTTTTCTCCTTCAATTTCTTCCTGGGGGTTGGGAGCTGGCTGTCTACTGGGATCTCCATGGTAGCGTTTGAGCAATGACACATGGAAGACTGGGAAGTTCTTCATCTGGACTGGAAGTCTCAACCTGTAGGAGACTGCTCCCACCTTCTTGATGACTTCAAAGGGGCCTGTGAACTTCTTCATGAGTTTGTTCATTGACTTGCCCCTCTCTTTGAGGTTTCTGGTGTTGAGGAGTACTTTGTCCCCAACCTGGAATTCCTCTTCTCTGCGGTGCTGGTTAGCATACTGCCGTGCCCTTTGCTGGGCTTTCTGGAAGTATGCTCTGGCTGTGACTAGGGCATCTTGCATGTCCCTTGTCATTTTCTGGGCGGTGCGGTTGCCTGTGCCATCTAGGCCTTTGGCAAATTGCACCATGGCTACTCTGGGATTAGTGCCTGAGTTCAAGAAGAAAGGGGTGACATCCGTTCCACTGATGCAGTGATTATTCACTGCAAACTCACAGTGGGAAAGATACTTGTCCCAATCATCCTGGTCTGGACCAACAAAGTGTCTGAGCATTTCCTCCAACACTCTGTTCATTCTCTCTGTCTGGCCGTCAGTCTGGGGATGATAAGCTGTAGATAATCTCAGCTTGATCATCAGTTTCTCACAGAACTCCTTCATGAAGTTCCCTGTGAGTCTGGAATCTCTGTCAGCAACAATGCTGTCTGGAAGGCCATGCAGTCTGTAGATATTATCTACAAATAGCTGGGCCATCTGCTCTGCATCACATGTGGTGTGGGTAGGGATAAAGTGGCACATCTTGGTGCACCTGTCCACTACCACTAAGATGGCATCATAGCCTGACTGGGTTCTGGGTAACTGGGTAATAAAGTCCAGACTTATGTCTGTCCATTTATGATCTGGATGCTGGAGGGGTTGTAATAACCCTGCTGATTTCTGGTGACTGGTTTTGTTGCGTTGGCAACTCTCACATGTTTGGATGTAGTTTCTAACATACTGGTAGAATCCTGGCCACCAGAAATGCCTGACTACTGCTTTGCTGGTTTTTTCAAATCCCACATGTCCTGCACTGGGGACATCATGGAATTCATATAAGATGGAGTCCTTTAACTCCTTCTGGTCTGGGATAACTAGAGCTTCTCTGCTGAACCAGAAGTTGCCTCTTTTCTGCAACTTACTGGTATTTCTGGAGTCAGCAAACCAAGGATCTTTCTCATATCCTTCAAGGATCTGCTTCTCCAGATCTGGAAAGACAGGCGGTGGCGGTGGTAACTGTACCCCTTGCTCACCGGCTGGCTCTGGAGGGTCTGGTGCTGGAATTTCTGGGCTGGATTCCTGATCCCTGGTGGGGGAGCTGGTAACCGGTTCACCTCCTGGTAACCGTTGACTTTCCGTGGTCAACAGTTGCCCAGTTGAGGCAGTTGTCCCCTGCCCCCCATGTTGGGAAGGAACCCCTGGCTGGACTAGACTGGTGTGCTGGATACGCTTAACGCGTCTGGTGGTCATTGCTGACACAAAGGACGGGTGGCGACTCAATGGGTCTGCCACATTTGTCCTGCCTGGCTGGTAAACAAGGCTCATTCCTTGCTTCTGGAAAGTCTCCATTAGGGAAACCCATTTTGTCTGCATTCTGGTCATAGCCTTGAAATTGCCTGTGTTTGGCTTATGATCTGTGATCATAGTAAACGTTCTGCCCTCTACATAGCACCTGAACTCTATCAGGGCTCTGTAAATAGCCAGGAGCTCTTTGTCTCCTGTGCTATATCTGGTCTCTGAGGGCTTCAGCTTCTGGCTGAAGTATACAACTGGACGCTTATTCTGCATAAGCACTGCACCAATGCCTGATCCTGAGGCATCAGCTACAATCTGGAAAGGCTGGTCAAAGTCTGGTATTGCCAAACAGGGAGCATGTGTTAAAGCATGCTTGATTCCCTGGAAGGCATTCTGCTGGTCTGGTGTCCATTTGAACTCTTTGTGTTCTGAGGCAATGTCTGTCAATGGCTCAGACAATCTGGAATAGCCCTGGATGTAGTGCCTGAAATAATTACTGAGTCCAAGGAACTGCTGGAGCTGGTTAGTGGTATCTGGAACTGGCCATTCCACCACTACTCTTACCTTTTCTGGGTCCGCTCTGACACCATCAGCACTGATGATGTGACCCAAAAAAGGCAGACTGGGCTGGTAAAAGGAGCACTTAGCCAATTTGGCTAAGAGTTTCTCCTTTCTGAGAATGTCCATGACAATCTGGAGGTGTTGGGTATGCTCTGCTTCTGTCTTACTAAAGATGAGTATATCATCCAAGTAGACCAGGACAAAAGGTAGATGTCCCAGGACTCTGTTCATCTCTGTCTGGAAAGTAGCTGGGGCATTGGTCAATCCAAATGGAAGGACCAAGAACTCATAGAGTCCTGCTGGGGTTCTGAAGGCTGTCTTTGGAATATCTGTATCATGCAGCCTGATCTGGTGATAGCCAGACATTAAGTCCAACTTTGAGAAATACTGGGCGCCATGCAGGCGGTCAAACAGGTCATTAATCCTGGGTAGAGGATACCTGTTCTTAACTGTGATCTTGTTTAGATCTCTGTAATCAACCACCATCCTGATGGAGCCATCCTTCTTCTTTACGAAAAGGATTGGGCTGCCAAAGGGAGATGCTGATGGCCTGATAAGGCCTCTCTGGAGCAGGTCTTTGACCTGTCTGGCTACTTCTTGCTGGTCTGCTGGACTGAACCTATACATCTGTTTGAAGACTGTAAGGTTCTCATTCACTAATGGAATGGTTGCTCTGGTTGGCCTGTGTGGGGGCAGGCCATCTGGTTGCTGGGTGCAAAGGACATCTGGGTACTTTTGCTTTAAAGCTTCCACACGATCATCCGTTACACTCTGGACTTCTGTCTGGGAGGAGCTCAGAGCTCCTATGGTCTGGAAATCATCACATGTACGCACACGAATGATGAATGCTTCTGCCTCAGGTTGCTGGGCAGCTGTCTGGAATACTTGAGCACTGACTGGATGCACAAGTCTGGGGTTTGCATTATTGGACACAGGTCCATGAATTTTATCAACTGGAACTGCTGGAATCTGGTATTCAGTTCCCTGATCTATAAACTTGGCGACCAGGTCACCTGCAAAGTACAAACTGGCTGCATGGGGTTTTAGCCAATCTTGTCCCAGAATTATTGAGAACTGGGGCATACTGGCAACTGGAAGGTTAAGGTTCTGGCTGTATGTTCCCATGGTTACTGGAATTATGACATGTCCTGATGTCATCTGCTGGGAATTGTCAAAGGCTGATAGGATACTTGGCTGGTCTTCTGGCAGCACTGGCCACTGTCCAAGTCCCACCAAGTCCTTGCTGGCGCAGGATTTACTGGCCCCTGAATCCAACAATATTTGGATTTCAAGGTTTCCTGCTTTTGCTGGAACTAGCATTCTGAGCTGGTGCTGGTCTGTCCAGGCATTTACTGTGTAAGTGCAAAGAGCCTGGATATACTTTTGCATTTTTTCTGGTAATGCCTCAAACAGATCAGCAATCTCTGGATCAGGCACCCACCCTGAGGGCCGCATGCCTGGCTGGTAGTCTGCTGGGAGCTGGAGCTCGGCAGCTGGCTTCCTGTGCTGGTGCTTGTCTGCACAGTAGCGGGCATCATGGCCCGGCTGGAGGCAGTGGAAGCACAGCTTGTGCTCAATCAAGTACTGGTACTCCCTGGTCCCCTTCTTGTACACAGTTGTCTTCACATAGGGGAGCTGGGACTGGCTGGACCCTGGCTGGAATCTGGGCTTCTGGGCAGACACACTGGTGTTAGAATCCTTCTGCTTTTTCTGGTTTGCTTGACTGCCAAATTCCTGGGAATTTTGGTTATCAGCCTGTCTTTTATTACCAGACTGTTTCTGAAAGGACTTCTGGCTGGTGTCACCCTCTGGGTTAGCTGGCTGGAATTTCTGGGTCTGCTCATGTGCGGTGGCAAATGAAATAAGTTTTTGCAAGTCCTGGAAAGGGCCACCCGTGGCTGGATCCCAGATGCACTGCTTTCTCAGGGGTTCTCTCAATCCCTGCTGGAATTGCTCAATTAAATCAATTTCTGGCATGGGCACTTTCAGCTGGCCCACCGTGGTAAGCAATATTCTTCCATACTGTTCCACGGTGGTAATCTGGCGCAATGTCTTAAGCTTACGCCTGTGTTTCTGCTCTGGAAAGATCTGGCCATAACTGGTTCTCAGCATCTCATATAAGATGGACTTATTTACTTCCTGGTTGCGCTGCCTGCGCATCTTTTCAATACTGGACCAGGCTTTATAGGCGAGCCCTGAAAGACATGAGGCTACTAGATCAACCTGGAGAGATTCATCTATCTGGGTAACTCTCATGAACCTGTCCATCTGGTCAATCCAGTCCTCAACATCCTGGTCTCTATCCTGGCCTGAGAATTTCTCTGGAGTTATTGATTTCATTGCACTGCCTAGGCTCTTTCTGGGTTGATCTGGCTGGGACCCAGCTGATTGACTGGTTGCTATCTGGCTTGCCCTCGGGACACTGGGTTCCAGATCAATAACTGGTATTGGCCTGGGTGCAATGCTAACTGGAATACTGGTAACTGGGATTCTGGTGCTGGTTACTGGTGACACAAAGGAAGGATTTAGCAAGGGGAACTCTGGATCACTGATGGGAACTGTGGGGAAGATTGGTACCTGGATGGGCCGGTTGACTCCCAGTCTGCCCGGGTAGTCCCTGGATTGTACTGGCGGGTCTGCATCCATGCCAACTGGTGACTGGCGGCTGGAGAGTCCGCTGGAGAACCCCCATGGATCACTGGCTGGCTGGGCTGGGAGGCGGTCAAGCCGCTCAAAGATCTGGTTCAGCTGGGACTGCAGGGCAGATCCCATGTTCTGCTGGTTCTGTCCCAGCCGCTGCAGGTCAGCCTGGGTGGACTCCACTGCCGTCTGGATTTCCTGGGTACGGTGCAGAGCTGCCTGGATATTGTCGTCCTGGTAGGTCAACGTGTGCTCGATATCTCGTGTCTGGGTAGCAAGCTGGCTGATACTCTGGGCGTTTTTGCCTAGGTGGTGGGTAAGGCCTTGCACGTCCTGCTGGATACCGACGATCACTCCGTCTATCTTCCTAGTTGCGGCCTTGAACTGCGACGAGTGAGTGGCCTGACGCGACTCGATTTCCTGGACCGTGTCCTGGATCGTCTGGATAGGCGGAGTCAACTGAGCAACAACGTTGCGCTGCACCTCGTGCACAGCGATACTGGGTGCCACTATGGCCTGGGGCACTGGCTGGGGAATCCGAGTAACTGGAGCCTGGGAAACTGGAATCTGGGTAGCTGGGAGACCAACAGTGGTCACTGGTTTCGCTGGAGGATTCGACGACATTATGTGTTGTCCAAAAGGACGCTTCCGTGTCCGGAAACTGGGCAGTGAGGTGCGCGCACTGGTAAAACGTCGTCGATCTGGTGCAAAGGATCGTAAGCAACTCTCCGAAACCTATGTAACAATCTCTAACTCTAAACAAGACTGCTCTGGGTGGTTGTGGTCTCTGACTGGCTGGTTCCTGGCTTATATGCTCTGATTCTCGTAATCTCTGTCCAAGGTTGTCCAAGGTTATCCCTTGCTGACTGTACCTCGTGACAGCTGCATCAACCCAGCAGCCTAATTAGGCTGCTGGCTGGTTCTGGTTGACTGGACTGTATATAAGCCAGCTGGACTGGACTGGACCACACTGGACTGGATTAGAGACATCCCTGATCAGGAGATATCTGTAATCTGGATCTGGTCCGTTACAGGAGGCAACGCCATCGTTGACCTGTCGCTGCGCGTCTACGGGATTCGCGGGCTGCGTGTGGACGACGCGTCCGTAATTCCTGTAATTCCTGGTGTGTTCTAATTGAATGTTAATGACGAATGTATGAACGCAAAATGCAACACAAGGGCCTCGATTGTGAACCTATGAGCGTTGGTTGGACTAAAAGGAAAGACCCCCTTTCATTTCATTCACCTTCTTCCTTCATATCATCCTTCTTCATCCCCAGCCACTCCACCACTCCCCGGCAAAACAGCCTACATCCCCTTCATTCCTTCACCTTCTTCATCCCCAGTCGCTCCACCCCTCCCGGCATAACCGCCTTCACCGCCTTCATTCCTTCACCTTCTTCATCCCCAGTCGCTCCACCCCTCCCCGGCGAAAAAGCCTTCATCCCCTTCATTCCTTCGTTTTCTTCATCCCCAGCCGCTCCAACCCTCCCCGGCAAAACAGCCTTCACCCCCTTCATTCCTTCGCTTTCTTCATCCCCAGCCGCTCCCCGGCAAAACAGCCTGCATCCCCTTCATTCCTTCGTTTTCTTCACCCCAGCCGCTCCACCTCTCCCCGGCAAAACAGCCTTCATCCCCTTCATTCCTTCACCTTCTTCATCCCCAGCCGCTCCACCCCTCCCCGGCAAAATAGCCTTCATCCCCTTCATTCCTTCACCTTCTTCATCCCCAGCCGCTCCGCCCTCCCCGGCAAAACAGCCTTCACCCCCTGCATTCCTTCGTTTTGTTCATCCCGAGCCTCTCCACCGCTCTCCGGCAAGAATGTCTTCGCCACCTTCATTCCTCCGCTTTCTTCATCCTAACCCGCTCCCCCTCTCCCCGGCAACATAGCCTTCATCCCCTTCATTCCTTCGCTTTTTTCATCGACTTGCGGGGAGACCGGCAGCGCCCGCCGTGCCAAGGTGTTCCCGGCGGGTAGATGGCAGGCGATTGAGATTTCTTCTTAGTGTCCAAGACTCCGCCAAACAAGTGCCGGCCGCTACTAGCATCTACATAGTGTGTAAAATATTGAAGAGTGGGGAGAGGCAGATTCAGCCGGCTATGTAAGACATACGGTTGCTAGTAATAGGGAGAATGGCTTCCGTGGCAGGTCTGATCTGGATATAATCTTCACTGGTCGCTTACTGTATTCGCATATTCAAAAACAGGAACCTAAGTTTGCAATTCTGGGCATCCCGTCAACTAGGCATGGGAAACAGGAGGGTGCTAGCAAGGCAAGAAGTCTATCCAAGATGTGCATAGGACAGAGCCGCATGATTGGTTCCTGTTTCAAAGAGAGCGAGCTGAAGCACATGATGTTGTCTCAGATATTGCCAATGGTAATGAGGCACATTCTCATTCATAGCAATTGCATGACTGCTGTGGGCCTCGGCCTGGCAATGGATCCAGGCTTGGGAATTGTCTGGTGCCCACGTGAGCATGCATTTATGCAATCCCCGATGGTGCACCCTGGCTCTTTGTCTTCTTTGCGGATGCGTCCCTGCCACTACTGCCGTTACCTGTGAGCCTGCGCTCGCCAACACCCCTGCACAAAACTGACAAAATTTGCCTAGTAGGATGCCCCAAAGCACACGATGACTGTGTTGCGTTAGATAGTATCTGCATTCAATGTTAGGGATCTAAGTTAGGGATCTGCAGTGTAGTGATCTTGATCTGTCAGCAAGCATGCTTTGTGTTGCCACGTGTCACCCATGAAATTGTGATCTGCCTGGCCCACAAAATCCTGCTGTGAGTGCTTCCAGATCCAGAGATGTGGACTCGAGACTGAACTCTGAGCCTATCGCAATTGCAAAAATAAATTCCCTATAAATCGGCATTGAAGCTTGAGACTGATTTGGTGGAGAATGGGGGCATCGAGCCCTTGAGTTGATTGATCAAAGCGATTACGTGACGTGCCTTCTAGAAGCTATACCGTTTATTTGCGATCTACACTATGGCCGACTTGAGACCTTCGCAATTGATGTTGAGGGTTCCTGAGGAGCTACCTAGCCCTCTGGATAAAATCCGGTCAAGTGTTGTTGGAGCTGTTTCTACATTTCAGCTACCAGCCGACAGCAACATCTTCGACAAGCTCAATAACGATGCTCTAGATGACCCAGGCAGGTACGCAATGTTCCTGGATTGTCTGACTGAGCGCGTTGGCGACCTGCGTGTTGAAAATACGGGGCTCCAGCGCCAGATCACTGAGCTTGCACTGGCGCGATCTTCGGACACGTCGCCTTCTGTTGCACCTGGTGTTGTGCATACCTCTGCTGACAGTGCTGGTCAGATCATGGGCATTTCGCGCATGTCAGAGGGGCTCTCCAAAGCTCTGACGTTCTATGAGAAGGGTTCACACTTTCCCTCATGGCGTCAGACGACTGAGCCCATCTTGGAGCGCTTCACACCTGCCCTGCCCCAGACTGATCAGGTGTCTGTCTTGCGTACTAAGATTGGCCGTGTGGCCAGCAAGAGTGTGGAAGCTAATGAGCAGGTGAATTCGGCTACCACAACAAAAGACTTCTTGGATGCCCTGGAGCAGATCTTCAGACCTCGGGACGTTGAGCGGACGAGAGCTGTCCGAAGCATCACTCAGGGCCCCAAGGACTCTGCCAGCAGCATTGTGCAGAGGGTGAAACAAGCATACACACAGTACAATTCTGCATACCCTTCCACTGCTGATGACGTGCTGCAGATTGTGCAAGCTTGTTTCACGCCAGAGGCACGCCAGTTCCTCACCACGGAGCTGCGGCTCATCCTGGGCCCAAACAGTAACACACTCTCCATCTCTGACCTGGAGAATGTGGCTGAGGCCTGGGATGAGCACTCTCGTGCACTGGCGCGAACCAAGGCACCATCCTCACATCACATGCATTTGCGTTCTCAGGCATCTCAGAGTGCTAACGCCTTTGATGCATCTGATGACCATGATGATGCCATGTCTTCTGTCAGTGTGCGCCAGAACAGGGGCCGTGGCGGTGGCCAGGGTGGCCGCCGTGGCCGCGGCCGCGGTAGTGGTGGCAGAGGAGGTGGCTTCCGTGAGAGCTACCCACAGGGTGGCCAGGGCACGGGCCCTGGCCCCTCTGCCAATAACCTTTCTTTGAGTGGGAATGCAGGGAAGGAGCATGTACAGCTTCCTACTTCCACAGCGACAGTCAATGTCAGCAACCTGCGGCAGCGACCGCGCATGCCAGAGGCCGAAGTGCGGTCCTCAGAGCAGTCCTCCACTGAGCGCTTCCGCTCCCGCTTTGGTATGACAAACCTGCGCACAGGCAGAGACGCCCTATCCTCTGCAAATGTATGCATGTCACTGAGATCTTTTGTCGACATGGTCAGTGACCCTGCCTGCCGCAGTGCATGCCAGCCTTTGCATGACTACCTGACTGCAGCTGGTGAGGCAGTGGTGTCAGCTGACACACAGGCATCCTCCACTGCTGTGCACAATGTCACTGTGGATGAGATTCTGCCCTCATACTGTGATGTTGCGCGCCCCATTGAGAATCCTGCACCACTGCAGTGTGCTGGTGCCATCATTGGCGCTGCTGTCACCCCCGCTGTGCAGGCTGTGAATGCCATCAGTCCTGTGATTGAGCTATACACTGTCAGCATGCCTTTTGTGCATGGCAAGTTCAATGCAGGGCGCAAGGGGAGCATGACGCGCGACATATACGTGGACACAGGTGCTAGCATCAGCTGCATTTCCCAGTCCGCGTACAACCGCGACCATGACCTGCTCAAGGGTGCAGGTGCTAAGCTGGTGAAGCTGCAGGAACCCATGCGCCTGGACATGTTCAACAAGAGTGGCTCTGTGGTGACAGAGATTGTCATGGGTGCTGAGTTCCAGATTGGTGATGCTTTGTACTCCAGCCACCTGTTTGTTGTCCCTGATGTCGGGTACGACTACCTACTTGGCAGTGACTTCATGGCGCGCTATGCTGTGAAGCCACTGTATTACAGGAACCAGCTGGAGCTCGGATGCGCGAAGTCGGCAAGCAACAAGCGCCTGCCGTCCTACCAACGCGTCAGGATGTTCTTCACGGGCCGCACAGTGCGGTTGGCTGTGAAGGGCCCTTCATCTCTCGGCTGAGCGGCAACGCCGCTGCTCACATATCACGGCAGCAGCGCTGTCCACCGGTGAGAACAAGAATTTAAGAATTATTCCATGTCTTTGCATGCTGAGTGCATTTGGAGTGAGCAGCCTGATCAGAGGGTCAGTAATGTATTACAAGATTTTCGAACCCATCAGCCATGTGCAAGCCGCATTCCCTCTGTGCACAAAGCCATTGATCGTCACGATGCCTTGTCAGTGAATGCCTTCTGTCGCATGCCTGACTGGGAAAATGTGCATTTTGCTGGAAATGCTGAAGTTCCTGACTGTCAGGGCACTCAAACTCCCAATCTTCTTTCCTTGGCTGTCTCATCCATGTCTGATGCAGGACTGACAGCTCAGCAGACAGCTGATCTGCAGGATTTGCTCAATGAGTATTCTGATATTTTCAGTGATGATAGTGCCAATTTGGGATTTGTCTCCCAGAGCACGGGTATCTGTCATTCCATAGACACAGGTCTTGCTGAGCCCATAACGCAGGCACCCTATCAGCTCAGCAGATATGAGCAGGAGTTTTTGCGTGGACAGCTGGATTCCTTACTGGAGCAAGGGTGCATACGCCCTTCCACCAGCGCGTGGATGAGCCCTGTTGTGCTCGTCAAAAAGAAGGATCAGTCGCTTCGCCTCTGCATAGACTTCAGAGCCCTGAACAAGGCATTGAAGGCCCTCAAGCACGCCCTCACCTCTCCGGCGGTTTTGCGCCTGCCAGACTGGGGCACAGTGAAGGATGAGCGCGGCTCTACTCAGCTGCGGTGGCCATTCCACCTGACAACGGACTGGTCCACCAGCGCCATGAGCGCTGTCCTCAGCCAGCCGGATGGGGATGGCAGTGACCGTCCCATCGCCTACGCCAGCAGGGTTCTCACACCCGCTGATGCCAAGTATGCCCCAACTGAAGGTGAATGCTGTGCTTTGACCTGGGGTGTTGGGAAGCTCAGACATTATCTTCATGGCTATCACTTTGTCTGCATTACTGATCATCAAGCCCTAGTTTGGCTCAACACAGCCTGCTTTCACAATGCGAAGCTAGAGCGCTGGGCTTTAAAGCTACAGGAATTTAGCTTTACTGTTGTGCACAAGAAAGGTTCAGAAAATGTTGTTGCAGATTGCCTGTCACGCTTGTTCAGCCATGCCTCTGTTGCATCTGTCTGGCCTTCTCAAGCTCAGTCTCAAAGTGAGCTAGACAATGTGCCCTGTGCTATATGTCATGATGCAGAAGGCTGGGATAACATGGTGATTTGTGATGGCTGTGAGCGCTGCATGCATTTGCGCTGCCTGGTGCCTCCTCAAACAGTGGCACCTTCTGGCTCATTTTTATGTCCTGCCTGTGATGTCCATTTTGAGGCATCGGTGCAAGAGCTTGTGGGTGCTCGCACGCCCTTGCAGTATAATTCTCCCCTTGATCCGCATCTCAATGATGCACTACTTGCTTATTTGTGGGGGGGGAGAGAGGATGCAGATTTGCCCATTGATGCCATTGAGCGGCGGAGCCTGCTTGAGAAAGCTGTGAACACACGGCTGCACCAGCGCTTCCAAGACTGGCTTGTGGTTTACAAGAAGGTGAGAAACCACGGTTACAGGTGGCTCAATTGCCCCCCAATACAGTATCGCTGGGATGTTATTCGCCTGTTTCATGAAGTGCTTGGACATGCCGGTGTTGAGCAGACCTTGACAGTTTTGCATCAGCACTTTCACTGGAATGGCATCAAACATGATATAAAGTTGTATGTCAAGTGCTGTGACAGCTGCCAAAGAAGCAAGCTTGTGCATCTTGATCTGCCTGACCTGCAACAACCTGCCATTTATGGACCCTTACAGCATGTGCATGTTGACTTGGCTGGCCCGTTTAAGACTCCAAGTTTTGATGAGCTGGGTGTCAGGGCCAAGAGGAAAGCTGATCTGAAAGCATGGGTCGTACTGATGGTTGATTACTTCACCAAGGTGGCAGAGTTTGCTGTTGTGTATTCTAAGGAGCCTGCCCACATTGCTAACGCTTTCTATAGCAACTGGGTGTGCCGATATGGTGTGCCAGCTAATGTGACTACAGATAATGGGCTGGAGTTTGCTACGGACTTCTCCCACATGTTGGCGCGTCTGGGGATCAATCACATCACCACTGCCGTCCGGCACCCATCGGCCAATGGCGCCGTTGAAAGGCTGGTGAAGTCCTTCAAACAGATTTTGACTAAGCATGTGAACAATCACACAATGTCCTGGTTGAAGTCTCTGCCTTATGTGCGAATGTCTTATATGAACAGAGTGCATTCTGCCATTGGTGTGTCCCCTCATGAAATGCTTATGGGATTCCGCCCTGGCCTGCCCTTGCCTGTTGGAAATATTACTAAGATTGCTGCATTTGACTGTGCTGAGCCTGACAGTGTTGATGCTGCTACTTACATTGCTGACCTGCAAGTTCTTCTGAATGAGATTGACAAGCATGCCCTGCTTGAGATTGAGAGTCAATTTCGGCGTAACGCTCTAGACTGGCATCTGAGGCATGCACAGAAAATAGGTAAACGTCAGCAGCTCCAACCTGGAGATTTGGTGCTGGAGCTTGACACAACTCCTGGACCACTGAGAGCCAAGGCGCGTGGACCATACATCGTCAAAGCTGTTAAGCCCAACGGCACCGTTGTGGTGACCTCCGGTGAGACAGACTTCAAGGACAGGCTTGACTTCGAGAGACACATAAGTCTGCTGTCAAAATACTATGATAAAAGTAATGTCCTGCTGAGCAGTTGAGGCTTTGGCGGTAAATATTATGCTTGCTACATGATGTAGTGATCTTGATCTGTCAGCAAGCATGCTTTGTGTTGCCACGTGTCACCCATGAAATTGTGATCTGCCTGGCCCACAAAATCCTGCTGTGAGTGCTTCCAGATCCAGAGATAGTGGACTTCAAAATTTCAGGGAAGTACCGTATAGCAGAGCATTATTTACCGTCACTGCCTTTCACATGTGCTACAGACCTGCATTTATGTGACAGCTGCTTTTGCTAATCTTTACTTCATGTGCACTGACCGTGTGTCTCGCAGGACTGGATCCTTGCAAGTACACGTATGACAATGCTTTGTACAGTCATTGAGCACATGGAGCACGAATGAGAGTCTGCAATGAGATGTTGATCAGCCACAGAAGACTGGATTCTGCTAGTGTGAATTGAAACAGCCACGTGATGCTTTCTGCCCAGCCACACCAGCATGCTGGCTTTCTAGGTGAGCTGATGCGACCAGAATGGTGACAGTCACAGTGGTCAAGTCTTGTCCTCTGTCCCTAATGGTGTGGGATCAGTAACGCTGGCCCCTGAGTAAGGCATGGCTGGCGTTCGCTGATCAGCATCATGGTCTTGTCCGGTAGTGTTTGGTATGGCTAGGGTATATTAAGGGTGTGGGACTGGTAACGGTGGCTCCTGAGTAAGGCTTGGCTGCCGTTCGCCCGTCAGCACCATGTCAACTAGAAGTCCCTTAGGAGGTGTGGGATTGGTAACGGTGGCCCCTGAGTAAGGCTTGGCTGCCGTTCGCCCGTCAGCACCGGTGCTCCTTAGGACTCTAGTACGAGTACTCGTGGTTGTCCTAGCAGATCCTTAGGCATAGGCAGAGCAAGCTTAGGGGTCAGCATGCTGGCTTGCATTACTATGCGCCTAAGATGCCAAGTATGAGAGAGAGATCAATTGTGATCAGGGATTTCAGTGGCTGGTGCAGACTTACTATATGAATGATGCCTCAGTGAAGAGAGTATCTATGGCTGTGCTCCATTACTACACCTCAATGATGAGTGTGATGAAATGTGCTCAATGTAAATATTATGCTTGCTACAGCAGTATTGTAGGGAAAACATGGAATGACGCACCTGACAGGAATCGCAGACACTGTCTGGCAGGCCACCGGTCATCGCGCTCAAGTGTGCTTTTGAC
>JADEYI010000722.1_pt1 | contig 37695 bp, 22 predicted proteins | sample 8542331 | NCBI WGS metagenome assembly JADEYI01 (sample SAMN16510988, study PRJNA670497) | mine drainage metagenome | isolation source: biofilm near Copperflume 1 | place: Germany: Marsberg coppermine Kilianstollen | collected 2018-02 | reverse complement strand
CGGCCGTCCCCGCTCCATGCTGCTCCTCTCTGATAGCAGAGACGCCGGAAGCCGGAGAATTATTCATATTACTAAGCGAACAGGACACTAGTGTCACGTCTCGTAAATAGTTTAGCATTGCGGATGCTACGTCTAATTTGGCGGGCGGGTTTGGTCCAGACGAAAGATTGGGCGTGGTCGTTCCAGTCGACGAGGAAGCGGCTGATGGCCTGCTCCAATCGCGCGATGCTTTGCAGCTGCCGCGCCGGATGGCCTGGCTGGTAATCAGACCCAACCAGCGATGTATCCGCCAGACATCAGTCTGACGCTTTCTGCACAGATCGGCCGGGTCCAAGGAATTGGTAGGAATCTTAGTTTTGCGGGAGAGACGGAATCAGGCGCATGAACGCCATGTAATGCGCTGGAGGCCGTGGCCTGTGCATGCCACTGAGTCTTATAGCACCGTTTGAATGCTTATTGCGGCTGTCAACCGCCACGGCCGTCAACCGCCGCTTGTCAACCGCCGTATGGGTGTCAACCGGTTGACAGAGAGAGCAGTACGCACCGGACTGCGTCGTCCGCCACCTGACGCATGTTATGTGTGTTCTCTGGAGAACACTTACTCGGCACCGCGGAAGGCGACCAAACGCGCCTGGATTAAAGCTGCGGCGGTGTGAAGGCGCGCTCCCGGCTCACTAACGGATGCTGGCCGCGTCTGGCAAGCGCGTTGGTCTTAAAAACTGCTCGAATTTAGCTAACCGCTAATGCTTTCGCTGATACTTTTGCGGCACTCCCGGTAAGATAAGCGGGCGCCTTTAGCGCGAATGCACGGGCCCCGCGATGTCACTGATCACTACGATTCTTGGACGTCCCCTCGCCACCAGCGAGGCGGGCGATCAACGCATCGGCCCGGCCGCCGGCGTGCCGACCTTCGGACTCGATGCGCTCAGTTCGGCCGCGTATGGCCCCGAGGCGGCACTGACGGTACTGCTGCCGCTCGGTGCCGCGGGACTGACGTACATCCTTCCGATCACGACGGCGATCGTCGTTCTGCTCGGCATCGTCTATGTCAGTTACCGGCAGACTATTGCGGCGTATCCGAACGGCGGCGGCTCCTATACGGTCGCGCGGGAAAACCTGGGCACGAGCGCCAGTCTGCTGGCCGCGGCCGCTCTGATGACGGATTACGTGCTGAATGTTGCGGTCGGAATTTCGGCCGGCGTCGGCGCGCTGATCTCGGCTGTTCCGGCCCTTCAGCCCTACACGCTGATACTATGCCTCGTCATTTTGATTATGCTGACCTTCGTAAACATGCGCGGCATCGGAGAGGCCGGTAAGCTGTTCATGCTGCCGACCTGCGCCTTCATCGTGAGCCTGTGCGCGCTGGTGGCTTGGGGCATGTTCGCGACGATTTCCTCGGGCGGCCATCCGCATCCGGTGATTTCCCCGGCGCATCTCGGTAAGGCCACTGAAGCCGTGGGAGTATGGGTGCTGTTACGCGCATTTGCGAGCGGATGCACTGCGATGACCGGCGTCGAGGCGGTCAGCAACGGCGTTCAGGCGTTTCGCGAGCCGGTCGTGCCGGCGGCGCGCCGCACGCTCACGATCATCATCGTGATCCTGATGGTGTTGTTGATCGGCATCGCCTATCTCGCGAATGCCTACCAGATCGGCGCGACCGAACCCGGAACCTCGAACTACCAAAGCGTTCTGTCTCAGTTGATCGGTGCGGTCGCCGGCCGGGGCATCTTTTACTGGGTCAGCATCACTTCAATCCTGCTGGTGCTGTGCCTGTCGGCGAATACTTCATTTGCCGATTTTCCGCGGCTATGCCGCGCGGTGGCCGAGGACGGTTATTTGCCCGGCTCCTTCACCAGCCAGGGGCGGCGGCTGGTCTACTCGGAGGGCATCTGGGTTCTCGCGATCCTGTCCGGAGTCCTGCTGCTGGTGTTCGACGGCGTTACCGACCGGCTGATCCCGCTGTTCGCGGTCGGTGCGTTTCTGGCCTTCACCCTGTCGCAGAGCGGAATGGTGGCACATTGGCGGAAGAGCCAGGAGCGCGGCGCGCGCGCGAGCATGGCGGTGAATGGGCTGGGGGCAATCGCCACCGGCGTGACGGTCGTGGTCGTTGCGGTCGTCAAATTCATGGCCGGCGCCTGGATCGTGGTGCTGCTGGTGCCGGCGCTGGTCGCGCTGATGCTCGCGGTCGGACGCCATTACCAAAGAATCGAACGGGAAACCGCGGCGCCCGGCAATCTGAAGCTCGAAAATTTGCACGAGCCGATCGTGATAGTGCCGATCATCGAATGGAGCACGATTGCGGAGAACGCCCTGCGGTTCGCGATGACGCTGTCGCGCGAAATCGAAGTACTGCATATCGAAAGCGAAGACAGTCCCCATTCGCTAACCAAGATTTGGCCGGCGCGCGTGGAAGAACCAGCGCGCGAGGCGCAGCAGGCCGTGCCGCAACTGACGGTGCTCAAGTCACCGTATCGATTCGTGGTGCAGCCGATTATCGATCACGTCCTGGAGGTCGAGCGGAAGAACCCGGATCGCACCATCGCGGTGCTGCTGCCAGAGTTGGTCGAACGGCAATGGTACCAGTATTTTCTTCACAACCAGCGCGCCCGGATTCTTGCGGCTCGCCTGCTGGCGCAGGGGACGCATCACATCGTGATCGTCAATGTGCCCTGGTATCTGCGTGAACGGCATTGAAGGCGGGTCGCCAGGTTCATCGATCGCGGGATAATACTTGCCTTGATCATGCAGTCTTAGAAAAAGAAACCCCAGGAACTTCTTGTTGCGCTGGACTGGCAGTTGCCCCCCTGGGCATCGCATGACGTAGGTGCGGAGGCGGTCTGCCCATACGGACTTGGCTGGCTAAAACACGCCTGCAATCCGAATGTATAGAAAGTCAGTACTGCCACAAGAATAATTATATTACGCATTGTTACACGCACCCTTACTTCATCCTGCGCGCCGCGCACGCGCCGATACAAAGGAATAGGCCCCGCAAGGGCGCAGTTCCGTGCTGCGGAGCACCAGACCGGGCGAAAGCTGAACGTTCGGTACCTGGCGTGATCGCAATTCGGTCGCAACGCTCGCGCGGTGTTCGTCGCCTCGAAGCTGACGGAATTGGGGAGCACGATAGCCGCGTGGTGGACAAAGCGGAGCCACGGCGACGCCCTTTAGGGAACCTCTGCACCAGGCTCTGCTGTTACCCTGAGCGCAGCGAATGGGTCCCGGATCCGGGATTCTGCGCTGCGCTCAGAACGACAACCTAACTTGTGCAGAGGTTCCTTAGGTCGCGTTAGCAAGGGTCCGGTGGCATCGGAAATGATAAAATTGGACTTCGCCCGCGCGATCGCGGGATGATGAAGGTGTACCGAATTTCAAGGAAACAACAGATGAGTGCGATCGTATCGACCCGCTACGGAAGACTCGAAGGCGAGGAACAGGACGGATTAATCGTTTTCAAGGGAGTGCAGTTCGCGGCGGCTCCGGATGGTATTCGGCGATGGCTCGCGCCCCAGAAGCCGGCGCCATGGACTGGCGTTCGCGACGCGCGGCGCTTTGGCGCGGCGGCTCATCAAAACCCGGTCACCAACCAGGCGCTCGCCGCGATGAAAATCGAGCAGGCGCATGCGGAGGACTGCCTCAATCTCAATTTGTGGACGCCGGGAGTCGATCGAGCGCGGCGCCCGGTGATGGTGTGGATTCATGGGGGCGGATTCACGATCGGGGCCGGCTCACAGGAAGTCTATAACGGATCGTTTCTGGCCCGGCGCGGCGACGTGGTCGTGGTCACGATTAATTACCGCCTCGGGCCGCTGGGCTTCCTGCGGCTGAACGATGTCACCGGCGGACGAATCCCGTCGAGCGGCAACGAGGGACTGCTCGACCAGGTCGCCGCGCTCGAATGGGTGCGCGACAATATCGCGGACTTCGGCGGCGATCCGGACAACGTCACGATTTTCGGTGAATCGGCCGGAGGGATGAGCGTGGGGGCGCTGCTGGCGATGCCCATCGCGCGCGGCCTGTTTCACAAGGCGATCGCGCAGAGCGGATCATGCGATACCGTGTCGTCGATTGCGCGGGCGAATCGGACGGCGCAAAGAGTGCTGGCGAAGTTGGGGGTGGCCACCGACGACATCGATGCGATACGCGCGCTGCCGGTTGCCCAATTGCTCACGGGGGTGCTCGGGCCGGACGGCAAGACGCCCGATCGCGAGCTCGGGATGGCGTATCAGCCGGTGGTCGACGGCACGGTCATACCGCGCGAGCTGATCGAGATGGTGACGCAAGGCTCGGCAGCGGGCGTCGCGGTGATGGTGGGGTCGAATCTCGAGGAATGGAAATTGTTCTCCGCACTCGATCCGCGGACCAGTCAAGTCGACCGGGCCGGTCTGATCGCGTGGCTGAGCAAGCGGCTGACGGTCGATTTCGCAAGCTCGGTAGTCGCCACGTATGAGCGAGCGCGGGCGTCGGCGGGCGCGTCGATAGCGTTGCCAGAGCTCTATTCGGCGATCGAGACCGATCGCGTCTTTCGCATGCCGGGCGTGCGTCTGGCGGAGATCCTCGGCCGGAGCGAGCCCCGCGTTTACAACTATCTGTTCACCTGGCGCTCGCCCGCGATGGGCGGGGTACTGGGATCGTGCCACGCCCTGGAGATCGGGTTTGTCTTTGGCACAAATCATCTCGTGGGGATGAATCACTTTGCGGGCGAGGGTCCGGCGGCCGACAAGCTGGCCGGCGAGATGCAGGACGCATGGCTCGCGTTCGCGCGCGATGGCGACCCCGGTTGTGCGAGCCTCGGCGCATGGCCCGGCTATACCGAGGAGCGCCGCGCGACGATGCTCTTCGGCGAGACCAGCCGGGTCGCCGATGCGCCCTTTGACGAAGAGCGGCGCGCCTGGGACGGAGTTCCCAGCGGGATTCTCGGCGCGCTCTGAGCGCCGGCGTCCGCTTATGCGGCGATGAACGAGCGCAGCACGGCGAAAAATCGCTCAGGCTGATCGGCGACGATGCCGTGGCCGGCGCCGGCAAATCGTTCGAAGCGCACCAGGTGCGGTGGCAACGCCGCGACGATCTCCTCGGCGCACGGCACCGGGGTCATCGGGTCGTCCTCGCCGACCATCACCAGCGTCGGACATTTGATCCGCGGAAGTTCGGAGAGAAAGTTCATCGTCTCGCGCTCGCCACGGCGAAACTCGGCCATCAGGCGCGGATTCCAGATCGTGCGGGCATCGATGTCGGGGTTGTAGGGACTGCGGCGATAGAGCGGCGCGCATAGGCGCCAGAACTCGAGCCCCGCCTGGGGAGTCGGATCCTCGATAAAGGCTTTGGCCGCCGCGCCGGCCTCCGGTCCGCCCAGCCTGGTGAAGGCCTGGACCTGGATCGCCTGCTTGCTCGGCGAGGCCGCCGTGCTGCAAAGCACCAGCTTGGCCGGATGATCGGGATGGCGCAGCGCGTACGACATCGCGACGTAGCCGCCGAACGACACGCCCATGACGATCGGCCGTTCGATCTCCAGGGCGTCGCACAGCGCCTTCACGTCGTCGCCCCACTGGGCGAGCCGCCAGTGCGCGGAGTCGTCGCGCCCGTCGCTGCGGCCGTCGCCACGATGGTCGTAATAGACGACTTGCACGAGGTTGGCGAGCGGTGAGTAGGCGGGCTTGAAGACCGAATGATCGGCACCCGGGCCGCCGTGCAACAGCAGCAGCGTCGGCACTTCGCGCATGCGCGGTCCGTCGGGCCGCAGCTTGGCCCCTTCGACGTCGAAGAAGAGCCTGCAACCGCCGATATCGACTCGCACTTTAGCCTACCTCAGCGACGGGCGTTCCTTGCGACTTTGCCGTCCTTCATCACAAACACGACTTTTTCGGTGGCCCGGATATCTTCTCCGGGGTCGCCCGGCACCGCGACGATATCGGCACGTTTGCCGGCTTCGAGGGTGCCGATTTTCCCGGCGAGACCAAGCAGTTCCGCGTTCACCGAGGTGGCGCTCCGGAGCGCCGCGAGGGGACTCATGCCGGCCTGCACCAGCAGGCCCATCTCGCGCGCGTTGATGCCGTGGCGGCAGACCCCGGAATCGGTGCCGAGCGCGATCTTCACCCCGATCGCGAGCGCGCGCCTTACCATCCCGGGCGCCGCTTCGATTGCGTGACGGGCCTTGACGGCCAGTTCGGGCGGTAGCCGGTCCAGTCCACGCCCGAGTTGATGCTGGACGAGCAGCGTCGGCACCAGATAGACCCCGCGCGCCTTCATAGCTTCGAGCGTCTGATCGTGGAGAAAAGTTCCGTGCTCGAGCGAATCGACACCCGCCTCGACCGCGTCGCGGGCCGCGGAATCGCCATGACAATGGACGGCGACGCGCTTGCGCAGCCGATGCGCCTCATCGACCACGGCCGTCATTTCGTCGAGTGTGAGCTGTGGCGTGTCGACCTCGTCGGCCAGCGACATCACGCCGCCGGACGCGCAGAACTTGATGACATCGGCGCCGTACTTCACGTTGAAGCGGACCGCTTTGCGCAGGCCGGCGGGGCTGTCGGCGATGCCGTCGGTGTAGTCGGACTCCCGGCCGGTGGCGCGGAAGTGCAGGCCCGCGTTGCGGTCGGAATGGCCACCGGTAGCACCCAGAAGATTGATCGCCACCAGCATCCTGGGCCCCGGCAGCTGTCCCCGGGCGATCGCGTTGCGCAGGCTCACGTCGATAAAGCTGGCGGGATACAGGCATCCCACATCGCGCACCGTGGTGAAGCCGGCCTCGAGGGTGAGGCGGGCGTTGACCGCGGCCTGGTAGGCTTTTTCCGCGACGTGCTGGCGAAAGCGATCGATGAAGAACTCGTTGTAGGATTTTACTCCAACCGTCAGATGAGTGTGAGCGTCGATGAAGCCGGGGCACAGCGTCACGTCGCCGAGATCGATCCGTTCGGCGCCGGCCGGGATGCGCAGGCCGGGTCCGCAGGCGGCGATCTCTTCGCCCTCGATCAGGACCACGCCCTCGGATTCGATGCGGTCCGCTTTGCCGTCGAAGATTCGTGCAGCTTTGAGAGCGATCGTCATCGGATACGAAGCCCGCTTCGCGCGGCCGCCGCACCCGGCGCATTTTCCCCTGGATCGCGCGTGACGAAAAGGTGCGGTGGGATCGTGGAGAGAGTTCTCCCGTAGTAATTAACAGCAGTCGCGGCAAAGATCACCCAGTAATTCAGGCGAATCGCGAAATGTTACCTGGATTGGCTTTGTCGTGTTCTCTAGAGAACGTCCTTGTCAGGCGGAACCCAAACTTGCCTTGACCCCCACAGAGGGCGCGCCCAGACTTGAGTGGGACGGACCGACATAGGAATCGGGTCCGACTTTGATCCGGTCAGACGGTGGGCCTTGTTCGCGCCTTCGACCACTTTCCGGCAGAACCAACGCAACCATTGAGCAACGAAGGCCTGTAGAGGCTCTCATGTTTCGGCCTCATCTGTCGCAGGCGGAATCGATAAATCGTTATCGCGGCAGTTTGAGCTCACGATCGGCTAATCGCACGAGTCTTCGTGATGTCTATTTAGGACGCAAGGGTCAGCAACGTTGAATCGAAATCGCGCCAAACTTTCCAGCCTCGTCGACCTCCTTCGATGGCGGGCACTCGAACAGCCAGAGCACCAGATCTATACCTATCTGATCGATGGCGAAGCCGAAGGCGGCCATCTGACCTATGAGGTGCTGGACGCACAGGCGCGGGCGATTGGCGCGCTGCTCCAGAGCTATAAGGCAGCCGGGGAGCGCGCACTGTTACTCTACCCGGCAGGTCTCGAATTCATCGCGGCTTTTTTTGGCTGCTTGTATGCCGGGGTAATTGCCGTTCCACTGCCGCCGCCGAATACGGCTCAGCCGCATCGCGCTCTAGCCAGGTTTCGGGCAATCGCCAACGACGCCCAACCGACCGTGGTGCTGACTACGTCATCGATCCTGGCCAAGGTCGAGGGTCTGTTCACGCAAGCCCCAGGACTGCGGTTGCTGCGCTGGATTACCACCGACAAGGCGATCGGGGTCGCGGCCGACGAATGGCGTGATCCGGCCGTGGCTCCCGCCACGCTGGCATTGATCCAATATACTTCGGGCTCGACCGCTATTCCGCGGGGGGTAATGGTCAGTCACGAGAACCTGCTCGCGAACTCCGAACACATCAGCCAAGCCTTCGAGATTCGGCCGGACGCCCTGTCGGTAACGTGGCTGCCGGTCTTTCACGACATGGGGCTCACCAACGGAATCATCCAGCCGATGTTTGGAGGACGCGGGTGCGTGATCATGCCGCCGCAGTCGTTTCTGCAGCGACCGGTGCGATGGCTTCAGGCGGTATCGAAATACCAGGCCGATATCAGTGGCGGCCCAAACTTCGCGTATGAACTGTGCGTCCGCAAGATTACGCCGGAGCAGCGCGACGCGCTCGACCTCAGCCATTGGAAGCTGGCGTACAACGCCGCCGAGCCAGTCCGTGCCGACACCCTGAAGCGGTTTGCGGCGGCCTTCGCGCCTTGCGGCTTCCGGCCCCAGTTCTTCTATCCGTGTTACGGCCTCGCTGAGGCCACGCTGATTGTTTCGGGCGGCGTCGTGACGGACGAGCCCATCCTGCGCACGATGCAGGTGTCATCGCTCGAACACAACCACAATGGCGTGGTCAAGACGTCCGACCGGCGCGCGAACGTCCGCACCCTGGTAGGGAGCGGGCATGCGGTGGCGGAGACCACAATCGTGATCGTCAATCCGGTATCGATGACCGCTTGTGACCCCGATGAGGTGGGCGAAATCTGGGTGTCGGCCCCAAGCGTGGCCCAGGGTTATTGGAACCGGCCCGAGGAATCCGAGACCACCTTCCACGCCTATCTCGCCGGTACGGGAGAGGGACCGTTTCTGCGGACCGGAGATCTCGGATTTCTCGGCGACGGAGAACTGTTCGTCACTGGCCGGTTGAAGGATTTGATTATCATCGGCGGCCGCAATCTCTATCCGCAAGAAATTGAACTGACCGTGCAGCAGAGTCATCCGGCCGTGCGGCCGGCTTGTTGCGCGGCGTTTTCGGTCGAAGTTGCGGACGAAGAACGCCTGATCGTCGCGGCCGAAGTGGAACCGCGCTACGCCGCCAATCGGCATCCGGCTAACGGCAACGGAAATAGCCACGGCCACGTGCGGGGGAACGGCAACGGTAACGGTAACGGACACGTGAATGGGAACGGCAACGGACACGCCAACGGCATCGCGAATGGCAACGGCAACGGAACGTCGCATCACAATGGACGTCTGCCGCTCGATACCGATGCCCTGGTGCGTGCGATCCGGCGAGCGGTCGCTGAAGAACATGACGTAAGAGTGCACGCCGTGCTGCTGCTGCGCGCGGGCAGTATTCCAAAGACTTCCAGCGGCAAGCTCGAGCGCCGCGCATGCCAGGCCGGTTTTCTGGACGGGACGCTTGCCAGCCTCTGAGGTACCACTAATGGCCGGGAATCTCATGAGTGGAGAGCTGGCGACGGCGTCGAGGACGTCGGAAAGTCCGGTCCGTGCCACGCCGAGCGCGGAGGTGATCGAAAGATGGCTGGCCGAGAAGCTCTCGGATCTGCTGGGCGTCGCCCCGCGCGAAATCGACCTACGGGAACCATTCGCCAGCTACGGAATGGGTTCGACCGAGGCGGTCAGCCTGTCGGGAGAACTGGCCGAGTGGCTGGGCGAGAAAGTTCCGGCTGATCTGGCCTACGAGTATCCGACGATCGAGGCGCTCGCGCGGCATTTGAGCGGGTCGCCGAATGGATCGCTTTCGATCAACGGACTTGACGCGCAACCTGCGGCGGAAGCGGAGCCGATCGCGATTATCGGAATCGGCTGCCGGTTTCCCGGCAGCAGCGGTCCCGAGGCGTTCTGGCAGTCTCTGCGCGACGGAATCGACGCAATCACGGAAGTCCCTGCCGACCGCTTCAAGCTCAACGAGGTTTACGATCCGGATCCGGCAATCGCGGGCAAAATTAACACGCGATGGGGCGGCTTTGTCGAGCAGGTCGATCAGTTCGATCCGCAGTTCTTCGGAATCTCGCCGCGCGAGGCGGCGCGGATGGATCCGCAGCAGCGCCTGTTGCTCGAAGTAACCTGGGAAGCGTTGGAAGACGCCGGGCAGGTGGCCGATCGGATCGCCGGCAGCCCTACCGGCGTATTCGTCGGTATCTCGAACAACGATTACGGCCGCACGCAGTTCAGCGATTTGCGCCGCATCGACGCGTACGCGGGCACCGGCAATGCGCTGAGTATCGCGGCCAACCGGATCTCGTACCTGCTGGACTTTCGCGGACCAAGCATCGCGATCGACACGGCCTGTTCGTCGTCACTGGTCGCCGTCCACCTGGCCTGCGCCAGTCTGCGCAATGGGGAATCGACGCTCGCGGTAGCCGGCGGCGTGAACCTGATCCTGTCGCCCGCCATCACGATGAACTTCACCAAGGCCGGAGTAATGGCCCCCGACGGGCGCTGCAAGGCGTTCGACGCCGCCGCGAATGGCTACGTGCGCAGCGAGGGCGCGGGAATTGTCGTGCTGAAGCCGCTGTCGCGCGCGCAGGCCGACGGTGATCCAATCTATGCGGTCATCCGCGGCAGTGCGGTGAACCAGGACGGACGCAGCAACGGGCTGATGGCGCCGAATCCGCTGGCGCAGGAAGCGGTCTTGCGTGAAGCATATCGCCGGGCGAAGGTGTCGCCCGGCGAGGTTCAATACGTCGAGGCGCACGGCACTGGTACTCTGCTGGGCGACCCGATCGAGGCTCGAGCGCTGGGCCGGGTACTGGCCGACGGTCGAGCGCCGGGGCGGCTTTGCGCAATCGGTTCGGTCAAGACCAACATCGGACATTGCGAAGCGGCGGCCGGGGTAGCCGGGCTGATTAAGATCGCCCTCGCGCTCAAGCATGCGGAGATTCCGGCGAGCCTGCACTTCCAGGAGCCGAATCCGCATATACCGTTCGAGGAACTGCCGATCCGCGTGCAGACGAAACCGGGACCATGGTTCGCCGAGAGCGGTCCAGCGTTGGCGGGCGTCAGTTCGTTTGGATTTGGCGGCACCAATGCGCATGTGGTGCTGCAGCAGGCACCGCAATCGCCAGGCAGGAATTACGAAATTCCCGGTGGCAATTCGTGTTACCTTTTGCCGCTTTCGGCGCGCAGCCCGGAAGCGCTCCAGGCCCTGGCGCGAGGCTACCAGCAATTTTTGGCGACCTCCGAGCGATCGCTGCACAACATCTGTTACAGCGCGGGCGTGCGCCGCACCCATCACGACTATCGCCTGGCCGTGACCGGCGCTTCGCCGCAACAACTTAGCGACGGCCTGGGAGCTTTCTTGAACGGGGAGACGCGGGCCGATCTGTCGGCGGGACACAAGGCGCTCGCCGGCCGCGGAAAACTGGTTTTCGTTTTCTCCGGACAAGGTTCCCAATGGTTTGGCATGGGACGGACGCTCTTGCATCGGGAGGCGGTTTTCCGCGAGGTGATCGAGCGGTGCGAGCTGGCGCTCAGGCCGCACACCGACTGGTCGTTGATCGCGGAGCTTGCCGCCACCGAGACGCACGAGTCGCGGTTGACCGAAGTCGACGTGATCCAGCCGGCGCTGTTCGCAGTGCAGGTCGCGCTCGCCGCCCTGTGGCGTTCATGGGGTATCGAACCCGACGCGGTCGTGGGCCATAGCATGGGCGAGGTCGCGGCGGCGTATGTCGGCGGCGCGCTCAGCCTCGAAGATGCGGCACTGATCATTTGCAAGCGCAGCAGCCTGGCCAGGCGCGCGGTCGGGCAGGGCGCGATGGCCTCGGTGGAACTCTCGATCGAAGAGGCGCGGCGCGCGATCGCGGGTTACGAAGATCGCGTTTCGATCGCGGTCAGCACCAGTCCTGAATCGACGGTGCTGTCGGGCGACCCCGCGGCTCTCGCCGGGATCGTCGAGCAACTCCAAAGCCGCGAGGTCTTTTGCCGGATGGTGAAGGTGGATTTCGCCGCGCACAGTCCGCAGATGGATCCGTTGCGCGCCGAACTGTTAGGGGCGCTCGAAGAGGTGCAGCCGCATCTCGCCTCGATGCCGATATATTCGACTGTGCTGGACGCAGTCGCCGACGGGCCGGAACTCGATGCGCTCTATTGGGCGCGCAATCTCAGGGAGCCGGTGCTGTTTTCAGGATCGATTCAACGGCTGCTGGAAGATGGCTATGACACTTTCGTCGAGATCAGCGCGCATCCGGTTTTGCTCAGTGGAATTCAGCAAGGGCTGCACCACTCGGGCAAGGCGGGCGCAGTGCTCGGGTCTATCCGGCGCGAAGAAGACGAGCATACGGCAATGCTGCGTTCGCTCGGTACCCTATATAGTTCGGGATATGCGGTGGATTGGAACCGTAGCCATCCCGAGCACGGTGAGTGCGTCCGGCTGCCGGCGTACTCATGGCAGCGCCAACGATGCTGGTTAGAGCGAGGATCGGACAGCAGCTATCGATCGGATGATTCAGCAAGGACTCCTGGCGCGGGAAATTCCCTGCTCGGCCGGCATTTCAAAGCGGCCGAGTCGGGCGGCGCCCATTATTGGGAAATCCAGCTGGATAAGGAGGCGCTGCCATTCCTTGATGACCATCGGATCGAGGGCGTCGCGGCGTTGCCCGCATCGGTCTACGTCGAGATGGCATCGGCCGCCGGGCAGGAGGCGCTCGGCACGCGATCGATCGTGGTCGAAGATGTCGAATTTCACCGGGCGCTGTTTATACCCGACGGCGCGAGCATCACGCTTCAGGTGATCGTTGCGCCCGGTGCTGACGGGGCGGCGTCATTTCAAATATACAGTTCTTCCACCGGATCGGAGCGATCGGCCAGGTCGTGGACGCTGCATGCGTCGGGAGAAGTATCAGCTCATCAAGACTCGGGCCTAATGCCTATCCTGGAAGAAGAGCCGGTCGCCGAAATCCAGCTTCGATGCTCCGAGCAAGTATCGGGGGCGGAATACTATCGGCAGCTTGGCGAGAGCGGGGTCCAGTACGGGCTTTTTTTCCAGTCTATTACTCAGTTGTGGCTGGATGGCAAGAGCGTCCTGGGTGAGCTGCGGATTGCGACTGATCAGAATACTAACTTCGATTCCAATAACCTTCATCCGACGATTCTCGATGGATGCTTGCAGGTGCTGGGAGCGGCGGTAGCTACTGAAGCGAAGAGAAACGGCAAACAAGGTATCTTCATACCAACCCGCATCGGCCGGATTCGCGTTCTTGGCCGTCCCGGTGAACATCTATGGTGCCGCGCGCGTGTGCTGGACGAGGACGCCGGCGGGATCGTCGGAGAACTGGGACTCTACGATGAAGCCGGACAGGCGGTTGTCGAAATCCTGGGAGTACACTTCGAATCGCTGGGCAATGATACGAGCAGCGGTCTCGGCGGGAAGATCGACGATTGGCTCTACGAGCTCAACTGGCAGCCCAAAGAGCGCACCGCAGGAAAAGGCGCCGTGGTCAGCGCGTCGCCGTCGAGTCCGGGCAACTGGCTAATCTTTGCCGATAGCGGCGGCGTCGGAGAATCATTGCAGAAAATCCTGGAAGGGCAGGGTGAAAAGGGCATCCTGGTCTCGCGCGGTCAAGCCTACGAACGCACGGACAGCACGCACGTTTCCATTCGCCCGGACCAGCGCGACGATCTCAAGCGGCTGTTCGAGAGCGCGATGGAATCCGATCATCCGGTGTGCCGCGGAATCATCCATCTGTGGAGTCTCGATGCGTCTCTTGCAGAAGATGCCGCAGCCGAAAATGCCACGGTGGCCGCGCTGGAAGCGGCGCAGGCTCTCGGTTGCATCAGCGCTTTGCTGGTGGCACAGGAGATGGCCGGCGTGCAATGGCGCGAGGCGCCGCGCCTTTGGTTAGTCACTCGAGGAGCACAGGCCGCGGGGGAAGATGCTCTGCCGGTCGAAGCGGTTCAAGCACCTTTGTGGGGATTGGGTCGAGTTATCGCACAGGAGCATCCGGCATTGTGGGGAGGGTTGATGGACCTGGATCCGAGGTCCGATCCGGGCGATGGCGCAGCTCGTCAATTGTGGGACGAGATAGTCACTTCCGACGGCGAAAATCAACTTGCGTTCCGCAACGGGCAACGCCTGGTGGCACGGCTCGCGCGCAAGCCTCAATCCAGCTTGCACGAAACTCCGCTGCGATGGCACACGGACGGCAGCTATCTGATAACCGGCGGTCTCGGAGAGCTCGGCCTGAAGGTTGCGCGCTGGATGGTTGCGCAAGGGGCTCGCCGCCTGATCCTGCTTGGACGCACGAAGCTCCCGCCACGTTCAAGCTGGAATGCGCTGGAAAGCGACAGTCGTCTGGCGCGACAAACAGCCGTCATTCGCGACCTCGAGGCATCTGGCGCCAGCGTACATCTGGTATCCGCGGATATCGCGGACGAGGAGCAGATGAGCGCTTTCGTCGAGCAGTACCGTGCTGAAGGTTGGCCCGCGATTCGCGGCGTCGTGCACGCGGCGGGCGTGTTGCATGACGGGCTATTGGTCAAACTCGATGCCGCCGCTATGCATACGGTTCTGCGGCCGAAGATGGCTGGCGGCTGGCTGCTTCATCGCTTGCTGCGTGGAGTGCCGCTGGATTTTTTCATCGTTTTCTCTTCCGCGGGTTCGCTGATTGGGCAGCCAGGCCAAGGCAACTATGCCGCCGCGAACGCGTTTCTGGACGCGCTCGCGCATCATCGAAGAGCGCTTGGTCTCCCGGCCCTGAGTATCAACTGGGGAGCATGGGCCGAACTGGGATTCGCGGAGACCGAAGGTGGCAGGAGTCTGACCCGGCGCCTGTCGCTACTGGGAATCAGGAGCATGCCGTCCGACCGAGCGCTCGAAGTGATGGACCGGCTGATGCGCGGGGACGCGACTCAGGTCGTAGCGCTTCCGGTGAACTGGAGTAAGTATCACGAATTCCATGCGGCAGGCACCGAGCCATCGCTGCTCTCTGAACTGGCTAATGGGACAGCCGCTGCCGCGCCGCTGGCGGCGCGCTCGGGAGAAACGCGCGGCGCGATCCTTGATGCTGATCCGGCGCAGCGTGCACGGCTGCTCGAATCCTATGTGAACGAGCAGGTGGCTCGTGTACTAGGCCTTTCACCCTCGCAACTGGATATACAGCAACCGTTGACCAACCTGGGACTGGATTCCCTGATGGCGGTCGAGCTGAAGAATCGCATCGCGACGGACCTGGGCGTCAACGTACCGATGGTTAAATTTCTGCAGGGCTTCAGCGTCGCGCAGGCGGCAACGCTGCTGCTTGATCAACTGACGGCGGCGGCCGAAAACCCATCAGCCGTTCGGCCTCTGGCCCGCACGCATCGCCAAGCGCGGGACAACAGTACCAGCGACGAGGATTTGTTAGCCAACATCGACGAGCTTTCGGAGGAGCAAGTCAATTCGATGCTCGCCGATATGCTGAGCAAAGATGCGGTTATCTAGTGTCTGATGAAGCCAAGCGGATCGCGGATCTCTCGCCTACGGAAAAGCGCGCGCTTCTTGCCGACCTCATCCGGCAGAAAATGCGTGGGCCGGAGTCGTTCTATCCGCTGTCGTACAATCAGCAGGGAATCTGGTTTCTCTCTCAGTTGGCGCCTGAGAATATGGTCTACAACGTCAGCTTTGCCGCGCGTATCACCTCCGAGCTGAATGTCCCGGCCTTGCGGCGATCGTTTCAGAAACTGGTCGATCGCCATCCCAGTCTGAGAACCACCTTTTCCGTACAGTCCGGAAAACCAGCGCAGCAGGTGCATCACGGCGCGAAGGTCCACTTCGAGGAGTTGGATGCTTCAACGTGGCCACGCGACGAGATGGCGCCGCGGCTGGCCGACGAGGCACATCGGCCATTCGATCTTGAGCAGGGGCCATTACTTCGGGTGAGTGTCTACAGGCGCTCCGCGCGGGAACACTACCTCTTGCTGGTAGTGCATCATATCGTGATCGATTTTTGGTCGCTCGCGATTCTGCTCAATGAACTAGGCGTGCTGTACCCGGCGGAAGCGGCTGGTATGCGGGCAACATTACCACCGCTCGACCTGCAATACGGCGACTATGTTCGTTGGCAATCCGAAGCGCTGGCGGGCGCGGAGGGAGGGCGCCTATGGTCGTACTGGCGCAAACAATTGGCCGGCCAGTTGCCGGTGCTGGATTTGCCGACTGATCGGCCACGCCAGCCGACTCAATCGCATCGCGGCGGGTCGCATGATTTCGTCCTGAACGACGAATTGAGCGGGCGGTTGCGGGCGCTCGCGAAGGCCCAGGGTGCGACGCTCTATGTAGTCATGCTGGCGGTGTTTCAGGCGATGCTCCATTGTCTGTCGAGGCAGGACGACCTGGTAGTGGGCTCGCCGGTGGTTGGCAGGAGTCGCGCGGAGTTCGAAGAAATTGTCGGTCTATTTACTAATCCGGTCTTCCTGCGGGTTAATCTTTCCGGTGATCCGACGTTCCAGGAGTTACTATGCCATGTGCGCCAGACCGTGCTGGCAGCGCTCGAGCATCAGGACTTTCCCACGCTGCTGTTGGTCGAACGGCTGCGTCCCGCTCGCGACTTAAGCCGCCCGCCTATTTGCCAGGTGATGTTTGTGCTGGACAAGCCCCACGGGCTTGCCGAGCAGGGCGCGCCGACATTTGTACATGGGGAGACGGGTCCGACCATGAACTCCGGCGGCCTAATCCTCGAATCATTTCCGCTGGAGCATCGCTCCGCATCGCTTGACCTGGTCTTGCTGGTAGTCGAATCGACTCAGTCGCTTTCGATTTCCATGCGATACAACGCCGAACTCTTTGATCATTCCACCATCATCCGGTTTGGAAAGTACTTTGAAACTCTTCTTGGGCAAGTAGCCAATCAGCCGCAAGTGCGGCTGAGCGGCCTCGCGGAATTACTCGCCGCGACAGACCCTGGACGTCTAGCCGCCCGAAACGATGTGAGAATTCTCGAGGATAGCGAGCGAGAACGCATTCTGGTGGAGTTCAACCAGACCGCGTCTCCTTTTCCCGACGACGTGTGTATCCATCGGTTGTTCGAAGAGCAGGTGGAGCGCACACCGGAGCGGGTAGCGCTCACGTTTGAGAATCAGCATTTGACCTATGCGCAGGTCAACGCACGCGCAAATCAACTCGCTCACTATCTGCGCGGTCGGGGAGTGGGACCCGAAGCACGCGTCGCGATTTGCATGGAGCGCTGTGTCGAGATGGTCGTCGCGCTGCTGGGCATACTGAAAGCAGGCGCCGCTTACTTGCCGATCGATCCTGCATACCCAAAACAACGGCTTGCGTTCACGCTTGAAGATGCGGGAGCGCGAATGCTCTTGACGATGGCACCGTTGCGTGAACGTATGCCGGAGCAGGGAGTGCACCTGATATGTTTGGACACCGAATCGGAATCAATCGCCCGCGAGAATTCGGCTAATCCGCTCATCCTGGCCACGGCGGGCAACCTGGCCTATGTGATTTATACCTCCGGTTCGACCGGCCAGCCCAAGGGCGTGATGGTCGAGCATCGCGGTCTCAGCAATACTGTCAAGTGGCTATTGCAGACGCTGGCGATCACTCCGGATGATATAACGTTTCTTAAGACCCCAATCACCTTTGATGCCGCTGGACGCGAAATCTTTCCGACCTTGCTGGCGGGCGGGCGTCTCATAATTGCGGAGCCGAACGCCCATCGTGATTCCCGGTACATCGCGGAACATATCCGCGACCAGGGAATTACTATTCTCCATTGCGTTCCATCGTTTCTGCGCTTTCTGGCGGCTGAGTCTGCATTCGCGGACGCCGTTTCGTTGCGCGCCGTCATGAGCGGCGGCGAGGCGCTCGCGCCCGATGTGGTCGCGGAGTTCGGCCGGCGTTCCCGAGCTGCGCTTTACAATGTATACGGGCCGACCGAGACGATTATCGATTCGGCGTATTGGCTTTGCGAGGGCACGAGCGATACCTCGATAGTGCCTATAGGACGGCCAATACCGAATGCTCGCATGTATATCCTGGACACCGCTCTTCGTCCCGTGCCAATCAGTGTCGCCGGAGAACTATACATCGGTGGAGTGAGTCTGGCGCGTGGCTATCTAAATCGGCCGGGATTAACCGCCGAGAAATTTATCCCGGATCCGTTCAGTAGCGAGCCCGGCAAGCGGCTCTACAAGACTGGTGACCTCGCACGCTATTTGCCCGACGGAAATATTCAATATGCCGGGCGCAGTGACTATCAGGTTAAAATCCGCGGCTTCAGGATTGAACTTGGAGAGATCGAAGCCGCACTGGCGCAGCATCCGTCCGTCGCCCAGACAATCATTACTATGGATGAAAACGCACGGGGAGAAGGGCGGCTGGTCGCGTACGTGGTCGCTCAGCCGCGATGCGCACCGACCGCGGCCGAATTGCGCACGTTCTTGAAAGACCATCTGCCTGAGCACATGGTGCCCGCGGTATTCATGCCGCTCGACAGCTTTCCTTTGACTACTAATGGGAAAATCGATCGGCGCGGTCTGCCTTCGCCTGGCCTGGCGCGTCCGGAGTTGGATAAAGCATTCGTCGGGTTTACCACTCCCACCGAAGGGCTACTGGCCGATATTTGGTCCCGGGTACTGGGCGTCGAGCGCGTGGGCATTCATGATGATTTCTTCGAGCTGGGTGGACATTCACTGCTTGCCACTCAAGTCGTATCGCGAATCCGTGAACTTTTTCAGGTCGAGATGCCGCTGCGCCGCCTATTCGAAACTCCAACAGTGGCAGGCCTCGCCGAGAGCCTTGAGCTATTGCGCCGGGACGGCCAGAGCCTTACGCTCACACCGATACAACGCGTTCCGCGGGATCGTGACCTGCCGCTCTCCTTTGCGCAGCAGAGGCTATGGTTTATCGATCAACTCGATCCGGGCAACTCGGTATACAACTTCCCAGTGGCAGTCCGCCTCAAGGGGTCGCTCAACGTGGCGGCCCTCAAACAGAGCCTCAACGAGATCGTGCGGCGTCACGAAGCGCTGCGCACTACATTCGCGATGGCCGACGGTCAACCCATTCAGATTATCGCACCGAGTCTCAGTATTAGTTTGCCGACACTGGATCTGGGAGAACTGACCGAGGTTGAGCGAGAGGACGAAGTTAACAGGCTGGTCGTTGAAGAGGCGCGGCGGCCGTTCGACCTGGCTCAGGGGCCTCTCGTGCGGGCAAAGGTATTGCGGCTGGCCGACGACGAGCAGGTCGGGCTGCTCACGATGCATCACATCGTGTCCGATGGTTGGTCGACCGGAATACTGATTCGCGAGATGGCGGCACTGTACCAGGCGTACTGCTCTGAGAATCCGTCGCCGTTGCCGGAGTTATCGATTCAATATGCCGACTTTGCTCAGTGGCAGCGAGAATGGTTGCAGGGCGCGGTGCTTGAGCGACAAGTGGACTATTGGAAGCAACAACTCGCCGGCGCTCCGCCGCTGCTGGATCTGCCTGAGGATCATCCCCGGCCGGCGGTGCAGACCTTTCGCGGCGGTCATCAATCCTTGTTGTTGCCGAAGGAACTCGGCGGCGCACTTAGCACGCTCAGCAGTCAGGAGGCGGCCACGCTTTTCATGACGCTATTGGCAGCGTTCAAAGTGCTGTTGCGCTGTTACACCAGGCAGGAAGATATAGTTGTTGGCACTCCGGTCGCCAATCGCAATCGAATCGAGATTGAAGGACTAATTGGCTTCTTCGTAAATGCTCTGGTGTTGCGCACCGACCTATCTGGCAATCCTACCTTTCGAGAACTCGTACGGCGCGAGCGCAAAGTATGTGTGGACGCGTACGCGCATCAGGATCTGCCGTTTGAGAAGCTCGTCGAGGCATTGCACATCGATCGCGATCTGAGCCGCAATCCATTGTTTCAAGTGATGTTCGTCCTTCAGAATTCGCCAGTGCACGCGGTCGCATTGCCGGGTCTGAGCTTGACTCCCGTGATTGCGGACGGTGGAACTACTCACTTCGATCTGACGCTTCATGTGGTAGATTCCGACCGGGGTCTGGTTGTAACCGCAGCCTACAACACCGATTTGTTTGACGCAGGCACGATAAGTCGTATGTTGTCGCATTACCAGATCTTGCTCGAGGCTATAGTTAGAGATCCCGACCAACGCCTTTCCGACCTATCACTAGTATCCAATTCTGAGCGTCAGCAAGCCCTGTTGGGCTGCGATGACAGCAGCCAGGATTATATCCCGCCGCCAACTATTCATGAGCTGTTTGAAGCCCAGGTAGAGCGAACGCCTGACGCGATCGCACTGGTCTTCGAAGACCAACAATTAAGCTATTGCGAGCTGAACGTTCGCGCGAATCGACTCGCGCATAGCCTGCGGAAGTTGAACGTAGGGCCGGAAGTTGCGGTGGGAGTATGCCTCGAGCGCTCGCTGGAAGTGGTGGTAAGCTTGCTCGGCATTTTGAAGGCTGGGGGCGTGTACCTGCCATTGGACCCGGCTTACCCAAAACAACGCATTGGCTTTATGCTGGAGGATTCGAAGGCCGCGGTGCTCCTGACCCAGACACGGTTGATTCACGGGTTGCCGGAACATTGGGCCCGCGTGGTCGATCTGGATACGGACTCGGAAGCGACCATCCGGGAGAGTGCGGAAAACCCGACCAGCTTAATCCAGCCAGATAATCTGGCCTATATAATTTATACTTCGGGATCTACTGGTCAGCCGAAAGGAGTTCTCGTCTCGCACGGCTCGATCGCGGAGCATTGTTGTGACGCTGAAAAGTACTACGATCTAAAGCCAACCGATCGGGTATTGCAGCTTGCATCGATGAGTTTCGATCTGTCGCTGGAACAGATACTGCCTACCCTCATCGCCGGCGCGCGCCTGGTCGTCGTGGGACAAGAAGTATGGCGAGCGAATGAATTTCACAGCAAAGCGGCCGAATTCGGATTGACCGTAGTGGACCTTCCTACGGGGTACTGGCAGGAGCTTATCCAGGAATGGGCGGCAGGATCGGAGTCGGATTTGAGCGCGCCGTACCGACTGTTCCTCGTCGGCGGAGACGCGATGTCGCCGGAAGCTTTCGATCTCTGGCGGCAATCTCCGCTTGGTGCGATTCGCCTAATCAATGCCTATGGGCCCACCGAAGCGACTATAACTGCAACCGCGTTTGAGACTGGATCGCTATCCCATAACGGCGTGCGATTTCATCGAGTTCCGATCGGTCGCCCTCTGGCTAACCGTGAGATCTATATTCTGGACAGGGACTATAATCCAGTTCCGATCGGAGTTCCGGGCGAGCTTCATATCGGAGGCAGGAGCTTGGCGCGAGGATATCTGAACCGGCCGGACCTGACCGCTGACAAGTTTGTTCCGAATCCGTTCAGTCACGTGGCCGGCGCGCGAATGTACAAAACTGGCGACGTGGCAAGGCAATTGGCCGACGGTAACATTGAGTATATCGGGCGGACCGACCATCAGGTGAAGATCCGCGGATTCAGAATCGAGCTCGGGGAAGTCGAGGCGGCTCTCGCTCAACATCCTTTCGTGCATCAAGCGATTGTGTCTACTCATCAGGACGGCCGGGGAGAGAAGCGCATGGTTGCGTACGTGCTCGGTGATCACGAGCATGCTCCAACGGCGAATGACTTGCGGTGCTTTCTGAAAGACCGGGTGCCTGAGTACATGGTGCCCTCGGTATTCATGTTGCTCGAATCGATGCCTCTGATGCCTAATGGGAAAGTGGATCGCGGTGCCCTGCCCAAACCGGATCAGACGCGGCCCGAAATGGGAAAGATATTTGTGGCGCCGCGAGACGAACTGGAACGTCAACTGACAGCGCTGTGGGAAGAGGTGCTTGGCGTTCGGCCGATCGGAGTGACCGACAATTTCTTTGAACTCGGAGGACACTCGCTATTGGCGGTGCGGTTGTTCGCGTTAATCGACAAGCGACTGGGTAAGAGACTTCCGTTGGCGGCGCTTTTTCAAGGGGCAACCGTCGAGGGGTTGGCCGCTATCGTCCGCCAGAATTCGTTGTCAGCAGCGCCATCATCGCTGGTACCTATCCAGCCACTGGGCAAAAAACGACCGCTCTTTCTGGTGCATCCGGCGGGCGGACACGTCTTTCCGTTTATCGGTCTGGTGCAATGCCTGGGTTCCGATCAGCCCTGTTACGGACTGCAAGCCCGAGGTGTGGAAGAAGGGCAGGAAGCGCATACGCGAATCGAGGATATGGCTGCTTGTTATATTCAAGCTATTCAGTCGGTGCAGCCGGAAGGGCCTTACCTATTAGGTGGTTGGTCGATGGGTGGCGAGATAGCCTTCGAGATGGCGCAGCAGCTATACGCGCGGGGACAAAAGGTAGCCTTGCTGGCTCTGCTCGACGCTCGCATTCCCTCTACCGTTGAGAATGTCGCGGACGAAGATTTCGAAGCGATGTTGCTGGCTGATGTAATCCGTTATTTTGATCTTTCAGCCGATCTCGGCAAGGGCGTTGCGTTTTTGCCACCAGGTGAACTTTTGGCGCGCGTGCTGGAGCAGGGGAAGAGCGCCGGGTTGATACCACCTGATATTGAAGCTGATCAAGCGCATCGCTTGATCGAGCTCTGTAAATCGGATTTTCGAGCTAGTCGTAATTACGTACTGCATCGCTATCCCGGTCGAGTGACTCTGTTCAAGGCTAATGAGAACCCGTCCGGAAATGCTATCGATTCGACTCTTGGGTGGAGTGATTGGGCCGACGAAGGGGTCGATGTGCATATCGTTCCCGGCAATCACGCCACCATGATTTACAAACCGAATGTCGAGACTCTGGCCGCGAAGCTGGCAGCGTGCATCGAACAGGTGCAACCGGATCTCGAAATATAGGCAGCAAGGTCAAGCCATCGGGCGAATTGATGAAGGACGCGCAATGAACAACGACGAAGACAAAAGCACAAAATATAAAGTCGTGGTGAATGACGAAGAGCAATTCTCGATCTGGGCCGCCGACCGCCCGAATCCCAGCGGATGGCGCGACGCGGCTAAGCGAGGATCTAAATCGGAATGCCTGGCGTACATCAATGAAGTGTGGATCGATATGAGACCGCTCAGTCTCCGCAAAAAGATGAACATTCCAGCAATTGTGCCGGTGCTTTCAAGGGTTCATTTGAACGGAAATCACCTGAATGGGAGCGGAAGGAAAGGGTGACTGCTGGCGCCCTATCTGACGCCTGGATTGCGGGCCGCAAGCGGAATCCGCGGGCGCGCCTGCGCCTGTTCTGTTTTCCATACGCCGGCGGTGCGGCGTCGGTGTTTCGTAACTGGTCAGAGGGCCTGCCCGCCGACGTTGAGGTCTGCCCGATTCAGTTCCCGGGACGCGGAACTCGATTAATGGAACCTCCGTTCAGGAAGGTTCCTCTTCTGGTCGAGGCGCTGGCCGAAGCGCTACTTCCATTGCTCGACAAGCCATTCGCTTTTTTCGGTCATAGTCTTGGTTCTCTTGTGAGTTTTGAACTTGCCCGACGGTTTAGGGCAATTAGTCAGACCAGTCCCGTCCGAATTATAGTGTCGGCGGGACCCGCGCCGCAAATACCTTATCGAGGCCAGCCGATTCATAATTTGCCGGAATCTGAATTTTCGGTGGAATTGCGCCGCCTGAATGGTACTCCGGAGGAGCTGCTGAAAAACCGGGAACTCATGGATATCGTGCTGCCGTCGCTGCGCGCGGATTTCGCGCTGTACGAAAGCTACCGGTATTCGTGGGAGCCTCCGCTAAGTTGCCCGATTTCCACTTTCGGTGGTATGAGTGATGAGAAAGTGAGTCATCGCGATCTCCAGGCATGGCGCGATCAGACGAATGGTTCCTTCTCGATCCGGATGTTTCCCGGCGACCACTTCTTCCTGCAAACGACTCAGCCGCTGGTTCTTCAGGCACTCTCGCGGGAACTGCGATGAAGGGCGCAGAGACGACGGCCGCGTCTGTTGACGTCCAATGGTTATCGTCTTGCGGGCATCTGCGCCTCGGAAGCGACGCGGTGCATGTTTGGCGGGCCTGCCTGGATCAGAGCCCTTTGCAATTAAATAACTTCCAAAACACGCTGGACGACGACGAACGATCGAGAGCCCGCCGATTCTACTTCAGCCGCGACCGCCAGCGCTTTATTGCGGCTCGTGGAATACTCAGGTCGCTCCTCGCCGGCTATCTGGGCACGGTCCCCAATAGCATCTCTTTCATTTATGGTACACATGGAAAGCCCGCCCTGGCCGCGGAATGCGGCGCTGACGCGATACAGTTCAATCTTGCTCATTCTCACGGAACGGCCCTTTATGCTCTTACTCGTGGCCGCGGGATCGGCGTCGATCTCGAATTCATCCGCTGTGATTTGAAAGTTGAGCAAATCGCCGGGCAATTTTTCTCGCACAGCGAGATTATTGCGCTTGGAGCGCTTCCACCGAGCGTTCGGGAGTACGCATTCTTTCTCTGTTGGACCCGCAAGGAGGCGTACATCAAGGCAAGAGGTGAAGGACTCTCGATACCACTGGACCAGTTTGACGTGTCACTGATTCCCGGAGAACCTGCGGCGCTATTGAACACCCAGCCGGATTCAGACGAAGCTTTTCGATGGTCGCTGCTGAACCTGACTCCCGCCTGCGGCTACGCTGCCGCCCTTGCCGTCGAAGGACGCGATTGGACGCCGTCCTTTTGGCAATGGCCGCGCCACGTAATTGAGCGCTGAGCACGCACCGGTTAGCAAAGCGGAGGCAGTTGCTTTGGCGCGTCGGAAGGGTATAGCCTAATTTTACCTCCCGAGAGTTTGCTTCCATCTTCCACCTCTACTTGAGGAAGAGTTGCAGTTTCCAGGCGGTATGCGTGCGGAACGCCTGCATCGTAGCAGGTGGTGCGTAAACCTGTGCGTCGACACGCATCGTCGTCTTGTAGGAGATCCAAATTTCCACAACAGGCACTTGATCATCGATGCGACTCCGGATTCTGATTATTTCGCTCATAGTAATTGCGGCGGTTTTGACTCAACTGCCTGCGGCGGGCCGCGCCGATGTGGTTCTGGCACCGAGTACCCAGTCGGGTGCGAGCGGTGCGATGGATACATGGCTGATGGCGCGTGGCCTGGTCGGTCGGGCCATGACTGGCGAGCAATCCGGGGCCCGCCTGATCACGCCGCCATCGGGAGTGGAGGTTGACGAAACCAGCCAGAGTGTTGATCGGACTGGGCAGGAATTGATGCGGGTCAAGGCGTGGGACGAGATCGTGGGCGAGAACCGGGTTCACATTGAGGTGAGCACGCTGCCCGATGGTCAGTACGAAGTTGGTTTTTGGCTTTTCTCCAATCATCAACCCGGTTGCACGACGTTCCAATGGACGCTGTTCGATAAAGGCCGCGCGCTGCAGAGCAGGTTCTGGCGCAACGACGCGAGGCCCAAGTTGACTGGATCACCCAATCTCCCGACCTACCTCTATCCCGATGCGGTTCCATGGATGGCTTTTCTGCGCGTCCTGGATACGCCAAACGTACCGAGCGAGGGCGCGGAAGGAACGCTGAATCAGCAAATCACACCGTACAATTACGTTGGGCAGGATGTTACCGTCGGGCGGATCGAGAATGTGACCGTACCGGCTGGCAGTTTCTCAGCGTACAAGGTCACCGCCCAGGTCGACATCGCGACCATGATGCCGAACTGGCCGCGCTTCCTTCTGGAAATAATCAAGCCGGCGATTCCGAAAGACACGCTCTATTTTGAATCGACGGCGCCCTTTCGCCTGCTCAAACAGGAAGGTCCAATCTTCGTTGGAGGCTCCGAAGTTACGACGCAGCTAATCCGTTTCTATACCGCTGGAGCGCAGCCTGTCGCCACGGTCGCCGCCGCGCCGCCGGCCATACCGATCGCGCAATCATCACTACCAAGCCGTTGAACAGAACGTTCGATTCCTGCCCGATCCACTCCCGCGGACACCAGCCGAAAAATAAATAGCTGATTCTCAGTTCGCTGAAATACGCGCCGCGGCCGGGATTAGTCCGCCTGATCGCTGCGCTATTTCGCTCGACTCGGCCGTTAGCCACGCGTCTCTCAAGGCGCAACTGGACCAAGGGCCGTTGCATTTGGACTCCCGGCCTGTCAAATAGATCAGTAGTCGTTTTCACTAGAACAGCTCGAAAAAGTAAATATTTTCTACCCGGGAGGCCATAATTGGTCTCGATGGCGTGGTGCGCTTATCGCGTCAGCCGCCGCGGAACATGAACTTGCGATCTCCAAAAGTAGTGATCCTGGAGAATCTAATGTCCACTCAGTTCGTTGTTCCTGAAGAGGAACAGGTTGAGAAAGCGGTCCACGCCAATGTCTACTCTGATTTAATCCGCAGGCTTAACCACCAATCGGTGGTGAAACATTTTGACGCCTACGCGGACATCGCGTGGGATGCTCCCGAGTTCCGCATCGATCAGGATGATTCGCGGTGGGAACTCGAACCGGACGACGTGCTTGGCGCGACCGAATGGTACCGCTCGCAGCCGGCGGGAATACGGTCGCGAATCGGCCTTAGCATGTTGGTCAACTTCATGAAGAGCGGCGTGATCTTCGAATATGTACTCAAGCGCGGCCTGCTTGAGTTCGCGAGCGGGCTGCCGAGCGGGTCGCCGGAATTCCGATACTGCTACCACGAGACCATCGAAGAGGCGCAGCACTCACTGATGTTCCAGGAGTTCATCAACCGGACCGGCTTCAAGATTCCTCCGTTGAACGGGCTCGAACGCCGGGGTGCCGACTTTGTGGTCAAGTACGCGCGCAAGTTTCCGGAATTGTTCTTTATCTTCGTACTGGCGGGTGAACATCCGATTGATTATGTGCAGCGCCAGACTTTGCGCAAGAACCGTGAGCAGACGCATCCGCTGATTCGGCGGATCATGCAGATCCACGTGACCGAGGAGGCGCGCCACATCAGCTTCGCGCGTCACACCTTGCGCAAGGACGTTCCGGATCTGAGTAACAGCCGCCGCGCGCGGCTCGGACTGTGCGTGCCTGTCATCCTGGGCGTCATGGGCAAGATAATGATGGAGGCGTCGCCATCGGTAGCGCGCGAATTTAACATTCCGCGTGAAGTTGTGGACGCCGCGTATCATAAGAATCCGATTCACCGCGAGCGCGTCTACGAAGCCTCGAACAAGCTGTTTGGCCTGTGCGGCGATTTGGGCCTGATGAATAGATGGTCACTGCGTTTGTGGAAAGCGATGCGAATTCTGCCGGAAGCCGGAGCCTTCGTTCCCGCTGCCGCGCAAGTGAGGTAGTTAGTCAGGCAACGGCGGCAGTCTGGCTATTTCGTGTATTGTCGCTGACTATCTGGCCGTCGCGCAGGCGGATCAAGCGATGAGCCCGCTCCATGACCTGCGGATCGTGGGTGGAGAAGAGGAAGGTCGTCCTTGTCGTACGATTGAGCTGTTCCATCACATCGAGGAGGGCGATAGCGGAGGCCGAGTCCAGATTCGCCGTCGGCTCATCTGCCAGAATGAGCGCGGGCTCTGTGACCATTGCGCGAGCGACCGCGACGCGTTGTTGCTGGCCGCCGGACAATTCCGCGGGGCGGCGATCTTCAAGACCAGCGAGACCGATCTCCGAAAAGAGTTTCTCGACTCTTGCCCTGCGCTTGCGCGCCGGCATCCCCTGAAGCAGCAAAGTAAATTCGGCATTTTCCAGAGCGGTCAGGACGGGCAGCAGGTTGTACGTCTGGAAGACAAAGCCGATGCGCTGCAAACGCACATGAGCCAGATCACCTGAAGATAGTATTTGAAGGTTCTGACCCGCCACCCATATCTCGCCATTGTCGGCGCGATCGAGTCCGCCAATGATGTTGAGTAGCGTGGTTTTGCCTGAACCGGACGGTCCAGCCGTGGCCGCAAATTCTCCGGCGGCGATGCTCAGAGTCACGCCACGCAGAGCAGGAACCTCAATTGGTCCGGTGCGATAGGTCTTTCGCACGTCACTCAATTTTACCGCCCATTCGTCCATATCTTCCTCTTTGCTTAAACCACCTTCAGGGCGTCCGGCAGGTCGGTCTGCGCCGCTTTGAGGGCAGGATAAAAGGAGATGATAGTCGCCATCGCGAACACGATGCTGACCGACCAGACGATTCGATCCGCGCTCAGGCGCGAATAGAGAATCGGATCAAAGACCAGCGCGGGTGGCAGACCGGCCTTGAAGACCCAGCGCAGATCCAATCCGGCGGTAGCGAAATAATGCTGTACGCTCAAGCCCAACGCCAATCCCAGAACCAAACTGATTGCAGTGAGGGCGAGCGATTCGCCGATAACCATCAGCGCCAGTTGCCGAGGCCGCAGACCAAGAGCTTTACTGACGCCAAATTCATAGCGGCGCTCGAGCACTCGCATAAGAATCGTGTTGAGAATTCCCAGTCCCACCATCGCCAGGATCACGCCATTCATTACATAGTTGAACGCGTGGTCGAGCCCGAGAATCTGGGCTAGCATCGGGAGCGACTCCCGCCACGTCAGGACTTCAACCGGCTCTCCCGCCAACTGCTTTCGTAAAGCTCGTGCAACCATAGGCGAGTCACCTTCCTGTGCGAGCAGAAGGGTCACCTGGGTTACCTGGTCACCGGTTACTCCCAGCAGCGCCTGTGCCGCAGGCAAGGGCAGGTAAATCATGTTGGCATCGATCCCCTGAATTCCCGTGCGAAAAATTCCGCTCACGCGCAAGAGCGTGCTTTGCATCTCATCGCCGTCGCCGTTCGCCGTCGCGGCGCCTGACGGTCGCAGCGACTGAGTCATCAGTACCGCTTTGGAACCTATCTTCAGCTCGAGCTTGCGCGCTAGTTCATCACCGACCACGACTCCCGAGAGCTTGTCGTTACTGGAAAGGTAGGTGCCTTCAACCATCCGCTGCGGAATCAATGATACCGCGCGGTCATCCTCCGGTATCACTCCTACGATTTTGACGCCGGCAGAACTCGCGGAGGTGCTCATAAGACCGGTGGCCAGAAGCCTTGGACTAATTCCTCGCACAACATGCCTGATGTTTCCGGTCTGCAAAAAGTTCTCGATGTTGGCAACGTCTAGCGCTGGAAGCAGCAGTTCGTCCGAGCCGGAGTCTTGATATCCCTTCGCCTGGACGACCACATGGCCCGGTCCAAACCGCACCCCGTCCGCAATAGTCTGTTCGTGGCCGCCATCGAGCAGACCCAATGAGACCAGCAACAATGCCAGCCCGAGACCTAGGGCCAAGGCTGTCAGCATGGTACCTCGGGGATTGCGCCAAAGGTTGCGCCAGCTAATCTTCACCAGCAGTAATAGACTCGTCACGGCTAAACCTTACGCATCGCTTCCGTCGGCCTGAGCTGCGCGGCGCGCCATGCGGGATATAGCGCGGATACCAGTGCCGTCACGGCGAGCCCAACGGCCGCCTGGCTGTACGCGGTAAAATCCTGCCGGCCGTACCACAGATGGCCAACTACGACTCCCGCCACGGAGACCACCTCGCCGGTCGCGCCACCCAAATCAAGACCGTGCACCTGCAAATACCAGAGGAGGGGAACTCCAAGCGCTGCTCCCAGCACCAGACTCGCCACGGCGAGGCCAACGGCTTCGGTCATAATCAGTCCAATCACCTGGGCGGGGCGCATACCCACTGCCATGAGCATGCCGAATTCGCGGGTGCGCTCGAACACCGCCATCAGCATTGTGTTCATCACACCGATGACCGCGACCAGGAAAAAAATGAAAAAGAGCACAACTGTGACGCCTTGATTGAACTGAACGTAGTTGGCCAATTCAGGCGCCAACTCAGGCCATGCCTTCACGCGCACGGGGAGCGTCTTACTCAGCCGGATCTCTAGTGCGGCCGCCACAGTGGCAGCAGCCGTTATATGATTCAGCTTGATACCCACTTCGTGGATCCTGGCAGGTGCAAGGTGCAGCAGATCCTGGAGGGAGGTCAAAGACATGAGAACCAATCCACGGTCCACGGCGTCCAGACCGGTGTGAAGAATCCCCACGACGGTATAAACATCATTGCCCATCGAACCGTCCGCCGCCTGCGTCAGCAAAACGATTTCTGCTCCCAATCCAATTCCAATCGTACTGGCCAGCTTGTCGCCGATTACTACCCCCTTTGGCGCATGCGTGGTCAAATAACCACCTTTTATTATCTGCTTGTTCAAAGTAGTGATCTTCGGTTCCTGATCGGGAACGACGCCCATCAGCTCCACTCCAGCGGAGCGATGGGCCGCGCTCAGCAGGCCGTATCCGTAAACCCGTGGCGCCACGGCAATGACACGCCGATCTGAGGCGATCGTGGCGAGCAGCGCGCTGACATCCGTTCCCTGCCGCCCGCCCAGGGTTTTCTGCAGCGCGCGATTCGGGTAATAGCCGGGAGCGTGTACCTGAATCTGAGACATGACCAGACAGGTGCCATTCTGGATCATCTGCCATCGCAGGCCAGCCATAAGGCATGCCACGAACAGCAGCATCGCATAGCCGAACGCGATCGCCGCCATAGTAATGAAGGTACGCCGGCGATTGCGCCAGAGATTGCGCCAAGCTAGCTGTGGAAGGCCCAGGTTCATTGCTGTTAATGCGGTAGCGTGAATGTTCCGTCGCTAATTGGCACGTCGAACGCGATATCCTCATAGTCGATAGTGGTGTGAGTATCAGCCTTGTCTGCCGACTGCATGACCAGGTGAGTCGGAATGACCTTGCCGCCCTCTTTCTTATAGTCAGAAAAGGTAAGGTCACGAACCAGCTTCCCGTCATCGCCGTAGTAACCCTGCCATGTGGGGACCGAGTCGGCCTGGCGAAACTGTAGGACGATCTTGCTCCACACCACCGCCGCATCTGGCTTGGGTGTCAGCGTATATTCATAAACCGCAACGCCGCCGCGGGTTCCCGTAAAGGAGGTGGCAATTGTATAGTCGCGCGCGAGAAAAGGCTCCTTCACCAGGTCATCAATGGTGAAGTCGCTTCCCATCCACGACGTCATCGCCATCGAGGAAGGGATGTGGACCGTTCGGTTCGATTTGGGCAGGTAGTATCTGATATCGCTGCCCTCTTTGAGGACGGCGGTGCCGGCCTCATCCGGAGGACTGATGATACGTACCAGAACCTTGTCGCCCAGCGACCAGATCTTCATCGATAGATCGCGTTGTCCATCTTCATTGGAGATCTGCATCTTCACCGTTGCGATGCTGGACTTGCTGTTGAAAAGACTGGCTACCCGTTTCACGGAGTCCTGGGCCGTTTGATCATTGGCGGCATTGGTTACGTGAGGTAAATTCAACAGGGCCAGACCAAGGATGAGAATCGCGCTTTTCGTTTGCCAGTGCATATAAGTCCTCTGCCTAGCCAATCTTGTACTCAGGTGTAAAGTCGTTTGCGGCTTCGGAGGCCCCTTCCGCGAGCGGGGTTCGCATAGCTATTCCCATAGGTATTCGCACAACAAAATTGAAAACCGTTACAGCCAGCGACAATGCAAACAAATTGTTCTTGGACGCGAAACGGGCGAAGGCCAGGATAAAGACCATCTGCGTCGTTCCGATTCCGCCAGGTGAGAGTGCCGAATTCCCGATCGCCACGATGAAGGGCGTCAATGCCAGCGTCTGGACCAACGATATCTGGATATGAAAGCTGACAAACTGACCATAGAGCGCAAAGCCCGCGCCCAGGACGATTAGAGTGCGGATGCCGAATAGCATGAGGCATTGCGTAGCCCGCGCGGCCCGGAAACTCGCCAGCGACGGCCGTTCATATATCCATCGGAGCGAATTGCCGGTGGGAAACCGCTTCCCCCATGAAATGAAAAACGAAGCGATGAGACAGCTCGCGCCTAATATGCCTGCAGCGTAGGCAAGACCGAGCCTAATTGGTGATGTCGGGACCAGTACGATCGCGACGAGCGCCAATATAGCCAGCAGGGTAGCGTCGAGGTAGGCCTGAAACAGTAAAGTGCATCCGGCCATTATCCACGGCACGCGTTTGCGTGCGTGAAGGAAAAGCACAAACGCGCCGCTGGCGACCCAGGAATTTACGATTTGAAGAAAATAGACGGCGGCCATCGTCGGAAGCAGTTCAATCGTCCCAGTCGGACTATGAAAATAGCTGAACAAACGGGAATACAGGAACGTCTCGCCGACGAACCAGCATAGAAAGCCGCCCAGGCTGGCAATGACGAATATCCAGGGTGAGGCGTGGCTGGCGACATCGACGACCTGGGTCCATGAAACACCGCGCGCCGCGTAGCATACGATTGCCGCAGCGATCGCGTAGATTATTAGATTCTGTATCGCGGGCTTCCGCGCCAAAAACCGGATTTTCAGATCGATCCGATTTTGCCAGCTATGCGCGTCGGTTCGTCGTTCTCCGACAGCGCTATTCGGATCCGAAGCGGGGTCATTTTTTGTAGGTACTGGCAAAACGGTTTCAGAAAGGGGCGACGTGTCATAGAAGCGCATCACGTGGCGAGCGCAACAGGCCCGACGCGGATGCGCATCGAACCGGTCTGTCGCTCTCCAGCGAGGCGTATTCCTAATAGGTGCTTGTGGTACTGGTCGAGGTATGCCTGCTGGTGTCGCCAGCGGGCGAGTTGTTGCTCGAATTCGATGAGGAATCGCGTTCGCTGTTGGTGGTCGATGGCGCGACTGCAGGCGCCGGCGCCGCAAGTAATGCCGGGTGTGCTGCAACGACAACCGGAGCCGGGTGCGCCGCAGCTGGCGGCACCGCAGTCGTGGTCTCGCTGCTGCTTGTGGTGTTAGTACTTTGAGCGAATCCCACGGATGCGCCGCCGAATACGATCGCGATACCAAAAGACCAAACTGCAATTCTGCATGAACGCTTCACAAGTATATCTCCCTTATTTTTCCCGACGATCAGTCAACTCCAGAGTAGGGTTGCATTCGGCTTCACGGCAAGAATGTCCGCGGTATTGAATGTGGGTTGAGTGCCGTGGGGAACGTAATGGGCGCGTTCGCGTTCATCTGGTACGGTACGCGCTCAGCCGATCCCGAAGCGTGCCATCGCGGTGATGCGGCTTGGCTGAGGGACCTGATTTGGTCGCTCGAACTCGTAATTAATGATGGTATAATTAGGTAAGTGGAGCCGAAAACATGCGTTTGAGTTCGACAGTTAAATTGCGCCAGCGAGGAGCAGCCTGATGCCCGATCATTTGGGGAGGCACGCGGTGGTAATCGGCGGCAGTATCGCGGGAATGACCGCCGCACGCGTGCTGGCGGACTATTTTGGCCAGGTCACGGTGCTCGAACGCGATCTGGTCGAGTTGCAGCCCGTGGTGCATAAATCCGTTCCGCAGGGGAACCATCTGCACGCGCTGATGCTGGGTGGGCAGCAGGTACTGTCGGCACTCTATCCCGATTTTACCGATCGGCTGGTCAAGCTCGGCGCTGTGCGCTTTCGCTTCGGCATTGAGGCGGCCTTCTTTTTTCCTGCGGGCAAGGCCTATACGCCGTCCGGTTCGGTGCGGTCGCCGCGCGACCTCGGCGTCGACGGCTTCAGCCAGAGCCGCGGTTTGCTGGAGCATTGCGTCCGGCAGTGCTCGATGGAGGTGGCGAATATCAAATTTGAATTCGGTGCGGCGGCCGAAAGTATGATCTACGAAAACGGACAGGTCGGCGGCGTCCGCTTCAATCGCGGCGGAGTAGCCGACTCGATCGCCGCCGACCTCGTCGTGGACGCCGGCGGGCGCGGCTCGCGCGCCCCGCGATGGCTGCGCGAAATGGGTTTCGCAGAGCCCGAAGAGACCGTTATCGGCTGCGATTTTGCCTACACGAGCGCCAAATTTCGCAAGCCCCCCAGCTACGACGGGGTCGAACGCGTGATGCTCTTTGGCGGCCCGCCGCCGAAATACACCAGCGGTGCGGGAATCGGCGAGATCGAGAACGATAGCTGGATGGTTAGCGTCGCCGGGCGCTTCGGCGACTATCCGCCGAGCGACGAGGAAGGCTTCATGGCCTTCGCCAAAGCGTTGCCGACACATAAGTTCTACAACCTGATCAAGGATGCCGAAAGGATCTCCCCGATCACCCATCATCGCTTTCCGACCAGCGTGCTGCGTCATTACGAGCGCCTGCCCGCGTTTCCCGAGCGGTTCGTGGTCCTCGGCGACGCCATCAGCAGCTTCAACCCGGTCTACGGCCAGGGTATGAGTTCGGCCGCCAAACAGGCCGCCGCGCTGCAGGGTCTGCTGGCCGAGCGCGCTGCGGGTGCGCATGGCGACGGCCTCAAGCGCCTGGCTGCGGCCTTCTTTCCGCGCGCGGCCGAGGTCGTCGCGTCGCCCTGGATTTTGGCCGCCGGCGCGGACTTCGCCTATCCGCAGACCACCGGCGAACGGCCGCCCAGCATGGATGAGGGCGGGCGCTATTTCGCGGCCCTCGATACGCTGGTGGTCGAAGACGTGAACGTGCATCGCCTGGTGACCGAAGTGTTCCAGTTGGCGCGTCCGCTTGCCGATCTGATGTCCGATCCGTTGCGTACGCGGGTGCTGGCGCGGATGGCCGAGCGGGCGGAAAAATGACGCTTGCCGCGAATGCTGTCAGTGGCGGGCGGTAAGTGCTAGGTATCATTTCATCCGTACGCAAAAGCGTCAGTTCCGCGCCCGTGCGGCAAGGCAGGAGGACCATTTGATGGCGACGACGCATAAAGGATTTTCCCACGTCGGGTTATCGACGCTTGACCTCGACAAGACCCGCGCATTTTACGAGGGTGTGCTGGGCTTCAAGGCGGTGATCGCAGATACGATCAAGATTCAGGAAGGCGGCCGCATCCGGCATGTATTTTTTGACACCGGCCGCGATCAGTTGATCGCCTTCATGGAGCCGCGCGGAATCCCCGGTGTGCCAGTGGAATTCGATGCCGGGATCAATCGCGGTCTAGGCGTGCCGGCGGCCTTTTATCATTTCGCCTTCGAGGCCGGCACCGAGGCTGGCTTGGCCGACAAGCGCGACGAGCTGCGGGCCAAGGGCGTCGAGGTCACCGACATCGTCGATCACGTCTGGTCGAAGTCGATCTATTTCAAGGATCCCAACGGGATGTCGCTCGAGTATTGCTGCCTGGTGCGCAACTTCACCGCCGACGACGCGAGTATGCAGGAGCGCTTCACGCTACCGCTCGCGGCGCTGGGCCTGGGGAACCGCGATTCGGCCGAGATCACTGCGGCGCAGTCGGTTCGCGATCGGCCGAAGAGCTGACGTTCCGAACAGTAATTGGTCCTCGGGCCGGCGGCTCGGCAATGCTGGGCCGCCGCCAATCGATCGGCCGGCTTCGCGCGGCTGGCGATGCGCGGCGGCTGCGCGGAATCGATCGACCAGGCAAATCAGCCGAGGCGACGTAGGAGCCGCCAGATGAAGAGCGCCGATCACGCCGATCCGCACGCTCCACATGATCGCGACGGCCTCCTGCCCACCACCGTGGTCGGGAGCTATCCGCAACCCGAATGGCTAATCGATCGGCTCAAGCTGCAGGAGTCCGGCGTGCCGCGCGTGCGATCGCCGGAAATCTGGCGGGTCGCGCCGGAGCTGCTTGATCAGGCGCAGGACGACGCGACGATAATCGCGATTCACGACATGGAGCGCGCCGGCATCGATATTATCACCGACGGCGAGGCGCGCCGCGAAAGCTACTCCAACCGTTTCACTACGGCGCTCGAGGGCATCGACCTCGAGCGTCCCGCATTGATTGATCGCGCCGGAATGAAGATCCCGATTCCGCGCGTGGTCGGCAGGATCCGCCGCACGCGGGCGGTCGAGGTGCGCGACGTTGAGTTCCTGCGCCAGCATACGGACCGGTTGATCAAAGCGACCCTGCCCGGCCCGTTCACGATGGCGCAGCAGGCGAAGAACGAATTTTATGCCGACGATGCGGAGTTGATCATGGACTTCGCGGCGGCCGTCAACCAGGAGGCCCGCGACCTCAAGGCCGCCGGCGCCGACGTGATCCAGCTCGACGAGCCATGGCTGCGGATGGATCCCGAGGGCGCGAAGCGGCACGCTGTGCGGGGCCTCGATCGCGCACTCGAAGGCATCGCCGGCGCGACCGCCGTGCATCTGTGTTTTGGCTATGCGCAATTGGTCAAGCGCAAGCCAAGTGAGTATTCGTTCCTGCGGCAGTTAGCCGCCAGCACGGTGCGCCAGGTCTCGCTCGAGGCGGCGCAGCCGAATATCGATCTGGGCGTGCTCAAGGACTTCGCCGGCAAGAAAATCATTCTCGGTGTAGTGAGTATCGACGAAGCGGCGATCGAGACCGCCGAGGAGGTCGCCGCACGCATCCGGCACGGGCTGAAGTACGTCGCGGCGGCGGACCTGATTCCAGCGCCCGACTGCGGCATGAAGTACCTGCCGCGCGCTATCGCCTATCGCAAGCTGCAGGCGCTCGCGCACGGCGCCGCGATCGTCCGCGCCGAGTTGCGCTGACGCGGATATAATCCCGTCAGACGATTGTGCCGAGCCGTCGCAGTATTGGCATTACCTCGTCGGCAAAGCGTACCGTGTCGCGATAGTAATCCAGAAAGACCATCAGCGCCCCGTCCATCCCGGCCTTATACAGTTCGCTGAGCTTGATCGCGACCTGCTCGGCGGTGCCGATTACCGGTAATGCGCCGCCGCCGATCGCAAACATCTCGAGGCTGAAGTCGTTGAACGAGCCGCTGCGTCCGGTGAGTCCATCGGCCCAATTGCGCGCCGCCTCGAGGTCGATATGTTCCTTGAGGCGGGCCACTTCGGCGTGGGCTTCCGCCTCGGTGTCGCGCCACAGCACGTAAGGATAGAGGCAGCATCTCACCCGGCGGCCGTGAACCGCGGCGCGCGACTTGATATCGGACGTGACCCCGGCGACCGACTCAATCGAAGGCGGGCTGATGAACGCCCAATCGCATAGCCGCGCGACCAGTTCCTTGGCCTCCTCGGAGACCCCCGCATTGGCGATCGGCGGATGCGGCCGCTGAATCGGCTGCGGACTAACGTAGCCATTGGTGATCGTGTACCACGGCGAATCGTAATTGAAGGTGCCCGGCTCAGTGGTCCACAAGCCCTTGATGATTTCGATATAGGCGGCGGTTCTACGGTAGCGTTCGGTGTGGTCGAGCACCGGGATATTCATCTGGCCGAATTCCCGCTCGCTCCATCCGCTCACCACGTTGAGCCCCCAGCGTCCGTTGCCAATGTGATCGAGCGTGCCGCCCATCTTGGCGGCGACCAGCGGATGGAACAGCGGTACATGGACCGTCGAGAACACCTTGATGCGTGCGGTGTTGGCGAGAATCGCGCTGGCCCACGTCATGGTCTCGAGCGAAGTGCCGAGATACTGCGTCACACCGCCGAAATCGCGCCATTTGGCCACCGGAAAGAGAAAGCTGAAACCGGCCGCTTCGGCGGCGCGCGCAATCTTGAGATTACTCGCGTAGGTCCAGTCGTCGACGTCGGGTTTGTAGGTGCTGATCGAATAAGCGTAGCGGCAGTTGGGCATGAAGAGTCCGAGTTGCAGGCGATCGTCCGCCGCCGGATCGACCTCGCCGATGTTCTGCTCTGTCATCTGTTCGCCTCCTGCGCTCGCGGCCGATTCGGGACGCGCTTGCTGGCCGGTTTCACGCGGTTGCGCAGTCTAGCATGGGGCCGAACGATTATTCGCAGGGCGGCGTCCGACTGACCGACCGACGCATGCGCTCGGCGCGGCGATGCACCTAGGGAACCTCTGCACAAGTTAGGTTGTCATTCTGAGCGCAGCGAAGAATCCC
>JADEYI010000721.1_pt1 | contig 37707 bp, 48 predicted proteins | sample 8542331 | NCBI WGS metagenome assembly JADEYI01 (sample SAMN16510988, study PRJNA670497) | mine drainage metagenome | isolation source: biofilm near Copperflume 1 | place: Germany: Marsberg coppermine Kilianstollen | collected 2018-02 | reverse complement strand
AATAATAATAATAATAATAATAATAATAATAATAATAATAATAATAATAATAATACGTGCAGATATGCAAGACCAGATACCCTGGAGGCCATGAGAATTCCTCGCACTCCGGGATGTCTGGAATGTCTGATGCAAAATGGAAAACGCAACGCCTCCAAGAGGCGAGGCAAAAAAGTGATATCTGGCCAGACCATTCTTGTGCATGCAACAGGGCTGGCGTGCAGAGGGGCGGCTGTGTTTATCATCGGCGGCAAAGCCTTTACCGACCGGCAGGGGAAGCAGCTTCTACTGGCTGACATCTTCCAGTTCCATCCAGAGGAGTGCTGTTGGGTCCAGGTACACACCCCTTTACACATGCCAGTCCCGCTCTGATTCAGACATATATATCTGTAGTACACAACGGCAGTTGCAGCATATCCCACTCGGTGCCGTCCAGGCCTGCTGTATCACAGTTTGGCACCAAAGCTGCGCCACTCGACCCCAAAATTATTTTTGGTGCTGAATTGTGCGTAGTCTGATATATTCCCTCGCTGATCAATGACACGCCGAGTCATCTGATGAAGTTTCAACCGGCATGTCAAGAACAAGAGAGCCAAAGGAGCAATTACATGAACTTTCAGAGATCGGCATCCGTCGCCGTTTGATAAAGAACTTTGCACATCTGCAGGTGCTGCTTGAAAAGGGGTTAAAGGCGTGGATGTCCGCTCGGCACACCCCGGCATGCGCAGTGCTAGAAAGTGGCGCTCTGGCAGTGCTTGGCGGATTCAGCGCCTGCAACAAGCCCTTAGCCATGGATGTGTGCTTGACCTTCAACATCAGCCGCAGCGGCGCGCAGGCCTCGATCCTTGCTCCTCTGAATGCTGGTGCGCTGTGCGCGTGCAAATTGCAAGATATCGTCTGCACCTGCTTTCTACATTCACATTGTGATGTATTTTCAGACACCCCGCCATCCTGTCAGCTTCCGCATGATGAGTAGGCATTTTGACCCAAGTTGGTACTTTGCAATTCAAAATGCAGAACATTCGTGCAGAATTCAGAGCGGCTAACGTTGTTAACGTGCAGGCATGTACACTTCACAGCTGGCGGCTGAGCTGTTCCACTTTATCCTGCCAAAGTAACAATCCTGTGGTGATTGTGTTTTATATTGTGTGTGCAGCTTGATGACTGTATTCTTGTTAACGAGCTGCATGTGCCCGCACATGCGCGCAGGTGACGCTGCAGGCAAGCGCATGTCGATGCTGGCCTCGGAGTACCTGCAGCACCGCTTTGTGAAACCCATATCCGAGCGCCTCAGCTGTCTTTTGGAGGGTCCTGCAGGCGCAGCAACTTTCCTGACCCTCAATCCCACGGCTCACGCAGCGGGTCTTGCCCTACAGAGAGACGTTGCAGCGAATCAAGATATCCCGTTCATGTCAGAGCTCTTCGGAGCGGGCATGGAATTGACGGATGACACGCGCCAGTATATGCTCGGGTGAGCGCCTGCGTCCTCCAAAATTATGAAATTGCATGCTACCGGGCCATCTGCATTCGCATGTTATCAAAACTAGTGCAGCAGGAAAGGTCATAATGCCAATGTGCCAGGAGGCACCTGGCAAATGCTTCAACTTCCCGCCTGGCATCTGCTGCTAGTATTGTAGGCCTGCTCAGGAAATGCCTGACTAGCATGCTAGTGCATGTACCAATGATCTGTGGTGCACTGAGGCATTTTTTCGGGGGGGAGTATCTTACTTTGCGTCACGAGCAATCTCGACTTGTCCTTGCATTGAAGCTGCTGTGTGCTTGCAGGGAGGAGGCTGGGTGCGTGAGCTGGAAGTGGGAAGCTAGCCCGTTTCACACTGTTCCCCTGTGGATGGGCTGGCCGTCAGAGTCCCTTGTCAACCAGCGCACCTGTGACAAGACCAGCCTACTTAGAGCCCTCACACAGACACTCAAGATTTTTGCCACGCGCAAGGTACCAACGTTCCCTCTCCTCGTCACACTGCCCTGCGTCCCCGAACTTACTCTTCATCCACTCTAGCTTAGGGAGTAGGGAGTATGGATGTGGGGTTTTGGGTTCAGGGGATTGAATTGCCAAAAAAATATTTCACGGAAAATACCATGGTGGATTTAGAGTTTAGGGTCGATGAAGGGTCGAAAATACAAAAAAACACAAAGTGGATGAACTCTTATGCCAGCGGCCGTGCGTATTCAACTGGGGCAAACCTTCCAATCAGCAGCATGAAATGAGGGCAATCTCTTGCAAAGATGAATATTCTACTGATCCAGCAGCTCCATTTTTTATGTCAAATTGCCTAATGGGAAATCGGATGGCTTCCAGGCGGCTGCCGAGTACTTCAGGATGACGCAGCCGTCTCCAAAGACTCTGCAGAGCGGCTGGTCATACATGGTGAGTCGCTCACATTACTTCCAGCTGCGGCTTGGGTGGATCTGGACCTTATAGACCAAGGCTGAGATGGAGGCATTGCAACACAGGCAGACCTGTAGGTCATTTAATAAATGACAGCAGTGTATCATCATCACGGCGCCTGCTACATTGCTCAAGTCGAACTTTGGACCAGAAACAGGCTCTTTGACCGCACTTAGACCACCCAAACACCCCTCTTTACTGGCAGTATATCAGCATGCCTTTTGGTTTGTTGAAGTGGTGACAGGATTTGCTTGGTGTGAAAATTGGAAGAGGCTGTCTTTGCATTTGTTCTTCTGTTGCGTAGCCAGATGGACTTGGGATGATGCGTGTGTCTCCTGTCGCATGCAATTTTGACTCACAAGTTGCCAGCTGCAGGCGACATTGAATGAGGGGACCGTAATGGCCAAGATAGCGCGGAGATTCGCGATGACAGAGCTGCTCATCTACATGTATGACGGAGGTGCGTCCATTGCTTTTTTGTTTTGTTTTTGTAGCTCTTACCTCGGGATCTGCCCGTTTATTGCTACTTTATCGCATCAAACCCCCCTGTAGCGCAGTGGGGTCCTCGGCCCATCCTAGAGCCTTGGTTGGAAACCTCTCTCTTGCACTTACAGATCACCGTCTTCCAATTTTTTGAGGGCATCACCCTACAACTTAAATAATGTTGTAATTTTTGATGTACCCTTTTACACGGTGAAGCAGCCCTGTCTTCTACTCTGGCGCTTGCAAAGCCTGCTTTGCCGTGTCTTACTAGACATGTCTTGCCAAACAGGCCCAGGCCAGCCAAGGCAGCTGTACATGACGTTAGTCATGGACCATTACTATGCATGCGCTCTCGCGACCCTTGCACCGGCGGGGAAGGAAGAGGGGAATTTGCCGATGCTGGAAGCAGCGACCATTCTTCTGTTGATGCTGCGGGGCAATCTGACACGCCTCGTCTCAGTGGGGGTTCCCGTGGAGTGCGCGCGCTGCGGTCAGCCCGAGCAGCTCCACAGCGGGCAGCGGCGCGCCAAATTAGTCAAGGTGAGTCACGCTTAGTCATCACTGGTGCACATGCCACGCATTCGGTACTCTACCTGTCGCTTGCGTGTTGCTCTAGCAGAGCATGCATCGATCGGCTGTGGTGCTGGGGCGGCTGTCAGGAGCCAGAGCGAGAACGGATGTATGCTTTTACCTGACTGTCAGCAGCACCCGGAGTGCAGCAGAGGCTTGCCGAATGATCACAACATCTGTGTAGCACGTGCAGATGTACACGTGTGGGCATAAAAGTGGCTCATGTTCCATGTGGGTGCGGCGCATGATAGAGGTGAAGATGCTGGAAATACTAATGACTCAGCTCAGATCTGGAAGAAGATGCAGCTTTGAACAGAGATGTACATATCTGTGGGGTGAGTCAGTGAGTGCGCATGTGCAGGTGTGCAGGGGTTGCCGGCTGGTGCGCTACTGCAGCGAGCACTGCCAGGCAGCAGCATGGCCCGAGCACAAGGCGGTCTGCAGGAAATATGGGCAGCAAGGGCAGGGCAGGGCTCAAATAGTTGACCCTTGAGGAGTTGCACTGCCGGCACATCATGCAGAGCGGACACCCAGGCCAGACTGGCATTGCCGATAGCTGGACAAATGGCGTTTTGCAAGCGGTCTAGGGATCATGGAGCCGCAGAGCACATTATTATGAGCCCTCAAATCTTGTGAGTTTGCTAGGGTGGTGCGCGCTCTGTTGTGCAGTTCTGCAAGCACGCAGAAACATGACCAATGCGGCTGAATGAGCAGGGCAGGTGTCAGTTGCCAGTTGCTGCCATACCTGTATACCGTCTACAGCAGGTGTAGACCATGCTAGTAATAGTAGCCATACCCAGGCCGTGCCGGGAGGGTGGATGTCAGGCCGTAGTTAGTGCGGGCCCGGGGCAGTTCACTAGTGTTTCGAGGTTATTATGAGGATATGGTTTTTATTCTTATTAAAGAAAAACTTACATGATAATACTAAGTATAAAAACAATATATATGATGCATGCAATGGGTTTGCCCATATAGTTTCCCCATCAGGAGCAGCGGTGCCAATGTATGAGGCATGTTGTGGAGGCAGTCTGCAATGATTGGTGCCGTTTGAAACTCTCATGCTCCCAAATGAAGATCATATGGATATAAAGTGGGTCTGACTGACGTCAGCAGGAATGACTGAGTCCTGCGAATAATGAGAGACGATTTGACGCTGCAATTCTATCGGCATCCCCATGAGCATCAGCAAGTCCTATATTTGTTTCGCCCAGCATGCCAGAAGCAGCGCTGAACGCTTGGGAAAAGCTGAACGTGCACAGGGCATGGAATCTGACCAAGGCATCTCTGCAGTATGGGGGAGATATGCAGGCTTTGGGCATGCTCATGGAAAGCCTTGTTGTACTGAAAAACCATTTCACAGAAGATGCACGCGCCAAAAATAACATGTTCAAAAGCACTGAGCGCCCAATCACTGCCTCGGTGGCAAGTCTTTACGTTGATGTCGCATCTGCAGTTTCGCGAATGACCGACATTGGTTCTGCGCAGTTCGTTATGACATCTGTGTCGGTGAGACATCGAAATTGGGCGTTGGAATAAATTAGTATGATCGTCTTGCTTCAGCTGCTCTCCCATGCCTTTCAATGCTCTTATGCGATTTGCAGGCTTGCGAGTGGGTCTTGAATTTGCTGCTAGAGGCACACCAAAGGCCTCTAGGTGCAGAAGACGAGAAACGTCTGAAACTTGCGGCGATACACTTGAGCAGCAAGATGTATGCCTGCCACAGACTGATGGGCAACATTCCTGCAGCTTGGATGGTGATCAGAAGACTGATCAGAATACCTGTTGACACTGGGGATAATTCCGAAAGGTGTACATACACCTTGTCCCATTGGCAACCCGTTCTGGGTTCTCTTTTGCACCTCTAGCGTGCGGAGGTTTAATTTAAATGGACCTGCACATGCGCATATGTGCTCTGTGGTGCGCAGGAAGCTGATGCAGGAGGTACTTGAGCTGGAAGCGCGCTCCTATGCCAGCACAAAGTTTGGGGTCACTTTCAAGCCGCCGCATCTGCCAGACCCCAGCCCCATGGTCTACCACCACTCCGCCAGAATGACTGGGGCGGTGCGTTCCTGCATGCTGGCAAGCATACATTTATTACGAAGGAGATCTCAGGACAATCCTGTAAGTGTGAGAAGCGCTTGAGGACCTGCTTTATTGCGCACAGCAATCACCTGTGAGCATATGAGCAGCTGGCATCAGTGCATTGGACCGGCGAGAAAGTGAATCGATATGCAAATCTCCCCTTAAATGATGTTCTCGACTGAGAGGGAAACAAGACCACCTCCTTTAAATCTGGCAACACTTAGAGCCAGCTGCTAGTCAGCCTTTGCCGCTTCAACTGCTGTCACCTACCAGGCCATAAATCTGCAGCCACAGCCCCTGACAGCTGCCCAAATTTTCACTGCAGGCTCTGGACAATGAAATGGCGTCGATCATGCGCAAGAGCAGTAAGATCATCTGCGCAGCGGGCGACTCCGTCTTTGCCAGCATTCAGGAGGACGCTGTCAGGAGCTCTGGTGTCCCTATGCATAGGATAAATATATTCCGCTTCCGGCCCTGCCAGCCCAGGTAATACCTGAAGCTTGTCTGTTGAAAACATCACAGTGCTCCGCACATTGGCACTTGCTTCAAGAATTCCTAGTCTCTAGCTTTCAAATATCGGCCAACCTGGTATTGATTCGAGGTCCCCAGCCTTGTTTTTGCAGCTCGATTTGGATTTGGGCAGGCCATACTGCTCCGGCCCCATTTTCTCAGGTGCTCCTCTAGATTCAGCGGACTGGAAAGCATCATTGCCTCTTAGATCTCATCGTCCCTAGCTGCTGCGGCAATTTGCAAGCTGCATGCTTTCCAACACAGCTAGCCTCAGTAAGGCGTTTAATTGACAGCAATTTTGTATGCTGCTTTCTGACTGGGCTCGGAAATAAGCTGATCTTGGTGCTGACGCTGAGGGCTTTTTATTCCTCCTTGTGAGCAAGGTGTCCAGTGGACACTGAAAGAATCTGACGAATGGGCTCTTGGACGAGTCAGTAAAGAGCAGGAAATCTGATCAAGCTATCTATGCTGAATATTTTGGCTGCATGCGTGACTGCAGGAGTGGAGCTGCAAAGACGCTGGTGAAATTGGGAAAGGTCAGTGCAATGTCAATGGAATTTGAGGCAGGAGTCATTTTTGACCAGCGCTTTTACATGGCCGGGTTCAATGGGGACCTTGGCGGACCCCTTATTGGCTGGGACACGAATTTCCAACGAGAGGTCAATGTCTACACGGTGAGACCACAGCCAGTAACCAGCTCTAGATGCGTGCAATGTATTGCACAGTCTTGTTTTCTGAGTGCATGCTGCAAAGCTTGCATTGTCTTGTGGACAAAGCGCACCTGCAGAGCTGTCTCAGCTCTTAACTCGCCCTGAGAACTGTGTTCTTTAAGGAAATGGTCACCATATGATACTTGAAAGTGCATATTGTCACTTGACCCCTGCTGGCGGGGGGCGGTGTAATACCGAGCACCGCGCCTACGATTGATCGGGTCTTGCTTGGATTTGGCGTGTCCATCAAGGGGCAGGTTTTTGGCAGCCTAAAAATGAAGCTTGTTTGCAGATGCACCTTGCCTCTTGGCAGGGAAGGCGTGTGATGGCATCAATAAACCTAATTGTCTCTGCAAAGCCCTGACTGGATTCCTTTTGTGCCCCAGAATTATAAGCTGGGGGGGCATATGGCGGGTCGCCGAGGGGCGAGCCTTGTGCCTGCCGGGACATGATCCTTGCATTCGGCGGTGTCAGCGATGCGCCAGGTTGGCGCTCTAGCAAAATTGTTTTGCCCTTCTCAACCAATGTACATACATATATATATATATATATATAGTTGTGGTTTTAGGGTGTACCACAACCAATTCTCAAAAAATCCCAAATTCTAAACGAAAAAAAAAGTAGTGTTAGCTGCTCAGGAACATGTTTGAATGAGAACATACAAGTGCCACGCCCTTTGCAGAGGAGGCAGAGTGAGCTTGATGCAGATGTTGGGCTGATGGAAACACCAGCATTTTTTAAATGTTTCAATCTGAATGTGAATTTGAAATGCCCGCAGGCGGCGGCGCGCCGATTCTGCACAACACGGTCTGTTGTGTTTCGGGGGCGATTCCTGGGAACACGCAGGCGTACACCATGATAGAAACACGTGCGCAGAGTTCTTTCACATGCTCACTACGGCTAAAACTAAGTTCAAAGTCCTCACTGCAGGTATCTAGCTGCTCAGCCTTGTATCAAGTTACACCCTCCACCCCTTGGTGTCAATTACCTCTGTGCAAGGGCCTCCCACACTCATCACGGAATTGAACGAGGCCTCAAACTTGTTGAGTTCTGGGGGTTAATTACTGCAGATGTCTAGCTCTTGAGGCCTGTAACCATCCCAACATGAGCCTCCATTCCTCAGAGTCCGTGTGCTCCTCTGTGCAAGTGCTTCCCACACTTTTTCGGTGCCAGATGTTGGGACTCAGTACTGCAGGTGTCTAGTTGGTGGCTTGTGTCAATCAGAACCCTAATCTTCGGCATTCAAGCATCTGTCCTCCAGTTTAAACGTACCTCTGTCCAGTGGCTTGTCACATTCGTTCTCAGGGGTTGCCAGAAACCTCTGCACTTGGGCTCACCTGCTTAGTATGGGCCCAGGTGACGAATGAGTCACCTGAGCCTTGTTACTTGTCTGTGCTGCAGGAGGGATCGCCCCAGAACCGCGCTACGGCCACTCAGCATGGATGATAAACGACAAGATGTGTGTCTTCGGCGGGGTTGCGCGCGAGACAGAGGCCGAGTCACGGCTCTTCCGGGGGGACAAAAAGCGCAGGTGACCCTGAGACCCTGTAGCAACTACTGAAAGAGCAGTGCAAAAGCTCAGCCTGTTATCTCCAAACTATGCCATGCAGGGAAAACATCGTTGTCCTGCTCTGCATGCTGCTCAGGGAACTCACACGGCAGAATGCAGATTATTTGAACTGGGAACAGCTCCTATACATGTCTGTTATGAAACCGCCTAGATGTGAGACTTGTCCGGTCCACGTCTGATGCCTTCTGGGCTGCGCAGGTTGAAGACTCTCAACGATCTGTGGCGGCTGAACACAACCACGTGGGAGTGGGAGCGTCTGCAGCCACTCGGCCTCGTTCCCTGTCCCAGATCACACGCAGGCAAGCGCATGTCTTTGGCCCCTGGTTTCATTATTTTAGGGTAAGGGGGTATTATAAAGACTATAACACAACCCCTAAACCCTAAACCCCCTGATTTCATTGATCATTTCCCACGGGTACCATAACCTGTTGTAGTCTTGAGTACCCCTGCATTTCCTGACTGCTGGGTGAGCCGATTGAAGGCAGGGTGGTGCTATGTGTAGCAGCGGCTGTTGAAACGCTGTGGCATTTAGGGGTTGGAAACCGTCCCCGAGAAAATACAGTGCATGAACAGAGTTCATTTCTCTCTCTTGTGGCAGGCATTGCATGCAGCGGGTTGGATGTGTTCATCATCGGCGGCAAGGCTCTGCCGGATGGGGTGGGGAAGCAGATGGCGCTGGCAGATGTGTTCCAGTTCCACCCAAAGGAGAGCTGCTGGGTACAGGTCAGCCCCCTCTATAGGAAATCTGCTGTATATATCAAACGGACTTCCCTTCGCCAATGTGAGCATTTGTGAGCATCTGTTTTCAGGCAAACAGGTGTGTGTCTTCAAGACAAAGGGGAGATCCACGTTGCGCATTGACACTCCATAGGAACAGGAAGTGCCGAATCACTAGGTCGCCTTTGTTACAATGGCTGGGAGAGCTTCATCTTACGATACATATGAGGTCACAATGAAGAGAGCGTGTTTTGTTCGACAGGTTTTGCCGGAGAGCGGGTCAAAGGCGTGGATGTCAGCGCGACACAGCCCGGCATGCGCAGTTCTGGACAGCGGCCGAGTGGCCATTCTTGGCGGCTTTGGCGCAGATGACAGGCCGGTGGGGATGGATGTGTGCCTCACCCTGAACATCAGCCGCTGTGGCGCCACCGGCTCAATCACCCGCCCTCTCAACGTGCAGGGTGCGTGATGTGCCCATGTCATCCCTTGCCAGAGGCAAGGTGCCTTTGCGAGCAAGCTGCGTGTAAAGGCTGCCAAATTCCTAGCCCTTGTTGGACTTGCCAGATCCCAACTCGTGTCTTTGTAAACCGCCTGTTGTTTTTGCCATGTAATCCTGCCAGGGGGCAAGATGGAAGTGCTTGTGATGCTACCAATATTGGGACACCCTCTCTTCTGTGACCCAGATTGCCTCCACAGTCTTGGCTGCTGGTAGTTTGGGTATTATATGTATCTGGGCCCATGCCTGACCGGACCATCTGCCGTGCATACACAGCACAATACATGTACCAAGAGACAATAGGCAGTCACCTAGCTCGACCCGTCGTCTGAGGGCATCTTCTGCCAATACACAATCGAAGTGTGAAGCTGGCAAGTTGTGGGCCCATGACAGAGGCTCTATACGCGGAAGCGTCAGCTCAGATTGCTTGATGTCTAGCCAGCATTTGCTGAAGGCTAATCCCTGTGGGAGCATGTGCCTTGCACAAACGACGGCTTAGTCACATTATGAAGGAGACAGTCTCACCGATTACAAGACTAAATTACTGGTATCACAACCAGGGGCCATGTGCGGGCACATGTGCGCAGGTGACAAGGACGGCGAATGCATGTCTGGTGTCACAACAAGAGGGATGACAGCAGGATCATCGAATCGCCCGTAATCTTAGTAATGGTGTCATGTGCGCACAGGTGACAAAGGGGGTGACTGGATGTCTGGTGTCACAGCGACAGGGGTAACTCACCCCAATCTTAGTAATGGTGTCATGTGCGCGCAGGTGACGAGGGGGGTGACTGCGTTGCCATGCTGGCATGGGAGAGCGCGCAGCACCGCTATGTTCGGCCCATCTCCGCCCGTCTGAGGGTGATCCTGGACGGACCCCTCGGCTGTGCCACTTTTCTGACCTTCAACCAGGAGACCCTCGCCTGCGGCTTCTGCGTTCAGGTAATGTTGAAAGAAAATCATCCAGGTGAAAAATGGTGCAGACGGGCTTTCCATTGTTTGGTTGCCTGAATTCCCCCAGGTTCAAACTCGCCACAGCACACCTTTATGTGGTGTTATGACCACTCTCAGGGGAAGATTTGAAGGGCACCATTTGATATCTAGCAAAAAGCCCATGCACAGATGCAAGAATTTAAGATTTCTCTTGATCAATCTGGAATGCCAAAAGCTACCCCAACTTGATACTGCTGCTCTTGCGACTTTCGCCTGTGGCTTCCTGAAGACACTCTGGTTCAACAAGCACAAAAACGCCAATCCTGTCTGTGTTCTCACTCTCTGGTGAGGAGTCTGAAGGCTCCCCTTGGCATCCAATAAAAAGAGAACTGCACAGATGCGGGAAGCTATTATTGTGCCCTTGTCGAAGCCAGCTCAATGAAGGCGCACAGGTTTCTGTTCTGATTCCACGATTGCAAGTTTTACTGTCCCTTGCGGCTACAGCCAAATTGTCCCGAGCAACTGCTTGAGGCGAATTTGGCATCCAGGCACTAATCCCTTGTGGAAATGCTGTGGACAGGAAAACATCCTCCTCAGCAGACGGATGCCCTTCGTCAGGGCAATATTTGGGGAAGGTCTGGCGCTGACAGCCATGCGCGAGGCACTGCTCGGGTGAGCGCTTCATGCTTCCTGGAACGTGCGCAATGAAAGAGAAAGGTTACCTCCAAATCAAAGATGATAAATAGAATTGCTACTAGATAAAATTGGACATCGAAACGGCTCCTGGCATCATCACACTTGGCTGAAACAATGGAAGCGTCTATCTTTCCACTTTCTCAAGTTCCCATTTCAAGTAACAGCATGCAGAGCCGGACGGGACTTGCTATGAACCGCAGATGGCCCTTGTGAGCCCAGAGGATGGTTGTGCAAATTTGAAGAACAGCTGCAACGGACATGCGGGTATTGCTGTTTGCTCCTTCAAAGTAACCTCATCAAGCAGAACCAAGAAGCTGCACACAGCAGCGCTTCAACACCAGGAGCCTTTCAGAGAGATGATACAATAGCAGCTGTCCTTCGCAGTGGGCGAGGTTATATTTGAATGTAGCCACAGAGCGCTAGCTGACTGCTGCTTACAGCTGCCCCAACCGCTTCTTCTTGGATGGTAGATGCGGGTCCCAAAGACTTTGCGGGATAGGCTCAACAAATACCCTGAAAACCTCCAGATACAAATAAGAATTTGTGTTATAACATTAATTTGTTTTTTGCCGCTGCCAGGATTGGTGAGGGTGAGCGCGCCAAGTTTTGGAGGCAGGGCGGCTGCCCCTACAACACGATGCCCCTGTGGCTGGGGTGGCCTTCAGAAGCAGTTGTGCACCAGAGAGCGCGAGACAACGAGTCCATCCTGCAGAGCCTCACTCAAGTAGTGAAGGTCTTCGGCACGCGCAAGGTGATTGTGATTCTTCTCCTTCCCCCTCTTTACGTGGAATGGAAAAGTGCAATATACTCCGTGAAGTTCAGACCCTAGTTCTTGCTTCAGCAACTGTCTGAAGATGTTAATGGATTGTGCAATTACTGTCCGTTCTGCAGCTTTTCTGACTGAAGTCCGAGCATATTGGCCGGCAGCCGCGTGTATGGGACCCTATGCATTTTGTTCTTACCGTGACAGGGTGGAGGAGCAATTTGACGAAGCTCACAACAGGGATGTTGTCATGCAGGCAGCTTGTGAGTACTTCCACTTGACGCAGCCAAACCTGCAATGCCTGCAGGCAGGCTGGTCATCCCTGGTGACTTTCTTCCACCTTTTGCTCATTGCAGCTTTTGCTCGTTGTCTCACACATGGGTTCTGCTGGAAGGGAGAGAGCTCCGTTATCCTGAGTTGCCACAGAAGATGTGCTGGCAAGAACAGATCAGCAGCTTCTGCGCAGGGAGCGACCGAGTTTGAAAGGGAAGTTCCAGGCCAGCTGTCGGAGCTCCTTGTCTTTGCACACGACAAAGGTGCGGCGCATGCCTCTGTTGCAGAGCTCCATAATCCTGGCACCTTGAAAGAAACACTTGCTGAATCCTCTTTGTTCAAGGTCATATCTGTGTGCTAGTTGAGTGAGTGGCATGTCTAGCAACAGACTCTTTGGTTTGTGTCCCAATCTCCCTCAAACTAGCACTAGGCAGACCTGCTGAGCGGCAGGGTGTCAAAATGAAACCACTTGTGCTTTCGCTCGCAATGCTCTCTTGCTTGCTGCCCTGCTCTCAAGCTACCATCTAGACACAGTGCTCAAGTTGGGCTTATACCCTTGTGTGCAGCTTCATCCAAGCGAGACATTGTTTGCCAGGGCTTACAGATCCTTACTAATGGTGACCCACATATTGTGTGCTGCCGTGCAGAGCCAGGTCATCCCAGGCAGTTGTACATGGTCGGAGTGATGGGCAACTGCTACGGCTGCTGGCTGGCCACTCTAGCGCCAGCTGGCAGAGGAGGTGCGCAGTGACATGGCATTATTATTATCAATATTACATGCTTTTCCTGCCAGAAGCAAGGTGCGTCTGCAGACCAGCTGCAGTAAAGGCTGCCATAATCGTACCCCTTGGTGGACTTGCCAGATCCAAGCAAGACACATGGCATTGACAAAGCTAAAAATGAACCTTGTGAAGCCCAGCGGCATCGGAGCCGCCAGAAGAGACGCTGCAAAGATGTAAGGTGTTGTGAAGCCTGCGGGGCATCGTTCTCCCGCCGATTTTCGGCCAAGGCGGCCGCTGGTTTTTCTTTAGTCTGCCCGATATAGGAGAGCGTCAGAGAAAATGGGGGTGGCAGACTTGTATCCTGTCCATATCCAAACTGTGCAAGCAGAAAACAGCGGCTGGGAAGCTCGAAACAACAGCAAATGCACAAATAGATGAAGATCAGAGACTGATGTTCCTCCAGCAAGTGCCTACGAAGCGGACCACTCTAGTTTAGACTTTTGTGCTGGTATCTCAGTGTGGCCTCAGATGTGTTTTACTGAAATTCTCTTGGAATAAATTCCACCTCAGGTGTGTCAAAAAGCGATGAGATGATGACATTGTTAGTCATCATGGCCGGAGTGCTGTCAGCCCTGGTTGACATCGGCGTTTCTGTGGAGTGCGCAAACTGCGGACAGCCCGAGGAGATGGCCTTGGACGGCCAGCAGCATTACGTGAAGGTGAGTCGTGGTTAGTCATTGAGAAATCTCAAATGAACCACTTATATACCACTTAAATGAAGTAACTATTTCATTCTGGAGTTCATGCTGCTGTCAAGTATTGGGTCTGCCCTGAACAAGGAGACCATGCGGTGCAAGGCTGAGAATACTTGAGGGGATGTGGCATAATCAGCCTCTGGTGAATGGGATTGACAGTTATGACGTCTGCGTTATGGAACTGCAGTATGGAACGGCAGCTGCCTGTTGTGCAAGGAGCTTGCATTTTTGGTGCTGCACAAGCACAGCGCTCGAGATGGCAGCTGTGCAGCATGCAACAAACTAGCATGCGGGAGACACTGCCAGTGCTCGATTTGGCTGGAAGTAATTGCGGTGTCCACTGGGGGTGCGCATGCAGGTGTGCAGGGGTTGCCGGCTGGTGCGCTACTGCAGCAAGGAGTGCCAGGCCGCATCGTGGCCCCAGCACAAGGCAGTCTGCAGGAAGTTTAGAGTGCGTAATTGACTTGTGTGGTCCACCTGAAGTCTTTGCTTTCAACGCTTACCACAGCCCTGCTGAAGTCACGTTTGGACAGCACGTTGTAGGTTGAGAGGTAGCCTGCTGGGAACACTTTAGGCCGATGCGCAACATGACCTGGCGTGAATTGAACATGAATTTTAATTTTCACCTGTCATAATAGGGGGGGTGTTTGATGCCAAGCTACCGCGCAGATGTGGCTCTGTAATGGTGCTGTGAGCAGCATGGAATAAATTGGTACGTATCGTCATTGATGCCAAGAATCCTGTACAATGTAAGACGATAAAGAACACCACAGAAGTGTGAGGCGTCGCCAAGAGCCGGCCTTCGCTGAGTCACGAGTGCCACAGCGTAACCGTAGTTCTGTCGAAATCCAATTTAAATCTAAGCCCAGCACGTGGTTTCCACGATCCTTCGTACACTGCTGGCTCGCGGGAACAGGCATACTGGCTCGCGGAAACGATGTGTCTGGATCGTCGCGTAGTTAAAGCGCGCCTGATCCATCTAATCCTGACTTCTTGACCTTTTCGAGCCTAAGGCATCGGCACAAATGCCGCTGGAGCCGGCAAGTCTTCCCCCGTAGCACAGAGTATCTGATGAAGCGGTTCGTCTGGATTGCGCCCAGAGTTTGCTGGGCTCTTTTGCTTGTGCTACTGATTGTATGGACGCACCTAACGAAGGGAAGATCGGCCGGTGGGGACGAAAGGCTGCAGCATTACTTGTCCCTTCACTACATCTTTATGACAATTGGCTGGTGAGCACCCGAGCATCTGGCGGCCAGCATGTGGAAAATCAATAGAGATAGAAAACAAAAAGTGATTATCTTGGGATTTATGAGAATGTTAAGCTCCACCAACATCGTCTGTATGACCCACTCGAAGCAGGATTGTCACCTGTTTGCAGGCATTGTAGGTCATTTTTGTATCGTTAATTTATTAGCGGCAATCGCCGTTTGCCTTGAATATGCATTTTAGATGGCTTTTGCATCTTGATGTTGACTTGTGTGCACCGCACAGGCCAGTCTGTATGCTCGAGGCAGTCATGTCTTACCGAGCTCCGCTTGTGACGCTCCCCAACCGTACGTGAGTCACCACACATTCTCTTGAGAAAATGTTCAGCTTCTGTTCTTCATTAACGATCGGAACCATGTTGAGGTCCTGACGGATGTCAGTCGGCGCCAATGACGCGCCTCGAAGATGGCTGCGGACTACTTCTCGCACGTTCATACACTGCTTATTGGGCTCCGATCCTGTGCGCAGAGTGCACAAGTACGTCCATGTGGCGCTGCAGTCATTAGCTGGGGTGTTCATTCTGCTGGGGATGGTCTACGTGGGCAAGTATAAGAAAGCCAGCAAGGAGGTCTTCTTCTACAGCCTCCACTCCTGGACTGGCATCATTGCCATAGCAATGTACTTTCTGCAGTATGCTGCAGGTGATGTCTGCCCTCCTCCTGCTGCGCTGCTGAGTGTGGTGTGCAATTTAAGTTGAAACCCTGGAGGCTGGCATCGTGCGACCGGCAGCAGCGGCAATGTTTATCCTGCTTTGAAGCATTGCCCACCGGTCACTGTAAGGGCACACATCAAGCTGCTTTGCTCATAAGTATCAGGCATTTTGCAGGAGACCATAGGCAAGCCAAGTTGACCGCATACCTGTTATGTGCAGTGACACTCATTTCTTCCGATTTGGCCGCTCAGATTCTGGCAAGTTCCCATGCGCAGGCTTCTTCGCATATCTGGTCTCTAGCTGGCCTCCGGAGAGGAAGCAGGCCTTCTACTCAGCGCACAAATTTTTGGGAGGCGCCACGCTGATCTCAGGGCTGCTGTCAGCCTGCATCGGCTGGGGCGCCGAACAAATATACCTCATGGCAATTTCAGGCCCCCACATGGAGTGGTTTTTCTGCCCGGACGCCTATACAGCGTCTTTGATGCTCATCCCAGTCTTTGGCATCCTTCTCTTTGCTCTGGGTGTCTTGGTTGCTCTTTCCTATACAGTGTTTGAGGAGCAAGCAATCCCTCTGGCAGGCCGGGTGCAGCCACACTGCCCCGAAGCAGGAAAGGTGTCTGAGACACAATTAGTTCCTCTATAGCAACAGCCTATTTGCTGATCTTTTTTGCTGGTCCCAATAAGTATGCCCGGTAGTTCAGTGCCCTCCGCTTGCGGCTTTGCTGTTACTGAGAGTCTGCAGCTGTGCATAAAGGCCCAAAAAGATGACGATAACTGCCTCCATTGATTTACCTCCTCCTCTGCATAAGCAGCCCAGGCTGAGGAATTGTCGATTTTTATATGCGGCCTTGACCCGGGATATGCCCCGTGAGGAAGTGACTGGCTATTAGCGCACAATAGCTCCAGGGGAATGCCGTGAGCTCTGTTGGCCTTGTGGAATTTCTGGAAATATTCTGATACTGATTTGGACAGTGTCAAGACCTTTACTTCCACTCAATCCATGGCTGTGTTCTTCCAAAAAGGCCACACTTCAGGCCGGTCTTGGTGCCGCTTCTGGTCGTTTGGTCAGAGATTAGATTGAGTGAAGTGCACATCTGTGGCAGCCCAGTAAAGCAGACAGCTCATTGTCGGAACGATTGGATCAAGAGAGACCCTGCTGCTGCTTTGACTTGGGCGCTTGATACCGGGAGAAGCATGTCTCACCAAAAATTTCGGAAGAACCAGCAAAGTGAAATGGCCCGTGCAACTTACTAAAGGCTTCCGAAGCCTTTAGTAGCATGAGTCAGCAGAAATACTGTTCCGAAGGCTTCAAAGTACATATATGTAATTTGATTTGAGCTTGCATCAGAAATTGTGACCTGGCAGAGGATTGCCGCTACATTGCTGCGTAGTATTCTTAAGACACTCTGGGAACGAGGGTGAGCCTCTATGAGCCCCCAAGACGACCCAAGAACTCCCAGGGATGGGGGCTTGTTGGGGCCTCATGAGGGCTGCAGAGTGCTATTGGGGCCACATAGGGGCTAACCCCTGTTCCCAGAGTGCTTGCTGGTAGAGTTCTTGTGAATGAGGCACCTTTGCTCAGCACAGCACATATTCGCTGCTGCTGGTGATGACATTGCATGCATTTCAGGGGAGCACTTAAATGCACGTGCAGAGTGGCCTCTGGATTCCCCAATGCATGCACCATGGCATGCTGCAGTGAAATGACCAACTCACGGCCTTCCTGGGCCATGTCCCCACACTAAAAGAGCAAAGAGTGCCCTTGAAATTTCTCGTGTTCATCTGGACGTGAAGCAACCAGAGCATGAACGAATGTTCTCTGAAACAGTGCATGCACTAGAGAGCGTCGCGGGGTGGCCAGCAGCTGTTGCCTTGTAAAAGATCATGGCTTCGACTTGCTCATGGTTCCCTGGATACTCAACAATCCCCTCTTCCTCTTTGAGAGAGAGATTACACTTTTTCCAGCCACACAGGGCTGATTAAGCGCTTTGAAGCTGCTGCAACATCGGATTGAGCTTTCCATTGGTCCGTAAAAATGTACCGGTACGGATCGTCTACTGCGTCCCGGAAAGAGATGGTTCTGTCGACCACGCGCATCTGACAAACAGAAGTATTGACGATGGCCGCCGCGCGATCCTTGAGGCTGCTTGCAGCCGTGTTAATTGTTGTTATCGCAGGTCCTGGGCTGGCGGAGGGCGCGGTACATGGCGAAGTCCCCAACTTGATCGAGACGTGCGGCAGCCGGCTTAACTGGATTTACTCGACGCGTTACCCAGCTCCAAGATCACCAGGCGAACTTAATTGCTCATCAGTTATTACAAAGGCGCTAGAATCGAGAGACACGCAGTCCTGCCCTGCAGAGGCTGACCTCGTCAAATGTTTCAATGTAAGCTACCCACCAAGCATACTCTGCTATGAAAACGCGCAAGCGTACATCCACGGATATCTTAGTCGCAGGTTTCTGTCAATTATTCGTGGAGAAGACGGTTCTTTGTTAGGGGTAGGCAGTCGAACAAGGTGCAATGCCTGGAGCATCGGAACTGACTTTCATGTAGCCTGCCCTTTCAATAATTTGAAGATAGTGATTGAAAATAATTGCCTGTGAGTGTGAATATCAGATGAGGTGTCATTCCTTGCTGACAATCTGCAGCGCTCCGAACGGCTGCAGAGGAGTCCGATGTACTTACTGATTTGCCTCCCTGGCGCAGAGAGCTAGGGCGATATGGGTGGCCTTCGTGAAGGACTGCGAGCTCTTCAGCGAGCCTCCACCGTGCGCCAGCCAACAGGGACAGTGCGTGAAACCGGGCAGCGACCCTTCTGCCCAGAACAGCACCTCCCCAGCCAAGGCAGCAGGCGAGAACAAAAGGAAAGCCAAGGCAGAAGGTGAAGCTGAGGTGTGCATACTCAATCCTTGCAGCTTTTACAAACGACTCCTTACCTGATCGTGCCTCCCTTTCCTTGCAAGTTCGATGAGCCTATGCCTGCTGAGACCCTTGGCAGGCATAGGGTCTCAGCAGGCAATGCTGTTAATATTTATGCACCGCACGTTTCTTGCCAGGCTGGACAGGTTCCGGACTTGCATTGCTCCCTCTGTGAATGCCTCCTGCACTCTGGCCCATCATTCCTGCTTTAAGCTCACACTGAAACTCTAGAGAGAGGCTGGAACTGGTTCCCGGGATTACATTTTAGTGCTATTTTTATTACAGGTCGGCAAAACCAGAGCCAAAGGCCATAGGGCATGCACGCAGGGCGTCTGCAGCCACGTCTGCGGGCCTAATACACAAATCTGCAGCCTGGTGTTGGGTCACATGTGCAGTGCCTCTCCTAATGCGTTGCACAGCGATCTGGCTATCAAATTAAGATTTCAAACGTGAAATGTTGCTGCTTGTTGCTTGCAGGGCCGGCGTCACCTACTGAGCTACAGGCGCCTGTTTGCTGAAGGTGAAGGGGAGGGCGGTTCTGAGCTGGCATACGGACCCCCCGGCTGCTTCCCAGGTTGGGCCTGCACTCAAATTTGTTCAACATCTAGTTTGTACTCGACGCATTGTGAGGTGTTGCCTCTCCGCAAGTCTGAAACACCCCAAGCACCTTAGCAAGCCTGCCACTGTGATGTATTTCACATTCTCTGATCTGCATGCTCAGTGAGGGGAATGCTGACCTGATCTCAAAGCGCACTGAAAGGGGAAGGTGGATTTGTCCATGCAGATTTCTACAGCGCGCAGGACTTTGACGACTGGCTGCAAGGGAAGTACATAGGTGAGGCTGCAAAGCTCGTACCTCTTTGGTTCAGAGCTCACGCTCTACTGCCCGTTTTTAATCTTATCTATGCTGCGCCCGAGAACTTACACCGCTGCGCGCTTCTCTGCTTGTCCAGTGACAGAGGCACACGTATTTGAGAACGCCATTTTGTCTTTGTGGTGCAGTGGCGGACTATGCCAGGGGAGCCAAGGTCGGTCCAGGGGGCATCATTGTCTGGATTCTACACGCGCTCAGCATTTTTGCTATGGCTTTCATGTGAGCCATGGCAAGAATGCTGGGCCGCTGGAAGCACTTGCAACTTTCCAGAGCCTCTTTCAACCACCACGTGCAATTTGCTCATGCGCCCAGAAGTCAGCCTGAGTGTTTCAACTAACAATTTCCCCAGAGCTGGAGTTGTTTAGGAGAGACCTATTGGCATGAAGATTTGCTTCAGAGAAGCTGCAGGCAGCTACCAAAGTATAAGGAGGTTGCTGGGGTTTCCCAGGTATCAAGTATTTAGCTTTGAAATTCTGGGCGCATGAAATAAATTTCAGACGCACTCTTGGGAGGCATTCGCAAGAGCTGTGTACCAACATATATGCTTTTAGACCCTGAAAGACACTGGTGTTTGTTGGTGCGTCGTGGCTGCACGCCCGGGTTTCGGCCCGCATGCAGCGCAGTGCTCAGGTTCCTATCTACTGGAATCACATTCCAGTGAAGTATGTGAAGTATCTATGAATCTGGCGTGCACCTGTACCTCATTAGAGCTGCTAGATGCCGTCAGAGGCAGATCCCTTGCTCGTCTGAGGCATTGTTTCTGATGCACCTGCACTTGATAGCGCTCTTGCCAAATGGGCGGCAATGTGTAATAATAACTTATTTGGAAGATTTCCATGTTCTGCAGCTAAGAAATCTCCTGCATCTCGTCACAAGCAACAAAATGCATCATTGATAGTTTTTTTCTCTCTCAAAGTTGGCTGCATGCAACCTCAAGCGCGTGGGCAACCCTGCAAGGTAAAGGCATGCAACAATGAGCTACACAGCAAGAACACTACTGTGGTCGCGTACAGAATCCTTTTTTTAGCTCACCAAAACTCAGATTGTCTTGGGACCTTCCCAGAGATGATCTATATCCATCGTCTCATGCACAGCGCACCGTGGACCGTAAAAGGAAGTACCTGGAGCACGATCGGCTTATGCCGAACACGCGCAGCTACCTCCGACAGATCAGTTTCGGAAGCCGCCATCATCCGGAAGATCTAGCCCTGAACAATTTCGATCTATTGCAACCATTTCTGTCGGTTCATCGCTGGTGCTTCGTCAAACTTTCCGATCAAGTTCGTAATTAGTCAAGCTTCCAGCGATGCCGTCGACCGGTCAGCTGGTTCTTGTCTTGCTCGCACTGACCGCATTACTGACAGAAAATGTCCTGGGAGCTCCAGATGCGGCACAACTGGCCACTGCAACCGACGCAGGGGTAACGTGAGTGGCACACTAGCCGACTAACAAAGTTCCGGAACCTGCCATCGCTCACATGGTGGACCCTCTGATCTGTTTATGCCCACAACCTACGATCGATTGCAGTAATGATCATTAAATCAAGCATTCATGCCTCGTAGGTACCTTGCAAATCAGGCGCAGCTCAATCTGGACGGCGCGAAAGCCCTACAGGGCGCCATCCGCTCAGGTGAGACCTAGTAAACTGCCAGCCAGCGTTGTGAGACCACAGACGCCAGATCCCAATCTCGAACTCAATTAGGACCGCTCGAATGATGTCTTTGAAGTCTCAGCGCCTCTGAGGCACCTCGGACGTACGTGCAAGTCTCGGATATATCACGTTCACCTCCGCCGACAATGAAACCTTTGGCTGCAGGTGACCTTGCAGCAGCAAGGGCTGCCTACCAGAAGGCCAGGCCCCACTACGAAGAGGTGTGCTTCGATCCAATGGCACCCTGCAGCCTTACTTGTGCCTGACACTGGTATTCCTACCAACCACACCTAATGCCTCTGCTCTGTCCTGCTGTCAGATGAATTTGCCTGAATCCCCGCTCTTCTTGATAGAAACTTGTCCTGAGACTCAACCCAGCAGGCCTCTGCTGTGGGCCAGCCTTGATCCTGGCTCAGAAAGCCAAGTGCATCTGCGTCACATTTCCAAAAATAGAATCAAGAAGAGAAAACTCCCAAAACTTGAGACTGACCTACTCTCTGGCTGGCCAGGCTGTATTCCTGTGCCTCACCTCTGACCTTACATTTCGATATTGAGAAGAAATCTTGAAAATTTCAAGGTCCAAAGCTCAAATCTAAACTCATGCGCGCAGGTGGAGGTCCTGTATGAGGCGTTCCCTGAGATTGACAAGGACATCGACAATCGCGCGTACGGATTCCCCAACGGAGAGGCCAGCTGCGGCTCCATCGACCCTTTCACGCGCGGCAAGGAGTTCCAGGTGATTGTGATCTTTAATCCTGCCATAATCAGTTTGTTCCCAATCGCAGTTAGTGGGGCGAGGGTGGGTGGCAGTAGCCAGGAAGCAATTTCCCTTTTAGGGAGTTCCCGTACATAAAGTGTCAGTCCACATTTGGGTTTTGCTGCAGTGCTGTTGAGATCCCATGCATGACGTGTTTGCGCCAAAAGGGGTGCATAGGATGAAATCGTCCTATCTAGCAATGGCCCGCAGGGAGACGAATGTCTTGCACAGCCGCTGCAATGCAGTCAGATTACGAGGACCAAGTGAATATTCTTGACGAGAAGTCTGCAGTTCTTCGCCCAGAATATCAGAAAGTAGTATGATTCAGCGGTGCACAGTGCATACGGCCTGCAAAGCTGCCAGTTCTCACAATGAGTGCTTTCGACCCTGTCTTTCTGCTGCTGCTGCAGGGCTACCACAAGATAGAAATCCTTCTCTACAGAGACGGGGACGTGCAGGGGGCGAGCATCTATGCAGATGAGCTCGTGCGCGACTCTGAAGATTTGGTCAAAGCTTTCCAGGACAAGGCCCAGTTCAGCGCCTCGCGCACATTTGACGGGATCATCGATGTTGCCACTGAGATAGGCGCGCTCTCTGCGCCAAAAATCTCCTAATTTTCCCCTTTTAAGTGTTATTACCCACATTTTATGAAAGGGGCAAGGCGCGTCTGCAGACAGGCTGCTACTCACACACATTACAATCATACTCCTTGTCGGACGTGCCAGATACAGGCAGGGTCCAATCAGTTGTGCGCGCGGTTTTATATTTGCATTGGCCCCAGCCAGCTGGGGGAACTTTGAAATTTTAGTTCCGAATCTGGCTGCTTTCGTGGCTACAGCCAGAGTATTCAAAGGTGGCTTTCAAATCGCATTGGCGTCGGGCAGACGCTCTTGAAGGAAGAACTGCTTGAAAGTTCAAGACACGGTCTGCAGAAATTCCCAAATGTCTGTGGTGTTTATGTATATCACACGTCTGTGTGCCGGCCAGTAGCATTTGCGCTTCTGACGCTAATGTTTGCATTATGAAGAGATTCGAGTCAGGTGAAGCTCGAGTGCCTGAGAATGTACGCTTTTGCCACCACTTTTCCAATTACATGGCAACAGAACAGCACGCCACCTTGCGCTCGCAGCATGGGTTTCTGCATAGACTTTTGTCAATGTGTACACGGCTTACCTGTTTTTTTTTTCCTGCAGCTTTTGTAGCTGAAAACGTTTTCTGTTGTCTGCAGGCAGCAAGAAGATTTCATCGGAGGAGGAGACCTACTCGGACCTGTCGGTGCTCATCTTCTACCACAACTTCAAGGGCATTGAATCCCAGTACCAGCCCTTCGCAGCGCTTGTGCAGGCTGCAAATGCCTCCGTGGCACAGGTACATAATTTTTAAAACCAAAATCAAAGTCAAATCCAGATTAAGAATAGACGCACGCAGATCCAGTGAACCATACCACTCCTTAATCAAACAGGAAGGGTGTCATATAGCAGTAGCCATTTTCAACCCTGTCTCATGCTAAGCGGAATTTTGGGTCTGCAGGTCCTGTTTCGTGAATAGAGTTCACTTGCACGCCTGGCTGTGCTGAGGAGCTGTGCTTCACAGATTTCCATCAGGTTCAATTGAAACTAGCATCAGCCGTCTCAGAGCAGGCTATAGCACTTTCAGTGGAAGCTACCGGCAGGCCTCGTTGAAGCCTGTGTGAAACCTGCCCCTAAGCCTTCGAAAGTCAGAGGGGATATATATTCATCCACCTCTGTACCTGCCTGGTTGCAGGCTGTCACAGACGCGTTCTCAGCCTTCAACGCGTCGATCACCCCTTACGTGACCACGACTAACGGAGCTGAGTCATACTCCTCGTACGCCAACTTCACCAACGAGCAGCGCAACGCCATCTCCAAGGCTACCTACCAGGTATACATACCAGGGCTGCAGATTGACATCTACTAAAGAAAAGAAACATGAAGTGGGCTCTGGGTATCTCAGGCTAATTTGTAATGTGACATACTGTGACCAATGCATGTTAATTAGGAGGTCAAGGTGATTGCCATGCACCAGGGTAACCCTGAATTTAGTCCGTATCTTTATCTTGTTAGCGCACAGATCTGCAAAATTCCAATGCTGCATTGCGTAATGATGCCAGCTCCAATGGCTGCCTCTACTCCTACGCAGCACAATTGTCCTGGACCTGTCATCAGCCTGGGCACAGCCAAAAGCCCTGGTCACTGTTTTGCACATCCTGTGTTGCCTTTAGAAACTTCTGCCTTTGCCTGCAGCGGTCTCAAGGCTCTGATCTGCTTCTTTCCTGCTAGGAAAAGGGCTGAGAGGCCTGTCTGCTGCATGGTCCAGACATGTGTCTGTGGCCTTTGCAACCCAGCAAAAACGACCCTCTCTCCTGCATCTAGCCTTTCTCCCATTTCTCCGGCATTCACAAAATCCTGTGTTCCGCTGTGCAGACGGCTGAGGCGCTCACAGAGGCAGCGGCAGTGCTGGGGATAGAGAAGAAGCCGGACGCAGAGGAGCGCGTGGGCGAGTGCCAGCCGCCCATCAAGTTCAATGGCACCGACCCCGTCATCCTGCAGGGGGTGTCCTACTTCCAGGCACTCATGCGCTACCAGGCAAGTGCCTCTTTCTAATATGTCAAAGGATTAAAGATATGGACATTTAGGAAAATTCTGTAGAAGTGCTGCTGGAACGCACCTAGCCTTGGAAGGCAGGAGAAGCGTGTAATAATATATATAATAAGCGTCATCGATCTGGTATGGTGCCTGGTCCACTCACTTGGATAATCTAAAGCTTGTGTGGCACTCCTATCACGCTTGCAGCTCCAGATGATGAAGCAGTAAGGCGGTCTGAGCCTGGCTGAAGTCTGTGCTTTCTGCGCAGGTGCCCCTGGTCAACGCTCTGCAGGCGGCCATCGACTCGGGCAATATGAGCGCTGCATTGACCGCCTACGTGCATAGCCGACCCCTGTACGAGCAGATCGAGGTCAGCTCTGCAATTCCCTTGCATCACATTTTTTTACACGCTTTTCCTGCCAAGAGGCAAGGTGCGTCCTGCAGACAAGCTGCAGTTGAAGGCTGCCAAAATCCCACCCCTTGCTGGACTCGCCAGATCCAAGCAAGACCCAATCAACCGAGGGCACGGTGCTCAGTATTTTTACCGCCCCCCGCCAGCCGGGGCCAAATGTGGTATAAGATGGAACATTCTTTGTTGCACAGGGTCCGCATAGAATTTGATCGATTGTGTGTCCTATACTGCAGGTGCTGGCGGGTGCATTCACTCAGGAGGACGCTGACATCGATGCGCGCCCCTACGGGTTCCCCAAGGGAGAAAAGGATGAGGACTTCAAGGGTTTCCACAAAATCGAACGCGCACTCTACAGGTGTGCTTATGCTTACATCCCGACACTGCAAATTGAACATTTCAGACCGCCAAGCTTCGCATGTTGCATGGATTGCAACAGCTTTGCAACTGTTTTCTTCTGCATGCTGTCCGCACCGCCTTGTACGTCTTGGCAATTTCCTTTTGGGTTCATGCCCAGCTTGCATGAATTACACTTGGTCAGGTTTTGTGCACGGAACGGCTGTTTCTGATCTTAAACAATAGAGAGGTAAGGCATGCAGACTGCAGCTGTAAGACAGTCATTTGAATGCACATGTGGCCAGAGGAGCATACAGGATCGCTCAATAGGCACAGCCCAACGTTATCAGCTTCGAATTTGGATCCAAAAGTCAAGACTTCTTGTGTTGCAGGGACAACGACCTGGCAACAGCCAAGGAGTACGCGGCGATCCTGGTCAACTCGACCGCTGACCTGGACGCCAAAGTCAATGACACGTCCAACTTCAACAGCGATGTCGCTTTTGCCGGCATGATGTCCCTGGCCAACGAGGTAACAACCCTGACCGTTGTAAAATCGTGTGTTAGCCTGCCGTTAGCAGATATCCCGTCCACTAAAATGTGTTCTAACAGTATAAATAAATACAAGTCAGGCAGTTGTGCGGCAACAGTCCATTGTGCTCTGGGGTCACTTGACCCTGCATAGCAGTCTGGGTCGGTCAATAGGGGTTTGCACACTGCTGGACCTTGGAGCAAGTGGGAGGGCAGTTTTGAAAGGGCAACAGCTGTATTTTTGCTTGGAAGATCGGGCTGGTTTGGCCTTGAGCTGCTATTAGCCAAGTGATTCGGTTGAATGTTGTTGCAGGCAAGCCAATGGCCCCACTTGGTGCTGTGCATGCACTCTATTGGCTTTGGATTTTGGTGGTCAAGAAGGCCATCACTTGTTGCAAGGGGGAGGACTGAAAGTGAGGAGCTGCCGCACGAAGCATTCACAAGATGTGTGAACCTTGCAATTGCTGGTCTGCAGGTGGGGGCCAAAAAGGTGGCGTCTGAAGAAGAGACCTGGTCCAAGCTTTCAAACCTGATCTTCTACAACAACTGGAAGGGCATTTACTCGCAGCTGCTTCCCTTTGCGCAGCTGAGCAAGAACTCGTCCCTTGTGGATTCCCTCATCCCCACATTTGATGCCGCCTTCAAGTGCTTGCCCGTCACAACAAAGGACGTCTGGTCACAGGTGCGCCATAATTTTTTTTTGATTTTTTTGATTTTTTTTTTGCATGGTTATGCATGGATCTCTGGCCATGCAGGTTGAGGCATTTCAAATTTTCAGAACTTCTGTGTCCAGCCAAGGCAGGAGTTCAGACATTTGCATTAAGGTAGGGTTTAGGGTTTAGGGGACCGCTGAAAGGATGCATCTCGAGTGCCTGTGACAACCAAGGATGTCTGGTCTCAGGGGGAGCATTAATATCTCTTCCTCCTGCAATTGCGCCTAGGGTGATGCAAGAGATGTTATTACAGTCTGCAGAGTCTTGGAAGATGGCATCCCACTTTTAGCAATAATGCAGAAGCTCAGCATTCCCATTTACTATCAGATGGTGTACTCCCACTAAATATTTTCAAAAGGAACAGTGGGTTTCATTCACTTGAAGAAGATACTTGACGCATGACAGTTGATACAGCTTAAGGAGCAGACCGCAGCGGAAATACTTTACTTACTCGCAAGCTGCTGTTTGCGTGACTGCATTGAGTGACTACAACCTTTGGAGGCCGTAAGCACTTTTCTTGAGCATGGACTGACACCTTTTTCACCCCGTTGCAGGTGGCAGCCTCGGATGTGAACCAGACCTTTGTGGACAACCTGATCACAGCGGACTACGGCTCCTTCGATCTCTCAGCCGCCAACCAGAAGACCCGCGACTGCATCGTGCGGGGAACTTACGGAATCAGGGATGCCATTCTGCAAGTGGCAACTGCCAATGGCGTTTCCACCTCTTGTGATGCAGTGTACACCTTCTCGAGCGCATGCTACGCCACAGCTTAGACCCCTGGGAACCCGGACCCCTGAAATTTGGAACCCTAAAGCTCAGATCCAGGAGGTTTGAGGGGGGGTTTTGAGGGGTTTGAGTACTTTTTCCCCTCAGATTTTCCACCTTTTGTGAGGCAGTCTACACCTTTTCAAGCGTCTGCTACGCCACAGCTTAAAGGCCCCTTTAGGGTCAGACTCAGGGGATTTCTTACGAATACATAGGTTCTGAGGAGTTTTGGTTGTGTGTTCCTTTCAACACCCGGATTCTCCACCTCATGTGATAAAGTCTACTCCTCCTTGGGCACACTTGCTATGCCACTCCCTAGACGCCTGAAGCTCAGATCCAGGGGGTTTGAGGGTTGTCACACATCTCAATTTTCACCTCATGTGATGCAGTCTGCACATGCTGCTTGAGCGCATGCTAGGCCACAGCATAGACTCATGCAGCTCAGATCCAGGGGATTTGAGGGTTTGAGTGGGGTTCAAGGGTCTTGGAGATTTGCTCAACTCCAAATGTCCCAAAAGCCAAAAGCTCCTGGACCTGAACAACATCGAAACGCTTGCTATGCAACTTCTTGAGGCACTACCGCTGAGTACAGGACAGGGAGCGTGAATTGAGTTTTGAGTTTTTTGTTTTAAAAATTCCGCTCAAGTAGTTGCCAATTACCCCACATGGCCAAATGGCTGTGTATTCAGGCGCAGCCCTGATGCATCGTTTCGTTCTTGGTGTTCAAAGCATCACTTGAAGTTCATCTGCTTGACAGCACTTTTAAGTTTTTTTTCCATGTGTGACAAGTACTGCGGTGCATGATGTGGCAGTATGTCAGCCCACCGAGCTGCCGCTGAGGAAGTAGACATGCAATGGAATTGAAGTGGGTAAAGAAGCAAAGTGTTCCTTGTGACGTTTGTGTCATTTTCAAAGTGAGACATGGTGCATGGTGGTGTGAGAGAATGTGTTTATGCCAGAGTCCATGCTGTCTGGCAGTTTCCTTTCCATGCGTCTCAAAGAACTTCCCAAGAAATTGATGGCAGCAGTCCATGCGGACCATAACTTGTGCAGCAAATAAATGTACATACCATGTGAACCGCCGTGTTAGCCATGAACATTTGTAAGAGCTGGTTGCCACCACCGCGCTACACTTCCATCTTAGCTTTGCACACACGCCTGCTGTACATGTACATGCACAGCGTTTTGGGTATGGGTGAGCTCTCGTGCTTCAAGCTTGAGGCAGCCAGTATGGAGTCTGCACTAGAATTTCTTTCAGTGGCATTACTCGGTATGGAGAGACTCCTTGCTCTGCTGTTCTAAATATTGCCTGACATTGAATTCGCAAAAAACATGCAGTCATGAAGCTTCCTTCAGCTTCCAGGTGAATTCTTCAGGGTGGACCCTTCCATTGCGAGCATACGATGGCACTGAGTTTGGTGTTCCAGTGGGGATATTGAAGGTTCCAGAAGCATTTCATGACAACGCACATTTTGATCCATAGTTGCACCATTCGGTCAGAACACTTTTTGGGGACCGTATATACCGCCCGAATATACGGTCATACGGTGTTAAAATATACGAATACGGTCAAAAACGGCCTATTTTGGCCCAAAACACCGAATATACGATCAAATATTCACCGTATGCCGAATGGCCGAATCCGTATGGTGCAACTATGGTTTGATCATACTGCCACTATGACCGGCACGGTAACTTACTTGAAGCTGCTAATACAGTCACCCGGGAGCTTGCTCTGTTGCACATATTTCAGATCCTACAGCTACCTCGACGCTTTCCCAGTTTACCATGATAGAATACGATCGGCTGCTACGCGTCTGCGACACGCCTGCAAAGCAGTTCCTTCAAGATCCTTCAGCATGCAAACCGTGAAAGCCACAGCGTTTACCATTCTGAGTTGGAAGGCTGAACATGTGAGAATATGCATAAATAATTCAGACATGTGCACCTCCACAAGCCTGGTCAGTGCATAAGTGTCTCCTAGCATGCTGGTGCAGGTGTGCAGGGGGTGCTGGCTGCTGCGCTATTGCAATGAGGAATGCCAAATTGCACCGTGGCCGCAACACAAGCTTGGCCTCAAGGCAGTGTGCAGGAGATATACGCAAAAGCAAACAGCGTTTACTGCTGCAATGAGTTGGGCCATCGGCAGACTCAACAACTTCGATCAATAGAATCCCCCAGGAACTTCATACAGGAACGAGATCGAAAGCCAGAACATTGCAGAGCTGAGCTGTCACAGGTTGAATATTTATTGAAGAATGACCTTTCTGAACTCAAACAGGAACCTGCCTTGCGAGACGTTGGAATTTCACGACTTTATTGAGACTGAGGATTGTATGACAGTCATAGGATGATGCAATTCCCTGCCAGGCACTTGCAGGCCAATACTGGTGAGCATAAGATTCAAGCTCAGGCTAGCAAGTAAAGCGCTTCAAGCCAACTTGCAGTGGTCGATTTCGTTTTTTAATCATGCGTGCATGATTGTACATGAGTAGGAATTGCCTTGAGGTAGCTGCAGTTCAACAGGGTACATTCAATGCAGCTGCAAATAGATCATCCAAAGCTGCATGATCCTCCCAGCAGAGGGAGGGAAAGCATCAGGTTCCTACAGCTTCCCTGCATGGCGCAGCTGACGTCAGACTTAGAGAATGGGTGCCAAGGAGAGAAAGGGAATCTGAAGGATAAACATCGAACCCCATTTTGTTGATCTCTTGACATATAATCACGGCAAAGCAAAGGTCAAAGTGACCGGTTGCAAGACTGCACGGATCTCGAAGTTGCATAGGTTGTGATCGATACACTGGAGTTACATATATGATGTCTGAAGTAGGAGGGGATGTTGAAACTGTTATGTTACGAAGACTCTGGGCGTTCGCAACGACCAGATGTCGGGAGGGGGCAGAAACTTCGGCGATAGGGATTTTGTTGAATAGTTTGGCGATCTTGATGCAAGACACGCCGGGTGTCCCTGCCAAGGATGCCACGGTCATGAAAGCATTCAATTTTGTACGAATAATTGAAGAGCTTCAGTCCATAGACATCAGCGAGCCCATCGTTCCTGCTGTGCAATCACTGCAGGTAGGGCGCAAATTGTCAAGGAGATTGTTGCTGAAAGTGGGGTGTGAAGGAGTCAATGGCTAAACTCTTCCCGGTTACTATTCTTGCAGGCCTGGGAGTGGGCTCTTAAGCTCCTTATGGAAATCCTTACAGACCATAAGCGGGCTGCAGTGGGCATCAAAGACGAAATGACCAAGCTGTTCTTCAATCTTGGCGCGCGGCATGCATCCCTTCATAATCACGGAATGTCATGTCGTCTCATACAGACCTCTGTGACCATTGACACCGGATATGTACCAGGGTGTGCGCTTGTGACCTATCAACAGGCTGATCTCCATGCCATAACATTTTATATATACGTAGTGATAGACTTGCTTCTCACCCTGATCTTATCAAGCATAACAAAGCGTTCTTGCAACTGAGTTTTCAGCTCTTTCAGAATCAGAACATGCTTTGCAACAGCTGGGATGAGTATGACCCCTGCATGGCTGCCTCTGACCTCAGAATGGTGCCAACAGGTTGATTGGGGACGATGAGGAATTTATATCGATGGACGGCAAGCTGCGAGAATTTGAAAGCACCCGTTTTGCAGTGCCGCTCCTTGACCCGCAAGTGCTGGACTCGCGCGGAATAGAACCCTTCTGCCATTCTGCTACCATGACTGGCGCGGTGAGGCCCTTACGTAGCCTCATTCTGCACTAGAATAATCTCAAGAGCTGCCTTCACTTCATTTCAGACAGCGAAATGCTCATTTCAAGCATTGCCGGCAGAGCTGTAAAGCAGAATTAGTTATCTGCTTTACTGCCATTGTGATCTTAGCACCAATGCAGCCTGCTGTGGCCCTATTAAATCCGCTGCATGTGAACCCCAGGAATTGCTTGCTAGCCTTGATGGCAGAAGCTCTGACAAGCTCTTAGCGCCTTCTCCTTCTTCAAGAGTGAGGCTCCCTGGTATAGTATATGTGCACATGCGGCAATGAAAGGGGAAATGCGCTGATGCAGGCCGTTGATACTGAGGAGTGGACGCTGGATGGGACACTAAGCATCAGGAACATTGGGGGAATGGCGGCCTTTATCACACTGCATTATCTGGAAGAGGCAGAGGAGGAGGGCATGTACCCTGTGCAGTTGTGGCGCTTCATATCCAAAACACCCAGGTCAGTACTCCCGATGTTGCACTAATCCAGCTCGACCTGCCGCAAAAAAAAGAGCACTAGTTGGGCACAAGACAGCGCGATGGATATAGCTGTTGAGTCCTAAAGGAACTCTGCTAGATATTTTTAGGATTGTGCAAAGACCCAATCTTGAGTGTAAAGGAACGGTGGAAGGGGGGAAGTTCGTGCCAACCGGGGGGGCAGTAGCACAATTTACCTCCTCAGAACCTTCTGCAATTACTGTGGAACATTGCTGAATGCATTGGTTTCTGCACTGTCATGTCAGGCAAACACTGCCTGTCATAATACTGTCTAGGATTCCTTTCTCCACCGTTTTTTTTTTCACCACAAGTTTAGCTTGACATGCTCTTTGTCAAAGCATGCTCTTGAGGGCCCTGACCCTTAGGATTGGTGTCATGTCAGGAGGGAAATGAAGTCGACAATATGCCTGACTTTGATTTGCCATTTTTCCAGGGGAGCTGCAAAGCAGAAGAGCGGCATTGAAAGGCTGAGCAATGCATGCACGCAATTTCAGTATGATGTCGGCGTCCTGCACGACAACAAAATCTGGCTGACATGCTTCGATTACCCGTACAACATGGCTATCAACTTTGATGCTGACAGGCAAATCAAAGTCTATGCTACCCCGGTGAGTCACTTCATCCGCTGGATTCACTTACAGCGGCTTGCAGTGTGGTTTACATGCTTTCGACACCTTCAGTAAGAAGCTTATGAATGCCCTGAAATTTATTATCTTGACTCAACTTCATGATGTGCACTGCTGCGTAGAAATTCACTGCAGACTAGAGCGGTTACATGACGATTGCATGTTTCAATCACGTATTTCTGGAGCTGAGGCCCCCTGTAAGAAGTCACATGTGCTCATGTTCCGGGGGTCCAGCAGCGTGCGCTGACTAATGATTACAAACATGTGCAGGAACGCTGGGCGTCGGGTAATCTCGCCGAGCGGAAGGGCGTCAGTGTTGTGGCGTGGGGCGGCCAGCTGATTGCATACGGCGGGTACACCTATGAGAAAAAGCTGCTGGCTCTTTTCAGTGAGGTTTCAGTCATGGACATGCGCGAAAGAATAGCCTGGGTCCGGCAGGAAATAGGCGCGTTCACATCCATCCTGGCAACCTGACGCTGTGCACTGCTTCTGTGAAGGTTTTGATCTGGCAGGTAGAGCGTCTCGTGTTTGCTGCTGCCGCAGATAGTGTCGCAGTGGGTATTTCCTGGCAGGCCAGCTTACTCACGTCATTCTGCCCTGTGGAATGCTTGCCGAAGTTGGTCATGTTTCCTTCTGTGTGCTATATGCCTTCAAGCATCACACGTGGGCGGCACTGTGTCCTTGGATGCTGCTTCATGCTCAATGTCGACCTGAACGACACATCCCAGCTGCCAACAGGTGTCTCCATCTTCTGCACAGTTGCATACTTCTGTCAGAAACAGTGACATCTGCGTGGCTTGCTTGCAGATGGTCCGGTGCCGCCGTTGAGGCACGATCACTGCGCCTGGATGGTCGGGCACTTCATGTATGTGTTTGGCGGTGTCGGGTCGGAGTCCTTTGCCGAAGCTAGAATGTTCCAACGGTCCAAGCCTGGCAGGTAGGCTTTCGGGGGTCTCTACCATACAGGATACTTGTTTCCCTTATATGCTCATTCTTATTAGTTACAGGCATTTCTGTCCAGAGAACAGGTGCATCTGTAGACACGCTGCAGTGATCCCTGATACTGAGAATGTTCACCTGTCTGACTTTGTCGACCGCTTTGACTTCTTGCATGCCAGCCGGCATGAGCTTGGGCCCTTTCTGATGCAATCCGACCATCACTTGCCTCCTGAAGCAGGGCGTTGCAACATTTGTTATCTTGGATTCAGGGTGACCTGAGGTAATTTGCCTCAGCGGTGGATGTTTGTTGTATGAACAGGTTGACGACACTGAATGACCTGTGGCGGCTGGACACTTGCACATGGACCTGGGAGGAGCTCCATCCCATTGGCATCCGCCCCTGCCCCAGATCACATGCAGGTGAGCGGAACCAAAATGCCGGCCGAGCAACGAACATGACACACACATGCATAGTCCCAATCTTAGTTGTGTGTGTGCTTTGCATCCGCTTGCATCCCCAGCTGTTCGAGCATGTGCGCCAGAGTTTGGGTGGATTTGTCGGACCCAGAATCATGCAGGCAGGGGTGCACGCTGCGGTAGTAACATTGGCAGCTGTGGCTGCGGTGGCAAGTAGCTCAAAATGTCTTCTTAAGGCCCACGCAGGTCTGGCGGTAAATGGGGAGCGCACATACATAGTCGGAGGCAAGGCGCATCCGACAGCGCGGCTCAAACCCGATGGATCAGACGGGAAGAAGCAGCTGCTGCTGGCAGACATCTTCCAATACCACGTAGAGGAGAACTGCTGGCTGCAGGTGAAATTCTCAATGCTGAGTGCCCCCAGCAATGAAGAAATATCCCAGAGGGTTCTATATCTAACTTAGATCCCCTGCAGCTGGCACCAATACCCACTGCATGTATCATGCATGCATTGGATCGATCTCTGGGCAAATCGGGATGTCTGCCAAGTAAAGATTTGCCACCAGGAGTACTGATTGCATCCGAAAAAATGAATCACGGGTGTCCTTCTCAAGCAGGACCTTGTGAGGGCGTCCTGTTGAGCTAATGAGCTGCACAAGCTTCTTGATTTTTCTGTAAGTCTCAAACCTGGTGTCACTTGCAGGTGCTACCAGCAGTGGGCCAGAGGGCGTGGATGTCTGCTCGGCACAGCCCGGCATGTGGGGTTCTGGAGAATGGCAATCTGGCAGTTTTGGGCGGCTTTAATGCCGCCGATCCCATATGCTTGGACGCATGCCTCACATTTGATGTGAAGCAAGCCGACGTGGCTCAATGCGTGCGCCTTATGACTCCCGAAGAAGGTGACTGCCGCCAGCTTCCCTTCCAGCAGGGATATCAATTCCAAAGTGCCCACCATGTGGTTCAACAGGCGAACATGAAATACTTACCTCTTATCATGATTGGGCTGCTGTGCTGCTACGGGCTACTCGTGCAGGCATGACTGACAACAGCCCACGTGTTTAAGCCCCCCGTCTGCCCTGCTACTCAGCTGACGGGCGCATTTTCAACCGGCACTCCTCCAGTTTGCAGGAACAGAGAAGTGCTCAGCAGAGTACTTTGGACGGCATGCAGAGCAGTTTATCAGTGGCTGAGTCAGCATGGATCATGTGCGCGCATGTGCAGGTGCTGACGTGCCGGCAGCTGTCGTCCCGGAGCTGTCGGCCCCGGAGCCTTGGCCGCGCCTCAGCGTGGATCTGGACGCAGCTTCCCCGCGGCTGCGCGCCTTCCTCACAGGTCCCCTCGGCGCATGCACATTCTTCACACACCATCACGAGGAGCTCTGTCAGCATGTGCTGGGCCCCGGTGACTCCATCACAAGTACGAGCCATCCTTGCACGCTCCTGGCAGGACATTTTTCATCGGTGCTGCAGCAGAATGAAACTACCTGTTAGTCGTCCCTCGAGAGCAGCTGTGGAGCAGGATGATGTTGTTGGTTTCCCCAAATTTAAAACTGGAGTTCTCAGGGTGTAGGGCGTGGCTGAACCTTAAGCCCTACCAAGTAATGTAAAAAATGGATAGGCGCTGACACTGCAAATGAGAGTCAAGCATTGGGTCAGCATCGAGTTGACTGGATGCGATGTAATAAGAATAGCTAACTTACTAACCGACACTGACAGTCCCATACTAATTCTATGCACGGCCTAGTACCAGGATGGATCGGCTGAAACATGCATGCTGTGTGTTGACTTCTGTATGCATTTTTGTCTGCTTTTCTGTCTGTGTGGAATTTTATGTGGTAGCCTGTGGATCTAGTATTCTCAGGCGTCTTGGAAACCTGCTGTGTTGTTATAACGGGTACTCTTGCTTTTGCAGCCACCGGAGGGATGAGATCGGATTATGTCCCGTATGTGATGGGCCCAGGGTTTGTCTTCTGCAAGTCGAGGGCCAAAGTCCTCCCGTAAGTGCCATCGGCCCTCTGATTCAGTTGCCATGCACTTCCTGACAAAACAGTACAATCCCCTGTATTTACATTGCATTTGCAAGAGCCATCAAACGGTGGAGTACATTGCTAAGACGCGGTGTCATCTCCATAAAACAAGGAAGCATTTGCAACCTTCAATGCCTTCAGGGCGGGTGAGAGACTGCGCTTGAATGTCTCCGCACAGAGAGTAATAATTGCATCATCTTCTGAGATGTGGCAGTCTGCCTGCAGGTCAGAAGGCTTGGACATGCCTTGGAAAGTTGAGTGCAGCCCTTTCGATACTGTGCCCAGGTGCTGATTCCTGCAGCCTCGATACCTGGCAACTCATCATAGCCGTATTATAATAATACTATTATTGCTGTGGCTACCATATGTGCAGAAGGAGTCAGAGGAGACACAATCAGGACACAGGAGAATACAGACACAAAGAATTTCATGGAGCTAAGCAAAAATCGAGTCAGCCACGCAATGATGCCCGCAGGTGGCTGACTTTCCCGTGCGAAGCCGTGTTCAACATGGAAGCAAAGAGAAACACCGCTGCGACTGTTGTCGACGCCTTAACGCAGATCATCAAGTTCTTCAGCACACAGAAGGTAACATGCAACATTGGCATACTCTCTGCTTATTCTCTACAAACACTGCCGATTAGGTGTTTTCAGCAGAGGTTAAAGCACAAATGCTTCCCTTGCCATGCTGCGACCAGAATTTCCGCCCTGCATGGAGAGCTCGATTTCTAATGGGTGACTTTGTCAGCCTTATTTTTATTGTACATTAGTATATACCGCCCCCGGCTGGCGGGGGGCGGTATTAAAACTGAGCAACGTGCCCACGGTTGATTGGCTCTTGCTTGGATCTGGCAATTCCAACAAGGGGTAGGATTATGGCAGCCTTCATATGCAGCGTGTTTGCAGACGCACCTCGCCTTTTGGCAGGAAAAGCGTGTAATAAGGATCATACTTATGATGTATACGACAGTAGGACCCGCATGCACACAGGTAGTCAGGACTAAGTGGCTCTGATGCCTCTGTTGTGCATGACTTCTGGTGTGCCTTATGCAGGCGGCTCGTGAGTACTTCAGAGCTTCGCAGCCGCAGCTTGACGGGGACAACAACGGATGGCTCTGCATGGACATGAAGAACAATATGAAGGTGACTGGTTATATCCCAATTTGCGGCCATAGCCCTTGTGTAGGTGTGCTTTCTGCGTCTCACTCATCCACTAGATGTGCATGCATGCTCAAATCTGGCCAAGCATTGTGCCGTTGCGGTTTAATTTCTTTGTGTAAGGGCCAGATGCATAGTTTTGACTTCGTCTCACCGAATGCAGTCTGATGGATCCTTTCCCCTGTGCACCAGCGAACTTTGAGAAAGTACATGCCTCAACAAAATGCCCATCGCTCTTGCATGCTCGATTTCTTGTGGTCAATGTTGAATATCTGCGTTTGTATGCAGACAAGCCTCGCGGAGAGAGTCGCTTATGGTGCACCCCCCCTCACGGAGGAGGGTTACATCTTAATGAAGGGGCCTAGATTTAGAGGTAGGCGGTTTACTCGCTGCTTCTTTCCAGTTTGCCTTTTAATGCTCAAATACAAATTTTTTGCATGCTCCTCTCATGCGTCCTAATCTGCCTGCCGTGCGTGAACACCTTACAGCTGATTTCTTCAGGCCTAGTACCTGCAAGTCCAGATTTAAATTCCTGAAAGGCCGGAGGTTCTACACCCCCCAATGCTTGTATGCATACTGCTTTTAGTGCAGACCAGCAAACCATGGAAAGAGTTGAGAACAGCCGCCTGTTCTGTCCAGAGCATTTGTATCACCACTCTTGCCTATATATACGTATCCAATGGTGTAGAGCATTCGCGGGAAAAGTTCTGTCAGTAAGCCAACTTCATTTGTCGCGCAGGGAAAGCGCACCAGCTGTTACTAACGGCCGTCATGGGGCATGCGTACGGCGCGTTCCTGGTCACGGTGTCCCCCAAGTGGGCGCAGAGCGCTGACTCAGACGAGGAGGTCAGACCGACCGCCTGCTTTGTGGCCTGGATGCACTGCATGCTTGAGAGGGCAAACGCGCGCGGCACAATCGCGCACTGCATACAGTGTGGGGCGTCCGAGCATCTCAAACCCGGGGACGAGCAGGCAAAGACCGTCAAGGTCAGTGCCTCTCCTTCCTTTAATAATCATTAGTATTCTTGTCAGAATTAATTTTAGTCTTAATAGTATAAAAATACAAGTATTGGTATTGGTATTGGTATTGGTATTGGTATTGGTATTGGTATTGGTATTGG
>JADEYI010000720.1_pt1 | contig 37747 bp, 28 predicted proteins | sample 8542331 | NCBI WGS metagenome assembly JADEYI01 (sample SAMN16510988, study PRJNA670497) | mine drainage metagenome | isolation source: biofilm near Copperflume 1 | place: Germany: Marsberg coppermine Kilianstollen | collected 2018-02 | reverse complement strand
GGTCATTTCCATGGCGCGCAGCGGCTGCTCCGCCTCCAGGTGCGGCCTGGCGCGCAGCAAAAGCGCCTGCTCTGCTTCCAGTTCCGGTGAACGCATCTTCTTCAGGTCTTTTTCCAGCCGCTCCATACGCTTTTCAATCTGCGTCAGGTCGCTCAGCATCAGGTCGAACTCCACGTCCTGAATCTCTTTCAAAGGATTGATCGGCGCAGAAAGCGGCACGGAAGGATCGTCGAACACGCGCAGCACATGGATCAACGCATCCACATTGCGCAGACTGGCGAGCAGACCTGGCTCCTTCAGTGCCTCCTGCCCGATGGCGGCCACGTCGGCATACTCGACCGTTGCGAACACGGTCTTCTTCGGCTGATACAGCGAGGCCAGTTTTTCCAGCCGGTCATCCGGAACCCTCGCCATGCCGAGATGAACTTCCTTCGGGTTGGAATATCCGCGATCTTCCAGCTTGGCTTTGGTAAGAATCTTGAACAACGAGGTTTTGCCCACCTGTGGCAGGCCGATAATTCCAGTCTTCATGCTTGTCCTATGAGTAAACTTTGTACAGCGCCATTCTATCGATAATGATGATACCGGCAGATCAGCGGTCGTCCAACGCGAACCCTTGGAAGGGTTTTTCGATAGTTGTATGAAAGGCTATCTGTCATAGTCGTCGGAGGCAACCATCGATACAGAATCGGCAGATTCACTGTTCATAACAGCCTGACTGCTTTCCCGCTGACAGAAATCGCGGTGAAGATGCTCATTGCCATCTCCATTGGCCTGCTGGTTGGTTTTGAATGTGAATAGGTCGAAAAATAGTATCGGGATTTGCACTTTTCACCTGCATATTGCAGGGGGCACAGGAACCGGTGTGCTTCTTCTTCAGAGAGAACCTTTCCACCTCGTTTGGAGCAGCTTGCTTATTGCAACTCTGCTGATTCAGGCCGCGCATACAGGGCGAGCAGCCCAAGCCCGCATAACAGCACCACACCTTCAAGCCGCGTAGAAAGATTGTGAAGCCGATTGAAATCGACCTTTGCCGGATCGCTGGCAGCCAGTTCATCCATCGCGGTTCCTGCCTGTATGCGCAGCAAATCCATGCGCGGGATGACGGAATACTGAGAATATGCGGTGAGGCCCAGCATAACGGCCAGGAGAACCAGTTGCGGCGCGATCGAGCGCCGTGTCATCCGCGCGGCCCGTTCGACGATCGACAGCAGAAGAAGAGTGCTTCCACAAACTAGGCCAATATCATGCAGGCGCAAAAGAGAAATTCGGACCATTGTGCCTGCAATATGCAAACCCAGCACCGGATCGGAAACCATTGGCATGACCGAGCCAAAAGCCACCGGAGCGACCACCGCACCAAAAAATAGCAAACCGCCCACCCAGAAGGCCACGCACAGCAAAATAAGGCTTCGTACCAGCGTCCGCATACTTCTCCATTTATCTATTCAATGCCGGTGACGGACTTGCGTCCGATGAGCCGCTCAATGCGTTTGGCCATCGGGGGATGCGTAGAGAAAAGGCTGGTAAACATACCGCCGCCGACCAATGGCTGCGCAATGAACAGGTGCGCGCTCGAAGGCGAGGCCGTCATCGGCAGGCGTTTAGAGTAGGCATCGATCTTTTCCAGAGCACTTGCCAGAGCATACGGGTTGCCCGTCGTCTTTGCGCCGGTCGCGTCCGCCTCATACTCGCGCGAGCGTGAGACAGCCAACTGAATCAACATGGCTGCAACAGGGGCAAGAATCAGCATGAACAACGAACTCAACCCGCCCCCGCGCTCGCGTCCTCCGCGGCCACCGTATCCGCCGAACATGGATGCCCAATAGCCCATGCGCGCCATAATCGTAATTGCCCCAGCGAGTGTCGCGGCAATAGAGCTGGTCAGAATGTCTCGGTTCTGCACGTGACCCAGTTCATGCGCCAGCACACCTTCCAGCTCTTCGTCATTCAGCAGTGTAAGAATGCCTTCCGTCATGGCAACGGAAGCGTGCTTCGGGTTTCTTCCCGTGGCAAAGGCGTTTGGTGACTGTATCGGGATCACATACATTTTTGGCATGGGGATGCCCATTTTCTGTGTCATGCGTTCGACCACTTCATAGGCGCGCGGCAACTGTTCACGCGTCACCGGCTGCGCTTTGTACATTTTTAGCGCCAGCTTGTCGGAATAAAAATACGTGAAGAAATTCATCCCCGCAGCGAACAAAAATCCAAGGATCAGGCCATTGCGCCCATCGAAATGGCCGCCGATTGCGATGAACAGCAATGTCAGAAGAGTAAGAAGAAACGCGGTCTTGACAGTGTTTCCCATTATCTACTGATTTTAATCCTCTAGCCCCGGTCAAAGGGTTCCGGAACCTCCGTCGAGTATTTACAGAGCTTAAATAGTTTTTATGCCGTCGGCGCTTCGTTGGAGGCAGCCTGGGCTGGAGTCGTTTGCGGTGCAGAGGCGGAGTATTCGGACGCTGCAAGTCCAGCTTTTTGCAATGTGAAAAAAAACGTACTGCCGCGGTTTAAATCGCTTTCCGCGCGAATGGTTCCGCCATGACCCAGAATGATGTGCTTGGCAATCGACAATCCGAGTCCGGTGCCCCCTGACTCCTGCGAGCGGCCTTTGTCCACGCGGTAAAACCGCTCGAAGATTCTTCCAAGATGCTCGGAAGCAATTCCCGCACCAAAGTCCTGCACATAAAATTCGACCGCGTCGGCCTGGTTGTGAGCGCCGATCACAATGCGTTTACCTCCGCCATACTTCACTGCGTTTTCAAGCAGGTTGGACAGCACCTGTAGCACCGCGTCGGTGTCGGCCATGACCATTGTGGGAGTGGTTTCAACTTTTTCCAGCATGACATCCCGATCCATCAGCAATCCGGCAACGACGTCTGCAGCCTCATCGATCAACCGTTCTGCGAGGACAGGCTTCAGGCTCAGCTTGTACTCGCCGGACTCGATGCGGGCAAGTGCCAGCAGGTCTTCCGTCAGCCGGGTCATACGGGCGGCGTTGCGGCAGATGATCGAAAGGAAGTCCCGCGTCTGCGCCGAAAGTTCGGTGCTGCCTTCCAGCATGGTCTCGGCGTAGCCGGAAATCGAAGTGAGCGGCGTGCGTAGTTCATGCGAGACATTGGCAATAAAATCCCGGCGTGTTTTTTCCACGCGGTCAATTTCAGTGACATCGTGCAGCACCACCACGGCGCTGCCGCCCAGCATTGGGGCCGCGCTCACTTCAAAAATACGTCCTGGGACCACGGCCTTTGCGCGCGCATTGGCAATAACACGGAAACGGAGCGCTTGTTCGACACACGCCAACAGATCGGGATCGCGCACCGTCTGTACCAGCGCACTGCCGGACTGGATTGGAGCGCCCACCAGCCGCACCATCACCCGGTTTGTCCAGTGGATGCGACTCTGAGTGTCGATGGCGACTACTGCCTCCTCCATGCTGTCGAGCACGGTCTCCATCTCTTTGCGGCTGTCTTCCAGTTCGCGGAAGACAGCCTCTACCCGCACCGCTGTGGCGTCGAGCGCGTTTGCAACCGCGGCGATTTCATCTCTCGCCCTGTCCTGGATCCGTGCCGAAAAATCTCCGGCTGCCAGCCGATGGGCGAACTCCACAATGCGGGCAAGGCGGCGTGCGACGGCATGGGCCAGCAGAGCGGAAACCAGCGTGGCCAGTAGAAGTGCCAGCAATGTGGCCCATAAAAGGCTCGTCCGCACGCGATGTAGCGTTTCCTTGATATCGTGCAGAGGAAAACTCACGCGAACTAAATATGGGTCCGCCTGCGCAGCGACAGAGAGTATCCCATTCGCAATATGTTCCCCAGATTGGCGATGCTGCGCAGTGATAGCACGCACCTCCGGGGAATTGAGAAGCGCATTCACTGCATATGAATGGTCATTCCCGGATGGAATAGATGAATCTGCGAAGATTTTTCCATCGCGGCTGAGAATTGTCACAGCAGCACCGGTCGCGCGCGCCTCTTCCAGCACCAATGTAGGAATTTCGGAGGGGTTTGCCACCGCTGCCCGAAGCGCGAGAGATTGCGCTTTCTCCTCAAGGTCCCGCGCCATGCGGTTCTCGAGCGATGCCTGCAAAATGTTCTGCTGCGAAATGTCCAGCATACCCGCCGCCACCAGCAGCACCAGCACCATGGCAGCAAGCAGCTTGAAAAAAACTCTTTGCCTCATCAAAGGTCCCCGGAAAACCTTGGAACTGCTTCAGGCCTCTTTCGGCATTTCGAAACGATAGCCAGCTCCACGCACGGTCTTAAGATACTGCGGATTCTCCGGATCGGACTCAATCTTTTCGCGGATTCGTCGCACGTAGACATCGACGGAGCGCGGGGTCACAAAGCGGGCATCTCCCCACACCGCGTCCAGCAGGTGATCGCGGCTGAAAACCCTGCCCGGATGGCGCGCCAGATATTCGAGCAGCCGGAACTCCGTCGCCGTAGTCGCAGTCAGGTCCCCGCCAACCTTCAATTGCATGGCGCTGGCATCAATCTCCACCTGGTCAAAGTGCAGTGCCGTGGGGGCGGTGGGGCGCTCGAAGCGCCGCAAAACAGCTTTGACGCGGGCGATAAGCTCACGTGGGGAAAAGGGCTTGGTTATGTAATCATCCGCGCCCAGTTCGAGACCCAGCACACGATCGCTTTCGCTAGTGCGGGCGGTAAGAAAAATAACTGGCGTAACTGCCAGCGCAGGATTTTTCCGGATTCGCCGGCACAGGTCGAGTCCGTCCCCACCGGGAACCATAATATCGAGCAGAAAAAGATCAGGGGTCTTTCTCTCAGCGTCTGCCAGGACAGCTGCCGGATTGATGAAGGTACGCACCGCGAAGCCCGCCGCTTCCAGGTTGTGCTGCACCAGCCGGGAAATATCCTGATCGTCCTCCAGAACAAAAATCGTCTGATTCAAGCCTGCGTTCCTCTCATGACTGCCTGCTCTCAATTACTTGCATTGCCGCGGCCACAACCCCGTTTGGATGGCTCTATTCCACCGCCGAGGCAAGAGTATCGCAATCAGGCAAATTTTCTGCAAATGAATCGTGAATGCCAGATGACAATCGTGTGAATGCACTGGCCGAAACACCTGCTTTCCAACGTCATGCCCTGGCCAGCTCATCGCCTATTTCCGCCGCCGCTTGTTCGCATCGGGCCCAGTCGACATCCCGGTGCGTTACCAGCCGGATCGCGTGTTGCCCAACGTTGCCGGCAAGAATACCGCGCTGCTTCAAACGGCTCACCAGGTCGGGCGCGCTGTTCCCTGCCGCCAGGCGCAAGATGACGATGTTTGTCTGGACGCTCTCAAGGTCGATACTCACGCCTGGCACATCTACCAGCAATTTCGCCAGCAGCCATGCGTTTGCGTGGTCTTCGGTCAGCCTTTCCGTCATGGTTTCGAGTGCCAGCAGGCCCGCCGCCGCCAGAATGCCTGCCTGCCGCATTCCGCCGCCGAGGGCCTTACGATAGATGCGCGCCCGCTCGATATGCGGGCGCGAACCGAGCAATATGGAACCCACCGGTGCACATAGCCCTTTTGACAGACAGAACATGACGGTGTCGAAGCCGCGCGTCAGCTCCGCCACACCAACGCCGAGACTTACAGCAGCATTGAAAATCCGCGCGCCGTCGAGATGCGTCGGCAGACTGGCAGCCTTGGCTCCGGCCCAGATTTCTTTCAGGACGGGGAGCGGCGTGACCGTTCCACCGGCCATGTTGTGCGAGTTTTCGAGAGAGATTAGCCCGGTCTGCGCACGATAGTAAATGCCAGGCGCAATCGCGGATTGAATCCGCTGCCACGTGAGCACGCCGCGTTCTCCCTGAACGGTGCGCGGCATACAGCCGGAAAAAGCCGCCAGCATCGCCATCTCCCAATCGACGATGTGAGAGCTCGCCTCACAGATAACTTCCTGCCCATGCTGGGTGTGCAAGCGGATGGCAATCTGGTTGCCCATCGTTCCGGTAGGGACAAAAATCGCGGCTTCGCGCTGAAATATTTCCGCAGCGCGCCGCTCCAGCCGGTTGACAGTTGGATCTTCGCCATAGACGTCATCACCCACTTCAGCCCCAGCCATGGCGTCGCGCATGGCCTGGGTTGGCTGCGTCACGGTATCGCTGCGCAGATCGATGGTGCCGGCCGGTTTACGGAAATGCGTCTGTTCAGGTGAAGCTGCCTGCGACGGAACGGCTGGGGTACTCACGCGAAAACTCCCTGTTTTTTGATTTTCATTGGATGGCTTACGTCTTCCGAACTCAGAACACCGAGAAATCTGGTGAAAACTTCGCTTGAGAACAATCGTCCCTGTTGCGTCAGCCGGACATGCGTGGCATCACACACCAGTAGGCCTTCCCGCTCACATTCGTCCAATATTGGTTGAAACGCGTTCATAGCTGCGTGGCCGATTTTTTTCTCTATCAGGGGTAACGAAACGCCGACGGACAAACGCAGCCCCAGAAACCATGTTTCCTCTATCGCTTCGGCGTCGGAGACCGGAGTGACCGTTGCACCCACGCTTCGATCCAGATACGCCGATAAATCGTCTGTCATTCCTACCCGTATTGCAGTGCCATCGCTTACCGGCAGAAATGAATGCGCATCGAGGCCGAATCCGACATAGGGCTGGCGATTCCAATATTTCAGATTGTGGCGTGACTCCCTGCCGTCGCGCGCAAAGTTTGAAATCTCGTATTGCCCTATCCCGGCGTCAACGAACCGCTCGCAGGCCACGCTATACATCGTCGCAATGGCCTCATCCTCCGGAACCTTGGCGACGCCATACCGAACGCCTCCGGCCAACATCTCACGTCCTAGCCGAGAATCTTCATCGACATCCAGCATATAAACACTCAGGTGCGGCGCACCGGTTGCGATCGCGTCGTCAAGGGACGCCTGCCAGCTCTCCGGCGTCTGATGCGGCAGGCCCGCAATCAAGTCGATATTGATGTCCTGAATCCCGACTCCGCGCAGACGCGAGATTTCCTCAAACGCAATGCAGCGGCTATGGAGCCGGCCCACCGCCGCCGCCTCTCGATCTACAAATGATTGCACCCCCAGACTGACGCGGTTGAATCCTAGCGGCGGCAGAGCGGCCAGCAGATCGTCGCTCAATTGACCGGGCGCACATTCCAGCGTGACTTCCGCGTCTGGCGCACACTTAAAAACATCGCGCACGGCATTCAGGATTCTTTTCAACTGCATGCAGGAAAGCAGGGAGGGGGTCCCCCCGCCAAAATAGATAGAATCAGCTTTTCCCGAAAGAACTGCTGCCCAATTTTGCATCTGCCGGGGCGCCAGATGAATCTCTTCCAGCAGGCGGTTCACATACGCATCCATTTTCTCCGGTCCGAAAACTCCGGAAGCAAAATTGCAGTAGCTGCATTTCGAACGGCAGAACGGTACCGAGATATAAATTCCGAGCGGGCTGGACTCAATCGTCGGCATGGCGGGTCCGCATTGCGGAGGAATGTCCGAAACTTCGTACAATAGCAGTGTCGCATGGCAGACGCAAAGCAGACCCCACAACAACACGAAGATGATGTCATCGGCAAGGCCTACGACGGACGCCTGATGCGGCGGCTGCTGACGTATCTTCGTCCCTACCGGCTGCAGGTGGCCATCTCCCTGATCGCAATTTTGTTCAAGGCGGGATCCGACATTCTGGGGCCGTACCTGACCAAGGTCGCGGTCGATCTTTACATGACGCCCGACATCACGGCGCGGGCCGCGTCACACCATTCGCTGCTGGCGCGTCATCTCAGCCGCAATGCTTTTAACGGCATTACAGAGATTGCAGGCATTTATCTCGGCTCGCTGGTTTTCAGCTATTTTCTGGAGTTTGTCCAGACCTATCTGATGCAGTGGACTGGGCAAAAGGTGATGTACGACCTGCGCAGCCAGATCTTCCGGCACATTCAGCGGATGCACGTCGCGTTTTTCGACCGCAACCCTACTGGCAGACTCGTAACGCGTGTCACTAGCGATGTGGACGCGCTGAATGAAATGTTCACCTCCGGCGTGGTCTCGATTTTTGAAGATGTGCTGGTGCTGGCCGGCATTGTCTTTGTCATGTTGCGGATGAACTGGTGGCTGGCGCTGCTGGCGTTCTCCGTGCTCCCTTTCATCCTGCTGGGCACGCAGATCTTCCGCAAATATGTCCGCGAATCCTATCGTCGCATTCGCACCGCGATTGCCCGCATCAACTCCCACCTGCAGGAACATGTCAGCGGCATGAGCGTGGTGCAACTGTTCAACCGCGAGGAGCGCGCCTACCGGGACTTCGAGAAGGTAAACCGCCAGCACATGAAGGCGTTCAAAGACGCCATCATGGCCTACGCGCTGTATTACCCCGTGGTCGAAATTCTCAGCTCCATTGCCGTCGCCATCATCATTTGGATTGGCGGCCGCGGCGTGCTGCGCGGCGCGGTGACACTCGGCGTGCTGGTCGCTTTCATCCAGTATTCGCAGCGCTTCTTCCGTCCCATTCAGGACCTGAGCGATAAATACAACATCCTGCAGGCTGCTATGGCCGCAAGCGAGCGCGTATTCAAGCTGCTCGACACGGCCCCGGAAGTGGTTTCGCCAGTGAATGCACGCACCGGCGACGGTTCTGGCCGCATCGAGTTCCGCCACGTCTGGTTCACCTATCAAAATTTGGCGCCGGAGATCCTCGGCCGCCTGCGGCATGGCGCACCTACCGGCCACGAAGGAATCGAGTGGGTGCTGCGCGATGTCAGCTTCACCATTGAACCCGGTGAAACTGCGGCCATCGTCGGCCACACTGGCGCCGGCAAGACGACCCTGAGCAGTCTCATGATACGTTTCTACGACGTGCAGCATGGCGCAGTCCTGATCGAAGGGCTGGACGTGCGCGACTGGGATGTGCAGGCGCTGCGCCGCCGTTTTGCCGTGGTGTTGCAGGACCCAGTCCTCTTCAGCGGCACAGTTGCCAGCAACATCCGACTGGGCACTGAACGGATTACGGATGAGGAGATAGAGCAGGCGGCGGACCAGGTCAACGTCGGCGACTATATCCGTTCCCTCCCCGGCGGTTTTCAGGAGCCTGTGCGCGAGCGCGGCAGCACGCTTTCGACTGGCCAGAAGCAGCTCATCAATTTTGCGCGCGCGCTAGCGCATAATCCAAGGATCCTGATTCTCGATGAAGCAACATCGAGCGTCGATACAGAGACGGAACTGCGGGTGCGCTCGGCTCTGACGCGGCTGGTCACGGGCAGGACTTCCGTGGTGGTTGCACACCGGCTCTCGACCATCCAAAGCGCAAATCACATTCTGGTAATGCACAAGGGCCAACTGCGCGAGATCGGTACGCATCAGCAATTGCTGGCGCAGCATGGACTGTATTGGAAGCTCTACCGGTTGCAATATCGAGACCAGGAATTGCCCGGGAACTCGATTCCATCTGGCGTCCCGCTCGCCGTGACGGGCGACTAGATCTAGGATCGTTGTCAGCGAAGCCGCCGTTTCCTGTTACTCTGCCACACAGTAATCTTGGGAATACTCTATGGTCACAGTCTCCGATGCCCGCACCTAATATTTTTATTTCCGCAGGTGAGGCCAGCGGCGAGCGCTACGGCGCGATGCTGATCGATGCGGTTCGTCAGCGTGCCCCGGAGGCAGAGTTCTTCGGTTTAGGCGGAAAGGCAATGGAGGCTGCCGGATGCGAACGCATCGTTCATGCCGAAGATATCGCCGTAATGGGCATTACGGAAGTGCTACGGCACATGCCGCGCATCTATGGGGAGTACCGGCGTCTGGTGCGCTGCATCCGGGCTCGCAAACCGGATGTGGCTGTACTGATCGACTTTCCAGACGTGAATTTTCGACTGGCGCGCGAGCTGAAACGACAGGGTGTGCCGGTCATCTATTTTGTCAGCCCGCAGTTGTGGGCGTGGAAGAAGCGTCGCATCCGCTGGGTGCGCGAGCGTGTGACCCGCATGCTGGTCATTTTTCCATTTGAAGAAAGCTATTATCGGGACCGTGGGGTGGATGCGGACTTTGTCGGACATCCACTCGCGGATTTGTCGCTGCCTTCCATAACACGACAGGAATTTGCCGGGCGATATGGCCTGGATCCAGCAAAAGAATGGATCGGGCTGCTCCCCGGCAGTCGTGAGAAAGAACTGCGACTGAACCTTCCGGTGATGGTTGCGGCGGCGGAAAAATTGGGCAGCTCCTACAAATATGTAATGCCAGCCGCTGCCACGCTGGATCCGGTTTGGGTGCGAAATTTGGTTATACAGATGAGAACCCAGGTTCCGATTTACGTCGTGGAAGATGCGCGCGCGGTGCTGCATCATGCGCGAGCAAGCATTGTAGCGAGCGGAACCGCGACGGTGGAAGCCGCGCTGATTGGCAATCCATTCGTCGCGGTCTATCGCCTATCCACTCTGAGCTATGCCGTCGCCAGTAGGCTGGTGCGGCTGCCTCACGTCGCCATGGTCAATTTGATTGCAGGCCGCCGGGTTGCGCCGGAGCTGATCCAGAAAGACTTAACCGCGGAAAATGTCGTGGCTTCGCTGATGCCTTTACTGCGGGAAGGCCGCGCGAGAACTCAGATGATCGCAGAGTTGGCCGAGGTGCGAAGGGCACTGCACTATGGCGGCGATACGTGCAATGAAACTGCCATCGAACGCGTGGCCGAGTACATTACGGGTTTCATCCCACCTCACGTCGATCGATCCGATACCGGCAAAGCACAGACACCGAACCCGCTGAGCGTCTCATGAAAGATCCCTCGAAGAAACAATGCTGGCACACACGCTGCCTGGCACTGCTCTGCATGGCGGCAGTATTCAGTGCGTTGGATGTATGCACGGCGCGAGCGCAACAATCCTCGACCATTCAGATCATCGGGTACAACATGGATGTGACGCTCGATCCGGCGAACCATTCCATCCGCGCGCAAACGGCGGTCACGTTCACGGCGATTGCAAACTTGACTTCCGTCTCATTCGCGTTGAGTCCACGCATCGGCGACGTCGGAGTGAAAGATGCGTCCGGCCAGCCTCTAATCGCGGCGCGTTCGTCCGAAGGCACAGGATCAATTCACGTGACGCCTCCGGCGCCAATGCAGCGAGGTCACACGGCCACTTGGACCTTCCAGTACACAGGTGTATTTACTCCTGACGTCACTAAGGGCGGTCCAGCGCATCCTGCCGCTCAGCTGGCTTCTATCGGCGATCCCGTCAGTTATCTGCTCTATGGGGCACAGTGGTTCCCAGTTGACGGATATATGACAGACCGGTTTACGGCATCGATCCACGTGCATGTCCCGGCAGGAGTACACGTCTTTGGCAGTGGACTGACCGGCTCGCCGCATTTGGACTCGAATGGCCAAATGATCTTCGACTTTATATGGTTGCAGCCTGGATTTCCCGGAACGATCATCGCCGGAAAATTCCGCGATCCTTACCTGGCTCATGAGAACCCCAAGGTGCATGTGTATCTCCTCGACGGCAAATTCAGCCGGGTAGATGGCCAGAAATACGCCGCGCTTGCCGCGCAGGAATACGGATTTTTTACGTCACGGTTCGGACCGACAGCAACGAAACAGCTGAATATCATCGAGCTGCCGGAGGGTGCCACACCCGCATATTCAGCCCCGGAGATGGCGTTGCTCGCAGGATTGCAAATCCAGGGAGAAAATTCATCCCGCCTGTTGGCCAACACAATTGCACATCAATGGTGGGGGAATGCTGTCAGCCCGGCGACGCTGGACGACGCATGGATCACGAACGGAATGTGCCGCTATGCGGAGCTGGAATATCTGGATCACAGCGTGCAGGCCGCCGTATTCAAGGATGCCGTGCTGAATGTTTCAGCCAGCGCGCTTGCTTACGATAGTGTCCAGCTTGCGGATTCCGCGCACTATCCCACCTCCACGCCTGAATTTCAGGCACTGACCTATGACAAGGGTGCAATGATCTTTCGTATGCTCCGTTGGCAGATCGGCGACGCGGCCTTCGAGCAGACACTTCGCGGGATTCTGGCGCTGACTAGCCATACGGTTGCTTCGAGCGATGTAGAGAAAATCGCGGAAGCTGCGTCCCACCAGGACTTGCGGCCTTTCTTTTTACAGTGGCTTAATAACACTGGCGCGCCCACGTTGCGGGATAATTGGACCCTCTATCGCTTGGGCAATAACAAAGGGTTTCGCACAGTCGGCCAGATCGGCCAGGACCTCGACCTGTACCGTATGCCTGTAGAGGTCATGGTTGAGACGGCAAGCAAAACCGTGACCCGGCGCGTGGAAGTTGCCGGGCCGCAGACACAATATGTGATTGAGACACCGGAGATCCCGCGAAAGATTTTGCTTGACCCGGACCGCTGGCTGCTGCGAAACGATCCCGACATGCAGGTGCGCGTTCATATCCTGCGCGGCCAGCAACTCGCGGAACAGAACAAATTTTCCGTGGCGATCCAGGAATATCGGCGGGCGTTGGCGATCAATGATGTCAGCTCACTGGCCAGCTTCCGGCTAGGCGAGGTCTACTTCCGGCAACTCAATTTCCAGGCTGCCGCAGCGGCCTTTCGGGATGCGCTCCACGGCGATGACGATCCCAAATGGACGGAGGTCTGGAGCGACCTGGAGCTGGGAAAAATATTCGACGCTTCCGGCCAGCGGGAACGGGCCGTCAACCAATATCGGGAGGCAGTGCAAACCGGGGACAATACTGGCGGCGCACTGGAGCAGGCCCGCAGCTATATCGAGCATCCGTTTCAGCCGCCGAGCCCGCCTGCCCGGTAAAGTGGTTCAAGTCGGCTCCGGACCCATGTTCAGTTGAACAGACAGTTCTGCAATCCCACTACTATTTTTTGTCTTCCAGCGCGGCCAGAACGTCAGCGACTGTCGGCTCGACGCCAAGCATGTAGTCACGAACGCGCTTGCGCTCCTCCGGTGGAAGCGATGGCAGCACGACCAACAGGCGGCGCAGCGTGGTGCCGATATCATCGGCGTAGTTCATCATGCGAATAGCTTCTCCGGTAAGGGGCATTGGTTCTCCTGAAATACAGTTGGTCTGGCCTTTACGACGCAGGTGTTTCTATCATTCTGCGGTGTGACGGGCACACTCGTAAAGTCCGGCAGGCGATCTATGCGGATTGGACTGGATTGACGACCGGTTCCACCCACCCGTCCCGGTCCGATACTTCGGTCAGGGCCGTGAGCTTTTCTGTGATCCAGGGTTGCAACGCGTCCGGATGATACCGCCAGGTCCAATTTCCCTGGGGCTGCGCAGGCGTGTTCATACGCGCATCGCCGTCGAGTTGCAGAACATCCTGCATGGGGAACAGGCACAGACGTGCGACGGAAGTGGCCGCGCTGCGCATCATCGCCCAGACAATGCCATCGTCGCCGGGGTGCAGGTAGGCCGCAACCGCCTCACGCTCGCCCCCGGTGGTGGTGTGCCACCAGCCCAGCGTTGTATTGTTGTCATGAGTGCCGGTGTAGATCACCATGTTTTCCTCGCAAAGGTGCGGCAGATGAATGTGCGCACCGCGATCGCTGAAACCGAATTGCATGACCCGCATTCCCGGCAGACCAAAGCTCTTCCGCATCTGCTCCACTTCCGGCGTAATCACACCCAGGTCCTCGGCAATCAGTGGCAGGTCGCCCAGTTCCTTGTACAGGTGGGCAAATAGTTCCGTGCCGAGCGCCTTCATCCACCTGCCTCGAATCGCCGTTTCATCTTCCGCCGGGATCGACCAATAGGCCTCGAAGCCACGAAAATGATCGAGCCGAAGAAGGTCGCACAAGGCCAGCGCGCGTCGGATGCGAGCGTCCCACCAGTCGAAGTCCCGACTGGCCAGCACATCCCAGCGGTACAGGGGATTGCCCCATCGCTGTCCGGTGGGACTGAAATAATCCGGCGGAACTCCGGCCACCTGCAGAGCTTTTCTGCTGCTATCCAGTTCAAAAATCTCCGGATGCGTCCAGACATCGGCGCTGTCGTAGTTGACGAAGATCGCCATATCGCCGATGAAGCGGATTTTGCGTTCGGCACAATAGGCCCGCAGGGTCTGCCACTGGTCCTGAAAGAAGAATTGAATCACCTTTTCGGCCAGCAGCCTGTCGCCATGCTCCGATTGCAGCCGCGACATTGCATCGGGCGTTCGCTGAGCATATTCCATAGGCCAGTCCGCCCAACCGGCATGATCGAAAAGCCCGCGTAGAACGCTGAAACTGGCATAGTCGTCCAGCCAGTAAATGTTATCCCGGCAGAACGCATCGAAGCGCGCGCGAGATTCCCCCTGAGCATTTTCCGCAAAACGATTGGCGGCCTGTTGCAGCAGCGGACGCTTGCATCGCTCCGCCTGATCAAAGTCGGCTGCCCCCCCGGGCCAGGGCAGCGACTCAACACAGCTCCAGTCGAGCCATCCCTGCAAAGCCAGGGTTTCGATGCTGATAAAAAGCGGATTGCCGGCAAAGGCCGAAAGCGCTGAATACGGTGAGTTGCCATAGCCCGTAGGTGTTAGCGGCAGCACCTGCCAGTATTGCTGTTTGGCACGAGCGAGAAAATCCGCAAAGGCATAAGCGGCCGGTCCCAGGTCCCCGACGCCGCCACGGGAAGGAAGAGACGAAATATGCAGCAGGACGCCAGAGGCGCGTTCGGTAAGCATCGAGTCTCCACAGGATCGAACTGTGCCGCGTCAGGAAATTGCCCGACAACCCTTAGATGCAAAAGGCGGGACGCTACGAAGCACCCCGCCTGAGTACGCCTGGTTATATAGACTCGCACATCTTGGGAACGGTATCAGGCTCCGGCGCGAGTGTCCGCCAGGGCTTTCTTGTTGTAACGGATCAACCCGTGTTCCATGTATCGCTGTTGCAGCGACGTGACAAAAACCTCAAATGCCTGGTCTCTCCGCTGCTGGAGCAGCTGATCGCGGGTCGCATCCAGGTTTTTCTGAATCTGTGCATCGGTCGGGGCCTGCTTGTCGAGCACCTTCAGGACCACGCCAGTGCGCTGCGTGTTGATCGGACCACTGATCTGTCCGGGCTGCAAAGTAAAGGCCACCCCGCCCTCACTGTTCATGGCCCCCAGGTCGGGTACCTGAGCGGTCGAGTCCACCAGATCGCTGGTCTGGAGAGTCGCGCCCACTTCCTTGGCCGCCTTCTCCAGTCCTTCTTCCTTGGCCTTGATGGCCAGCTGTTGGGTGCGCGTCCGCAGGACTCCGGCAATCTGATCATTGCGGAAATCCTCCAGCAAAGTAGGTTTATAGGTCTCAAAAGTGGGGGCATGGGCCGGCATGACATTCAATACCGTGAATACTGCGTAACCTTCACCGGTCGATGCCGTTTGCGGGGCCGCCCCTGGCTTTGTCGAGAAGGCGCGCGTCAACAATTGTGTTCCATCGGCCAATCCGGGAACAACACCTGCCTGCGCCAACGGCTCTGTCGTAACAAGCTGGAGATGGTTCGCCTCGGCCATCTTCTGCAGGCCGCCCTGCTGGGCTTCTGCCTGCAACTTCGCCACATATTTCTGTGCTGCCGCGGACTGAGCCTGCTGCATCAGGTTCGCCATGATCAGGTCGTGAACTTCGTCGATGGATTTCACGTGCGCGGGCTGCTTTTCCTCCACCTGAAGGATGTGGAACCCGAACTGCGTGCGAATTACTCCGGAGAGTTGTCCGGGCTGCAATCCGAACGCAGTCCTGTCGAACTCCGGTACCGTCGTGCCGTGCTGTATAAAGCCCAGTTCTCCGCCCTGTGTTTTGCTGCCGGGGTCGTCCGAGTATTTCTTCGCCAGCTCGGCAAAATTCCCGCCTGCCTTTAGCTGCTTCAGGATGTCATCCGCCTTGGCTTGGGCGGCGGCAACGGTCTTTGCGTCCGCCTTGGCCGGCACCTGGATCAGGATGTGCCGCACGCGCACCTGCGCCGGGACCTGAAACTGTTGCTGATGTTGATTGTAGTAACGTTGAACATCTGCACCGGTGATCTGCGGAGGCCCTCCGGGAACCTGATTCAGCGCGAAGGCAACATACTGTACCTTGCGTGTCTCCGGGATTGCATGGGCATAGCGCGCCGCATTCTGCTGGAAGAATGTCTTCAGCTCAGCGTCAGAAGGATTGATCTGCTTGCGCAAATCCACGGCGGAGAGCACAGCGTATTCAAACTTCACCTTGGTCGCCTGCTTCAGATACGCATCGCGCACATCCTGCGGCGCAACCGTAAGGCCACCGGTAATCAACGCCTCCAGGCGGTTGATAAGAATCTCGTCTTTCAACTGCTTTTCGAAATCCGCGCGCGACATGTTGAATTCGTTCTGGACAAAGTCGTCATAACGGTCTTCGCCGATAAATTTTCCGTCCGGAAATAGAAGAGGCGCGAACGGTCCGTGCATCAGCTCGTTGCGCACATCGGCATCCGTCACCGTCATCCCCAGATGCTGCGCCTCCTCTACGAGAACCGCACGCTGCACCAGCGCCTGTCCGGCGCGCTGCATCAGAAAGGGCATGACGAAGTCAGGCATCCGCTGTTGCTGCTGCATGCGCTGCGCGACCTGCTGCACCTGCGTGACCGGCACCTCCGTAGAGGAGCCCAGAAAGCGCCCGAACATGCTGTCGCTGTGCACGACGGCAAAATTTCCGCCAGTTGCCGCCGCATCCTGGAAAATGCCGGGAACCAGGGTGATGACCATGAGGATGGCAACAATGGAGATCAGGCCGATGAAAATGCCTTTTACGATGCGACTGTCCTGCTGCAAGAAACGAATCATGTGCGGGTGACGACCTTACATCCGGCGCGGAGACAACCGGGCGGGAATTGGCGGCGCGACCCTGCCTTCGGCGAGGGGCGTAGCTCTTTTTAGTATAAATCGAGAAACTGCCCAACTCTGCGGCTTTCGCACTATCATGGTGAGTCCGGCGAACTGCCCAGCAAAAACCCCGATGATGACCCTGTTCCAGCCCGATTTCCTTTTCACCGGAGGCCGTTTCCATGCGCGGGCCGGTCTGCTTATAGATTCGGCGGGAACATTGGTTCAGATTGTCTACCCTGGAAAACCGGTTCTTGCGGGTGAAGTAGATTGTGTCGAGTTGCCCGGCAAAGCGTTGCTGCCCGGTTTTGTGAACGCGCACTCCCATACCTTTCAGAGGTTGATCCGAGGTAAAACGGAGTCGCAGCGCAGCGGCGGACATAATTTCTGGTCGTGGCGCGGGGCCATGTATCATGCCGCCGCCTCGCTGTCTCCGGAACAAATGTACGTAGTGGCCCGCATGGCGTTTTTGGAGATGGTTCTGGCTGGGACAACAACCGTCGGCGAGTTCCACTATGTGCATCGCACGCCCGAAGGGAACGCATATCCCGATCCGAATCTAATGGCGCATCGGATTATCGCGGCGGCGGAGTCAGTGGGAATTCGTATTGCGCTACTGCGGGCTGGGTATCAACGTGCCGGGTACGGACTGCCTCCCGATCCCGGACAGGTACGCTTCCTGGAGCCCACAAAAGAATTTCTCGAAAATATTTCGGGGCTGCACAAGCAATATAATTCCGCGCACGCCTGGGTCGGGGTCGCACCGCACAGTATCCGAGCGGTACCTGTCGCGGAAATTGAGCCGATGGCCGCTTGGGCACGCGAGCATGACCTTCCCCTGCACATGCACGTGTCCGAGCAACCTGCTGAAGTCCTTGCGTGCGAACACGAGTACGGAACCACTCCGGTGCGGCTGCTGGAGCGACATGGCGTGCTTGGAGATGGTTTTACCGCAGTGCACGCCATTCACATCGACCCAGCCGAGATGGAGTTGCTTGCCATCCATCGGTCCACCATCTGCGCCTGCCCTACTACCGAGCGCAACCTCGGCGATGGCATCTTCCCAGCCAGGGATGTGATGGAGCACGGCGTACCGATCGCCTTTGGCTCGGACAGCCAGACCCAGATCGATCCGCTCGAAGATGCCCGCGAACTCGAATACCACCTTCGACTGCAACGCCAGCAGCGCAGCCTGCTGGACAATATCGATGGTCACGAGTTGTCTGCGCATCTGTTCCGCTGCGCCACGGCAAACGGCGCCACATCTCTGGGATGCGAGGCGGGTGAGTTGGAAGCGGGCAAGCTGGCGGACTTCTTTACTGTCGATCTGAATGACGTTTCGATTGCGGGAAGCACCCCGGACGACATGCTTGCGACGATCGTTTTTGGAATGCAGCGCAGCGCCATTGCCGATGTGGTTGTCGGAGGAAAATTTGTTGTGCGCGATCATCGCCACTCGCAACAGCAGGAGATTCTGGACCAATATCAGGAGGTCGCTCGCAGAGTGTGGCGCATGCCGCAGCCTGCGACGAGATAAATCGATGAGCACAATTTCCGCAGCATCCGCTTCTTCAATACGCGCCCCGCGCGGCACTACCTTGCGCTGCAAAGGCTGGCAGCAGGAGGCGGCCTTGCGATGCCTGATGAACAATCTCGATCCGGAGGTCGCGGAGGCTCCTGAGAAACTCGTCGTCTACGGCGGCATCGGCAAGGCCGCGCGCAACTGGGACTGCTATCACGCCATCGTGCGCGAGTTGGAGCGGCTCGGCAATGAGGAGACGCTGCTGGTTCAGTCCGGCAAGCCGGTCGGCGTGTTTCCCACGCATGAGAATGCGCCGCGAGTGTTGATTGCCAACTCCAACCTGGTGGGTGCATGGGCCAACTGGGACGAGTTCCACAAGCTCGATCGCGCAGGTCTCATTATGTTCGGGCAGATGACGGCGGGCAGTTGGATTTACATTGGCACGCAGGGAATTTTGCAGGGAACGTTCCAGACGTTTTCCGCCCTGGCCGACCGGCACTTTGGCGGCACGCTGGCTGGCAGGTTGGTGGTAACTGGTGGCATGGGTGGCATGGGCGGCGCACAGCCGCTGGCTGCAACCATGAATGGTGCGGTCCTTCTCGGCATCGATCCGGACCGTACCCGCATCGAGCGACGTCTCGAAAAAGGATACTGCGATCGCATGGCTGAGTCGCTCGATGAAGCGCTGCGCCTTTGCGAGGACGCCAAACGAAAAAAGCAGGCACTCTCCGTCTGCCTCGTTGGAAATTGCGCGGAGATCTTGCCGGAGCTGGTTCGGCGCGAAGTGGAGATTGACGTCATCACCGACCAGACCAGCGCGCACGATCCACTGAACGGCTATATTCCCGCAGGCTATTCGCTCGATGCCGCGGCGGAGTTGCGCCAGACTGATCCGGTGGAGTACGTGAAACTTTCGATGGCGAGCATGGCCGTGCATGTGGAGGCGATGCTCGCCATGCAGCGGCGCCGCGCGGTCGCATTCGACTACGGCAACAACATTCGCAAGCGCGCATTCGATGCCGGATGCGAGCAGGCCTTCGACATTCCCGGATTCACGCCGGAGTATATCCGCCCGCTGTTTTGCGAAGGTGCCGGCCCGTTCCGCTGGGTGGCGCTATCGGGCGATCCGGCAGACATTTACCGTACCGATGAACTGGCGCTGGAATTATTCCCGGAAAATGAGATTCTGACCCGCTGGATTCATCTTGCCCGCGAGCGCGTGCATTTCCAAGGACTGCCCGCGCGCATCTGCTGGCTTGGTTTCGGCGAGCGGGCGCGCATGGGAGAGGCCATGAACGATCTGGTCCGCAAGGGCGAATTGAAAGCACCCATAGCAATTGGCCGTGACCACCTCGATACAGGTTCAGTCGCCTCCCCCTACCGCGAAACCGAACAGATGAAGGACGGCTCCGACGCTATTGCCGACTGGCCCATTCTAAACGCACTTTTGAATACTGCCAGCGGTGCCAGTTGGGTCTCGTTCCATCATGGCGGTGGCGTCGGCATGGGCTATTCGTTGCATGCCGGACAGGTCTGCGTAGCCGATGGCACCAGATCCGCGCAGGAACGTCTGCATCGCGTGCTGAATAACGATCCGGGCATCGGGGTCGCTCGCCATGCGGATGCCGGATACGAAAAGGCCATTGAGACGGCGGAGAAAAAAGGCATCGTCATTCCGATGCGCCGCGCATGAACGGTACTCATTTGGATAGATTCGCCGTCATCCATTGCGGACAGCTGGTGACACTCGCCGGGCCGCAAAGGCCTCGATGCGGCGCGCTCGAAATGCGCGAACTGTCGATCATCCATGATGGCGCGCTGCTGATCGATGGCGGCGTGATCGAGCATACGGGCTCCACGGATGAACTTCGCGCCGTACTTGCGCGAGAAAAAGACATTCCCATCCTTGACGCGCAAGGCCGCGTGGTGACGCCGGGCTTTGTCGATGCGCACACCCACATGGTGTTTGCCGGCTCGCGCGCGGCGGAATTTGAGCAGCGCATCGAAGGCAAAACATATCAGCAAATCGCAGCCGCAGGCGGTGGCATTGCGACCACAGTGCGCGCCACCCGGCAGGCGACAGAAGCAGAATTACTGACCCAGGCATGTCACCATGCGGAATGGTTTCTGCGCACCGGGACGACAACTATCGAGGCAAAATCCGGCTACGGGCTGTCACTTGAAGCGGAATTGAAAATTCTGCGCGTCATCCGCTCCCTGGCTGACCGCACACCCTTGAGAATCGTCGCCACACTGCTGGCCGCGCATACCGTGCCGCCGGAGTTTCTTGAGGATCGCTCAGGCTACATCGAATTGATCACGCAGCAGATTTTGCCGAGGGTAACGCGCGAAGGACTGGCGCAGTTCTGTGATGTCTTCTGCGATGAGCACGCCTTTACGCTGGCCGAGAGCCGCACGATCTTGTCCGCGGCAAAGCGCGCCGGGCTGGGGCTGCGGACGCATGTCGAACAGTTCGCCGCCGATGGCGGAGCGGAGCTGGCGGCGGAGCTTGGCGCAGCCACGGCAGACCATTTGGAATACACACAGGAACGCGGGATTGCCGCGTTGAAGCGCGCAGGCGTTCAGCCGGTGCTGGTGCCCGCGTCGGTCTTTTGCCTCGGACGCGACCGGTATCCAGACGCGCGCGCAATGATCGATGCCGGACTTGCCGTCGTGCTCGCTACAGATTTCAATCCCGGATCTTCGCCGACAACTTCCATGCCGTTCGTCATGTCGCTCGCCTGCCAGCAGATGAAGATGCTACCCAGCGAGGCGTTGACCGCTTCGACGATCAACGCGGCATACAGCCTCTGCCTGGGGGATGTCGTCGGATCACTCGAAACCGGAAAATCCGCCGATTTTTCGATCCACGAATTCAAGGATTTCCGCGAGCTGGCTTATTTTGCCGCCGTCCCGAACTTACCGCAGGTATATGCTGCGGGGCAGCGAGTGGAGACTTGCCCGAAACCGAGTGCGCCTACAGATTTCAAGGGAGCATTCTGATCGCCATGGAAGATCTGTCGCCTGCTGCGATCCTTCGCGAACTGATTCGTATTCCTTCGGCCTCTTCGATGTCGAATCGTCCGGTGATGGAATTTGTGCAGGTAATTCTTCAACCGCGGGGATGGCATTTTCGTGAACTGCCGTATCTCGATGCCAGCGGCGTGGAGAAGCTGAATCTGATTGCAACTCCACCACAGCGAAACGGCAAAGATTTTTTTGTCGACCTCGCATTCGTGTGTCACACCGATACCGTTCCGTATAGCGCCGCATGGACGAATGCGGCACAGCCCCCGGCGCACGACGGCATGCTGCATGGTTGGGGCGCATGTGACGTCAAGGGTTTCCTCGCGTGCCTGTTGGCCGCGTTCGCCAGCGTAGAGAAGCTTGCTTGTAGCGTGGCGCTGGTCTTAACAGCGGACGAAGAGATTGGCTGTCTGGGAGCTAAGCGCTTAGTGGATACAGGGCTGCTGCGAGCGCGCCATGTGGTAGTGGGCGAACCAACCTCGCTGCACCCGGCGCGCGCCGGCAAAGGTTATGGCGTGGCGGAGATTCTCGTATCGGGGAAGGAAGCGCACAGCGCGCATCCAGCACACGGCGCCTCGGCAATTTATCGCGCCGCACGCCTGATTGGACGAATCGAGCAGTTCGCTGCGTCGCTGGAAAAACTGGCCTATAGCGGCGAAGCTCAAATCGGAAATCGAATCTTCGACCCGCCATACACCACGTTGAATATTGGCACCATCGCCGGCGGCTCTGCAAAGAATGTCATTCCAGGAGAGTGCAGATTTCTGCTGGAATGGAGGCCGATGCCGGGAGAAACTGCTGGCATGGTGGGCGATGCAGTGCATCGCATGGTTGAGGAATTACGACGCAGCGATCCCGGCTTTGTGTACGAAATAAAAATTTTGCGAGAACAGGCAGGCTTCGAGACGCGCGAGAGTTCTCCGCTGGTACAACGCTGGATGCAACTGGCCAAACGACCCGCGATTGCCGTGCCTTTCAGCACAGAAGCTCCGTTGTTCGCTACGCTTGCCGAGGATGTGGTGGTGCTGGGTCCTGGCGATATGCGCACCGCTCACAGCGAGCGCGAGTGTGTGCCTCTGCACGAACTCGAACTATGCACTTCGTATTTTGAGCAGCTTCTTCAGCATCCGATCGAGGAAAAAAATTGACGCCCTCGAATTCCGATTCGCTCTGGGAAAATTCTCTTTCTGCGTTCCGTGTACGTGTTGCCGCAGCCACGCCGACACCAGGCGGAGGCGCCGTGGCTGCGGTTACGGCAACTCTGGCCGCAGCGCTGCTGCGGATGTCGGGATCGATCGGACTGCGCCATTCCCCAGACGAAGAGTTGGCGACAGCCGTAGAGGAAATAAAACATTGCGAGGATTTGCTGGCAGCCCGCGCAGATCAGGATATCCGCTCTTTCAACCTGTACTTGGCCGCACGCAAGAACAAGCGGGCAGAGAAAGAGCCGGACGTACAACGGCTCCTGCTGGTCTGCGCGAAGGTACCGCTGGAGGCTGCGGAACTGGTCGAACATCTGCAATTGCTGGCTGTCCGCATCGTCGCCAAATGTCCAGATTTTCTAGCCAGCGATATCGCTACCGCACGCTATCTGCTCGAAGCGAGTCACCGTGCGCTGCTGGAAAATGTGGTTATCAACTTAGGCGACCTCGATGAAAGCAATGACAAGCATGCCATAGTGGAACGTCTTGAAAGGTTGCGGAATAAATACACAAGTATCAAGACCGACTGAATTGCGTCCATTCTCCGGGCGATCGATCTTCACTTGCTTTTGGGCTGCCACTTCTTCCTGACTGGTGTATTCGCAGTATTGGGATTCAAATCTTCCGGCGGAGGTAGCTGCGCGGTTTCGTCCGCCGGGTTTTGGCTTGCCTGCTTAGGAGCTGCCGCAGATTGCTTCGGTGCCCACTTCTTCCGCTCCGATACAGGAGGTGGATACATCTCCTGCAAGAGTGGTGGCTCATCCTGACTATGGTCTACTGCCGTGGTTTCCGATTTCGTCGGTGGCTGCCATTTTTTTCGTGCAGGTTCCTCCACCTGCGCGCTGGACGGATATGAGTCCGGAACCGGTTGAACAGAGGCTAGCGTAGTGGAAGCCTGTACCGCAACCAAATTGCTCGACATAGCGGGAGTCATCTGCGTTGCTGGTGACGCAATTCCCATCCTCTTCTCGACACTCTCCAGAAGCAACTCAGCAACATCCTTGACGGCGATTCCGTCAGCATCGCTCCGGCCCGGCGTGCTGCCAAGCATGCTTTTACAAAATGGACAGCCGACAGCCAGCGTCTTTTCTTGTTTGGCCGTGCTCAATCGCTGTTTCACTTCGTTGAAACGATTTTCAGAAATTCGCTCGTGGCCCGGTTCTTCTTCCTTCCAGAATTGCGCGCCGCCCGCTCCGCAACAGAAAGCATTTTCCCTGTTGCGCTCCATTTCTAATACTTCATTTCCCAGGGCACGCAGAACATCCCTTGGCGCGTCGTACACGCCGTTGTGCCGTCCCAGATAGCATGGGTCGTGATACGTAATGCTGGCGTCGAGACGATCACCGTCGAGTTTCCCGTCCGACACCAGCAGCGAGAGATATTGCGTGTGGTGCATTACGGCGTAATTTCCACCAATCTGGCTGTACTCATTTTGAATCGTGTTCATGCAATGGGGGCAACTTGCAATAATCAGCTTCGGTCTCACCGTGTTCAAGGTCGCCACGTTCTGGTCGGCAAGCTGCCGGTAGAGCACTTCGTTCCCTGCTCGGCGGGCGCTGTCTCCGGTGCAACACTCCTTCTTGCCAAGCACAGCAAAGTCGATTCCGGCATAGGTCAGCAGTTGAACCAATGCGCGTGCGGTCTTTTGCGCCTGCGGATCGTAACTCGCCGCGCAGCCCACCCAATACAGGACATCCGGTGTCGGGTTTTCATCGGTTGTTTTGACATGCAGGCCTTGCGCCCAATCTAAACGCTTATCGTGGCTGATCCCCCAGGGATTTTTGGCGCGCTCCATACCGCGAAAAGCGGTCTGCAACTGCGCCGGAAATTCGCCTTCCATCATCACCTGATTGCGGCGGATATCAATGATGTCCAGCATCTGCTCGTCCTGCACGGGACAGACCTGCATACACGCCCCGCATGTGGTGCACGCCCACGCCGCCTCGGCGGAAATGGCAAATTGCAGTAGTGGATTGGGACTGGGCACATTAGCCTCGAATCCGGATTTGCCTCGTGCAAGATCGTTCAATTCCATACGCTTGTTGATTTCGAGTGCCGCCGGGCTCAGTGATTTTCCCGTGGCCGTGGCCGGGCAAACATCCTGACAGCGATTGCACTGGATGCAGGCATACGCATCCAGTAGCCGAGGCCAGGTCAAATCCTCCAGCCGCTTTGCGCCAATCTGTAGATCTTCGGCCTCTGGGTTGATTTCAACCGGCGGAAGCACTCCGGAACCGGCACGCCGCGCAAAGAAGTATTTGGCCGGCGCCATAAAAATATGCACGTGTTTGGAGTACGGAAAATAGGCAAGGAAAACCAGTACGCTGCCAAGCGCTCCCCAATATCCAAAGACGCGCCACGCATACGCATCCTGCGGAGTGAAAAAATGCGACACCAGCATCGCAAAAGGTTGATATGGGTCTGGCCCATCCTGCGCCAGGCGGGCACCCGCACCAATGGCGCGGCTACCGACATGAAACAGAATGAATCCCGACACCAGCAATGAATCGAGGCTGATGTAGCCCCGACGGACCTCTTTCTGTAGCACCGTGTTCGAATTGAAGCGAAAGTCGCGGCGGGAAGGAAGCAGGAACCTGCGGACCACAAGCGCAACGACCCCTAACAGCACCAAAAAACTGAGCATGTCGGCGAACAGATTGTAGACCGCCCCAGAAACGGTTGCCGACGAAATGGAGTACGGAACGTATCCCTCTGCTGCGTCGACAAAATTGACCAGAATATAAAAGACAAATCCGTAGAAAATAAACGCGTGAAACGTGCCGACTATCTTTCGCTTCCTGAATGTGCGGCCCTGCGTGAGCGTCGTTGTCAGCGCGTACCATAGCCGCTGTAAGATGCGGTCCGTGCGCTCTTCAACGTCAGGGCGCCCACGTCGTATGCGGAGATACAGGTGGTAGAAACCGTGCACTCCCCATGCGGATGTCAGCAGTGCAAAGACGAGGAACGCGTACTTTTGCGGGAGTGGAAGCATCGATTCCTGACTCGTGCAGATGGCTGCCGACTTGCCGAGTGTCTGTTGCCCTACAGCCAGCGATTATGCTGCGTTTTATCGAGCTAGCAGTGCCGCAATCATCGCTGGAACAATCTGATGCACATCGCCTACGATGCCATAATCGGCAACCTTAAAGATCGGCGCATCCGCATCCTTATTGACCGCCACAATGCACTGGCTCTTGTTCATTCCTGACAGGTGCTGCACCGCGCCGGAAATGCCGACGGCGATGTATGCCTTCGGCTGCACAGTTTTTCCGGTCTGGCCCACCTGCTCAGAGTACGGCCGCCAGCCCGCATCGACAATGGCTCGCGTCGCGCCGACAGCAGCGCCCAACACATCGGCAAGACCTTCGACCAGCGCGACAAACCCTTCGACACTCCCCACGCCGCGTCCGCCGGCAACTACGACATCGGCCTCTGCCAGTGAGATGCGAGAACTCTTCTCCTGGGATTTTCCAATGATCTTTAGACGGCGCGGCGGCAATGTCAGATCCACATCAAACTGCTCTGCCGCGTTGGATCCCGAAGCTGCCGCAGCAAACGCGCCCGGCTTAACGGTGACAATTGCCACTGGCGCATTCGCCTGCACCTTTTCCGTGACCCGGGCAAGATAGGTGTACCGTTCCGCCGTCAAAGAGCCGTCCGCGAAAACAAGGCTGATTACATCTTCCAACAACGGCGCATCCAGCTTGACGGCCACGCGAGGACTATATTCCCTGCCACGCCTGCTGCCGCCAATCAAAATCGTTTGGGCCTCACCTTCCGTCGCAATCTGCGCTACCGCAGCCGCCCAGAGCTCCGGATCATACACCGCCAGGTCCGCGCTATCGGCAACCAGGACCTGATCCGCAATCAGAGCCGCTTCGCCGGCTACCGCAGCAACACCGGAACCGAGCACCAGAGCGGTTATCGAGCCATCTCTTCCAAGTCGCCGGGCACATGTCACCATCTCATTGGTGCTCTTGCTCAATTTTCCGCCAGAGTGTTCCGCCACAATCAGAATCATGCGATGCACCGTGCCTCATCGCGCAGCATCCTCACCAGCTCATTTGCCGCCGCCTGAGCATCCGCGCCGTCCAGAATCTTATGCAGCCGCGCCTTTACCTGCACTTCATTGCCGATCGTTCGCAGCTTCGGCTCAACGTGGAACTGATCCAGCGTTTCAACTCGAAGCTCCTTCTTTTTCGCGCGCATGATATTCGGAACAGTCGGGTAGCGTGGTTCGTTCAAGCCCTGCTGCGTCGTAACAACCGCGGGCAGAGGCATAATAAATGTTTCGCTGCCATCTTCGGCATCGTGTCTCCCTGTGAGTATCTGGCCTTGAATCTCCAAAGCGTTCGTCCATGTTACCTGCGGCCAGTTCAACCGCTCCGCAACGGCCGCTCCAAGAGCATGGCTGTCCCAGTCTGCCTGCTGACCGCCGCAAAAAATCAGATCGGCATTTTCCTGCTGCGCCACCTGAGCCACAACCTTGCTCAGCGAAATTGCGTCGAGCGCAAGTTCCGTCATCACATGAATGGCCCGATCCGCACCCATAGCCAGCACTGTCCGCAGTGCCTCCTGGGTCCGCTCCGGCCCCACTGCCAGCGCGACCACTTCTACCTCCACGCCACTTTCGCGGATACGCAACGCCTGCTCGACGCCGTATTCATCCATCGTATCCACAACCAGCTTGCTGCCGCTCAAATCCAGCTCCCCGGCGCGGATGCGCACGGTTTCCTCGGCATCCGGCACCTGACGAATCAGCGTCAATATCCGCATCGGTCTCCCAGTCCACTTCACGAATTACGATTCGCGCTCTATACTGCAACGTGCTGTTGGGCACGCCATGCCATGCGCGGCGGGCCAGTCTCCAGCACATATTTCGCCACGACAGCTTAATCTACCTTTCGGCAGGTTCGCTGCGCAACTATATGGAAGAGGTTTTCAGTCCATGGACAAGACCACCGTTCAAGATGGTTTGCCGACGCCCCTCAATACATTGAGCCACGACGAGCAAATCCTGCGCGACTCCGTTCGCAGGTTCGCGCAGGAAAAAATCGGGCCGCTGGTCCGCGAGATGGATGAGGCACAGAAGATCCATCCATCTGTGCTGCCGCAGATGTTCGAGCTTGGCATCATGGGGATTGAAATCCCGGAAGAGTATGACGGCTTCGGCGGCTCTTTTATGGGGGCGATCCTCGCGGTGGAAGAAATCTCTGCTGTCGATCCAGCGATTGGCGTCATTGTGGATGTGCAGAACACGCTGACGGTGAATGCGATTCTGAACTGGGGCACGGAAGAGCAAAAAAAGAAGTACCTTCCGCGTCTCATCGCCGACACCGTCTGCTCCTATGCGTTGAGCGAGGCGAGTTCCGGCTCTGACGCCTTCAGCCTTACCACGCAGGCGCGACTGGACGGCGATCATTATGTGTTGAACGGCCGCAAGCTCTGGATCTCGAACGCCGCCGAGGCTGGCCTTTTTATCGTGTTTGCCAACGCAAATCCTGCGGCAGGTTATCGCGGCATCACCGCGTTTCTCATCGAACGCGACACTCCCGGATTTCAGGTCGGCAAGAAGGAAGACAAGCTTGGCATCCGCGCCTCCTCCACCTGCGAACTTCTGTTCGACGACTGCCGCGTGCCTGCGGCCAACGTCCTGGGCGAAGTGGGAAAAGGCTACAAAATAGCGATTGAAACCTTGAACGAAGGCCGCATCGGAATCGCCGCGCAAATGCTGGGACTGGCCCAGGGCGCATGGAACCACGCGGCCCGCTATAGCCAGGAGCGCAGACAATTCGGCAAACCCATTGCAGAGTTTCAGGCCGTGCAGTTCTCGCTGGCGGAAATGGCGATCGAAATCGAGGCCGCGCGCATGATGGTCTACAACTCCGCGCGTATGAAGACTGCAGGCGTCCCGTTCGTCAAGGAAGCGGCGATGACGAAATACTTCGTATCGCAGGTCGCCGAGCGCGTCGCCAGCCAGGCTGTCGAGATTTTTGGCGGCTATGGATTCGTGAAGGACTATCCGGTGGAAAAGCTGTACCGCGACGCCAAGATCGGAAAAATCTACGAAGGCACGTCAAACATGCAGTTGGCGACAATTGCGAAGTTGCTTCTGAACACGCGTTGAAGCTGTCCCTCTACAGAGTGTAGCGTCCGGCTTCCGTCATGGCGGCGGCAATCTCTCGGCCCAGGGCCACGGTATTTTCCGGCTCATGTTTGGCCAGGCGGCGGAAGATCGTCATCTGCGTGCGAAGCGTATCGCCCTCCGCCACCGCGCCCAGCACGCGCTCCGCCGCCGCTTCCGCGACGCGAAAAGATCGCGCCGCATAATACTTCGTCATTTTGACAGCCAGCGGACGGCGCCCCTGCATCTTCTCCGTTCGCAATATGACAGATTCCAGCACTAGCACCTCCATCATCATGTCGGCCAGCGCACCCATCACCTCCTGCTCATCCGCCAGGGCAGCGCCGTGCTTCTGGGAGGCGGCGCCTGCGCAGAACAGGGTCAGTTTTTTCGCGTTCCTCAGCAACGCATACTGGCTGGCAAGGTCTCCGCCGCGCTCCTCACGTGTCGCAGATCCTGACAGGACTTCATCCATGACCCGCTGGATCGCGGGCAGCAATGCCAGCCGCCCCTGCATGGCACGCTTCATCATCCACCCGGCAATAATAAGCCGGTTGATTTCGCTGGTGCCTTCAAAAATCCTGTTGATGCGCGCGTCCCGGTAGCTGCGTTCCGCAGAAAATTCCTCCACGTAGCCATAGCCGCCATGCAGTTGCAGCATCTGGTCAACAACACCGTCCAGCATCTCAGAGCACCAGACCTTTGTGATGGAACATTCCACCGCATATTCTTCGATGCGCTTCTGGATTTCCTGTGCAGGGCTGGCCGCGTTTTTGTCCAGTTCCATCAGCGATCGATCGATGGCGCCCACAACGCGATACACCAGCGATTCGCCCGCATAGATCGCAGCACCGCTGTCCGCGATCATTTCCTGCACCAGGCCAAAGGACGCGATAGGTTTTGAGAACGCGATGCGTTCCCTGGCATATCGAATGCCGCTCCGATATGCCGACTTCGCGCCGCCGATGGTCGCGGCGCCCAGCTTGTAGCGGCCCACGTTCAAAATGTTGAACGCAATATGATGGCCTTTCCCGGCCTCTCCCAAAAGATTTCCGACCGGCACCTTGCAGTCTGCCAGGAGCAGCGGACAGGTGGACGAACCGCGAATTCCAAGTTTATGCTCTTCCGGCCCGACAGTCAGCCCTGGGGTACCGGCCTCAATTAAAAACGCGGAGAATTTTTCGCCATCAATTTTTGCAAACACGGTGAACAGGTCCGCAATGCCGGCGTTCGATATCCACATTTTTTCGCCGTTCAGCACATAATGCTGTCCATCGGCAGAAAGTTTTGCCCGTGTGCGGATGTTCATGGCATCGGAGCCGGAAGATGCCTCTGAAAGCGCGTAGGCAGCAACCCATTCTCCGGACGCGAGCTTGGCCAGATATTTTTCTTTCTGCGCCAAGCTGCCATACCAGACCAGCGGCAGCGTGCCTATGCCGACATGGGCGCTGAACGCTACGGAAAAGCTGCCGCACACCGCAATCTTGTCCGCGATCAGCGCGGAGGTGACCTTGTCCATTGCCAGGCCGCCATATTCTTCCGGCACGTCGATGCCCATCAGCCCCAGCTCGCCTGCTTTCCTGAGCAGGCTGCGGATCACATCAAAATTCTTCGCTTCGATGGCTGCGATCTGCGGCTGGACCTGCTTTTCGGCAAAGTCGAGGGTTGTGCGCTCAATCTCCCGCTGCACATCGGAAAGATCCTCGGGCGTGAAAATGTCCTGTGGCTCGATGTCTTGAATCAAAAAGCTACCGCCGGAAACTGTCCGTGGCATCGTGGGGGCGGTCGTGTCCATCGTGTCCTCCTAAGGCTCTATGGGGTCCGTTCAATACTGAAGGTTCTCGAAGATTCCCGCTGCTCCCATCCCTCCGCCGACGCACATGGTTACCAGGCCATATCTGCCTTTGCGGCGTTTCAACTCAGAGAGAATCGTGGCCGTCAGTTTCGCGCCCGTGCAACCCAGAGGATGTCCCAACGCAATTGCTCCGCCATTCACATTTACCTTTGCCGGATCGAGCTCCAGCAGCCGGATGACCGCCAGCGACTGCGCTGCAAAGGCCTCATTCAACTCGATGACATCGATCTGATCGAGTGTAAGTCCAGCCAGTTTCAGTGCCTTTGGCACCGCATAAACCGGGCCGACACCCATCTCTTCTGGCAGGCAACCGGCATACGCAAACGACACAAAACGCGCCAGCGGTGCGAGTCCGAGAGACTTCGCGCAATCCTCCGAAACGATCACCGCCGCCGCCGCCCCGTCGGATGTCTGCGAGGAATTACCGGCTGTCACCATTCCGCCGGCACGGAAAACAGGCCGCAGCTTCGCCAACGCTTCATAGGACGTGTCAGCGCGCGGGCCTTCATCGACACGAAAATCCGATTGCTGCTTTTCCGGCCTGCCGGCGCCATTCACAGTAAAGCTCTCAACCGGTACCGGAACAATCTCGGCCTCAAACTTTCCTGCCTGCACGGCGGCCAGCGCCTTCTCATGGCTCGCCAACGCGAACCTGTCGGAGTCGTCGCGCGTGATTCCATAGTGCCGGGCCACCCGCTCCGCAGTCAGGCCCATGGACATATAAGAGTCGGGATAATTCTTGACCAGCCACGGATTGACCGCGATTTTATTGCCGCCAAACGGTACGAACGACATGGACTCCGTACCGCCGGCAATGATTGCGCTGGCAGCGCCGCCGCGAATGCGCTCCGCCGCCAGCGCAATCGACTGCAGCCCGGAAGCACAGTACCGATTGATCGTCATCGCCGCGCTTTCCACCGGCAGGCCCGCGCGCAGCGAAATGATGCGGGCCACATTCATTCCCTGCTCCGCCTCCGGCATGGCGCAGCCGATGATGACATCTTCAACCAGTTTCCAGTCGAACTGCGGAACACGCTCCAAAGCGCCGCGGACAGCAATGGCCCCCAGGTCGTCAGGTCGCGTGGATCGCAGCGTTCCTTTCGGCGCCTTCCCTACAGCGGTACGGACCGCGCTGACGACAAACGCTTCCTGCATACATCACCCCTTAATTCCTTAGCGGCTTGCCCGTCTTCAGCGTAAAAGCGATGCGCTCCGCCGTCTTCTGCTCGCCACAGAGCGACAAAAAACCCTCGCGTTCCAGGTCCAGCAGGTACTGTTCTGTAACCGGTGTGCCGGAGGTGATCGCGCCTCCGCACAGAACCCTGGCAACACCGGCGGCAATCTTCACATCATGCTCGCTGATAAATTCCGCTTCCCTCATCATGTGGATACCCAGCTCCAGGGTCGCCAGCACAGCCTCTCCCGGTGCCGGTATGTCAGCCTGCGGCATGGGCGCCGTATAGCCGGCTCCAGCGAGTTTCAGAGCCTCCGATTTCGCGTCCGTCAGCAGCCGGTCGCGGTTCATCGTGATGCCATCCGCTTCGCGCAGCAGGCCAAGCCTGATTGCCTCCACAGCGGACGTAGAGACGCGGGCCAGAGCAATCGCTTCAAAAGCGTGTTTGATCGCATCATTTATTTCGATCGAGTCTGCCCGTGGGTTCGTCTTCACGATGCTGGCGGCTTGCAGTGCACGCAGCGTCATCTCCTTGCATCCGCCGCCAGCCGGCAAAAGTCCCACACCGGTTTCCACCAGGCCCATGTAAAGCTCAACGTGAGGCCGGCGCGCGCAGCCGTGCAGCGCCACTTCAGCCCCGCCGCCCAGACATAGACCGAACGGCGCGACCACAACGGGACGAGGACAAAATTTAATCGCCTGCGTCATCGCCTGAAATTCGCGGACGTAGCGCGAGATCTCATCCCACTCCTCATCCTGAATCGCAAGCAGCACCTGCATAAGGTTTGCGCCCACAGAGAAATTGAGCGCATCGCTGGTCACGACAAATCCCTCATAGTTCCGCACCGCATCGCTGCCAGCGTGCAGCGTTTGCTGCACGAATCGGACAATGTCTTCTCCAATCACATTCATCCTGGAGTGAAACTCAACGCAGGCTATACCATCTCCCAGATCGATCAGAGATGCGCCGGGGTTCTTCAAGACAACGCCATTCGCTCGCCGGGCCGTTGCCAGCGTTACCCTTCCCGGCGGTTCCGCTACGGGTAGGTAGCCGCCTGTAGCAGTGTCGAAAAATTCGCCATTATGTTTGCGGTACCAGGAACCTGTTCCCGCCGCCAGCATCTTCTCGGCCACAGCTGGCACTGCCTGTCCCAGGGATCGCATTTTCTCAACTGTTTCCGCGACGCCCGCCGCGTCCCACATCTCGAACGGCCCCAGCTCCCAGTTGAAGCCCGCCTTCATGGCCTGATCGATGTCAACGATATTGTCGGCGACTTCACCAATGCGATTTGCGGCGTAACTCCACAACTCCGGCAGAATGCTCCAATAAAAGCGCGCTGCTCTGTCCCGCTCAGGGTTACCCCCCAGCAATGCGCGAATGCGTCCGGCAGCAGAATCGCTGCTCTTCGCCATTTCCAGTTCGGCCAGCTTACGGCGCTCCGCGGGCTTGTATTCCAATGTCTCCAGGTCCAGCACCATGCGGTTTTCTCTGCCGTCCGCGCTGCGTTCCTTCTTATAAAATCCCTGTCCTGTCTTATCGCCCAGCCATTTCCGTTCGACAAGCTGCTCCAGCACTGCCGGAAGCTGCACATCGGCGCGCTCATCGGAAACGTTCGCCGAAAAATTATGGGCGACACTCGCTAGTACATCGATACCCACCATGTCGGCAAGCCGGAAGGTCCCGGTCTTCGGCCAGCCGATGGCAGTCCCGGTCAGTGCATCGACTTCCTCTACGCTCAGCAGCATCTGCCGCATGATGCGGAAGGTATTCAACATTGCAAAGGTGCCGATGCGGTTGGCTATAAAATTCCGCGTATCATGGGCAGGCACCACCACCTTCCCCAAATGGACCTCAGCGAAATCCGCGATCGCGGCCACAGCCTCCGGGTCAGATTCCGGCGTGGCGATCAGTTCGAGCAGCCGCATGTAGCGCGGCGGATTGAAGAAGTGCGTGCCAAACCACTGGCGGCGGAACGGCTCCGGAAATTCAGCGGCGATCAACGCGACCGGCAGACCACTGGTGTTGGTCGTAACGATGGCCGTGGCCGCGATCTGGGACACAATTTGATTGAGTAGGGCGCGCTTGATCTGAATATCTTCCGCAACAGCTTCGACGATCCAGTCGCATTCCCTCAACTTTTCCAGATCATCTTCAAAGTTACCCACCGTTATCAGTGCTGCATGCGTAGGATCGGTGAATGCGGCAGGTTTCGATTTTTTCAGATTTTCCAGCGCCTGCGCGGCCAGGCGGTTTCGGGCCACTTCCCCAACCGGCACTCTATCCAGTAACAGCACCGGAAGACCGGCATTCGCCACATGGGCCGCAATGCGCGCTCCCATCGTTCCAGCTCCCAGCACAGCGACGCGGCGAATCTGATACTTTCCGTTGAACGACATGATGCCTTTCTACAAAGCCGATCCTGCGCCGAAATAACCATTGCACAGAATTGTGGCGGCGCTATTTCGGACGTTCCATATCGAACCTGTCCCGTGTGCGCGAATAAGTAACTCCGGCCATCCGGCCAATCGCGTGGAGTTGGTCCGGATCGATCCGGAAGTTGTCCAGCAAGGATTCACGAACGTGAAAACGCAGCACCCGGCCCAGCACCAGGCTGCCGCCCAGCGGTTCTGTACTAACGTGGACGACCTGCTCCAGACGGCATTCCATCTGGATGTGCGACTCGGCCACGCGCGGCGGCGATACCAGTTCGCTTGCCAGCGGCGTCAGCCCGGAGACTTGAAATTCGTCCACTTCCGGCGGCAGTTCCGCCGAACAGGCATTCATCTGCGCGGCAAATTCTTCCGACACAATATTCAGCACAAACTCCTGCGTAGCAATGATATTGCGCAGGGTATCTTTCGTCGCCGGTAGGTTGTTGCTGTTGGGACCACGCACCATGGGGCAGAAGCAAACAATCGGCGGATTCGCACTCGCCACCGTGAAGAAACTGAACGGCGCAAGATTGCGGACGCCCCGCTGATCTATGGATGACACGAACGCAATCGGCCTGGGAACGACAGAGCCGATTAACAGCTTGTAAATATTCTGTGGGGCTTGCTCCGACGGGTTCAGGGTCCGCATCGAAGCTGGCGCGGAGATTTCCGTCATCGGACAGACTCCGGAGCCGGACAGTACACACCGCGCGCCTTGTCGTGGAAGACCCTGCGCCCATGACGCTCTTCGAGCAGCCCAACGGGGGACTGCTTATTCATTCTTTTCTTTTTTAGCGAATCCATAGCTCGCACCCCTTAGCAAAACTCGCAGATGCAAACGCCGGGTTGGAGCCCATACCTAGTGATAGCGGATGTTCCGCTACAATAACCACGCAATCCCCAGGAGTTCTTTTGAAACTGCCAAGCGTAAGACATTTCCAACAATTTATCAACATATATATATATCCGTCAGGCAAGCGCTGCCTGGATGCGTAGTCCTGGAGCCTGATGGACTGGATTAAATCTTACGCGCTGCAATTCTTTTGTCCCGGATTTGCGGATGAACCGTAGCGGTAAGACCTTTTAAGGTTTAGCGTCTGCATGATACCGAGACCCGTCTCGAAGCGCTCGGATCGAAGCGCCATCAACTGGAATTTTTCACGAAGACAGGGGCACCCGTCGCTTGGAATCCCTGGCCGACTGGGTTCAATTTGTACAGATTGCCCACACCTGCCTGCCTGTGCATCTCGCTAGTAATAAGACCTTTGATAGAAGGCAGGCGATTCTTGATATCAGAAAGCAGAATATCGCGCCAAAACGGAATTCAACCCGCAATTCCCATCTAAGTGTTCGGTGCGATGCTAATGTTCCGGTTTCAGCGGACGATTATCAAGACGGACATGCTTTCTGGCAAGCAAACCTGCGCCACATTTCATGGAAGTCGTATCATTCCCCATGCCCCTCGCCGCCCTTACCATCGAGCTTCGACTGGAATACGCCCGCTCCCTCAAAGACCGCAGGCAATGCGTCCGTAGTCTCAAGGATTCTCTGCGTCACGGCTTCAATGTCTCCGTCGCCGAGCTGGATGAGGCCGCCCTTTGGCAGCGCGCCACCCTGGGGATCGCCGCGATTTCACCCTCCCGCGACTATCTGGTCGGACAAATGCAACAGGTCGAGCAGGCCTGCATCCGCATCGCCGAAAACCACGGCGCGCAAATCAGCGATAGCTATATTGAGTTCTTTCCAGAGGAATAAGCCGCCAATCCCCCTCGAACCCGCGCAATTTGATATCCTCATTCGTTTGAGTGGTTCTTTCCGGCGCAGGCCGAAAGCCGCCCTCCTGTTTTACAGAGTGAAACCATGCCGGAGCATCGCGGACGAACGTATCACCAGAATCGAGTGGCGGAAACGCTGCGCGAGGAGATCAGCGCCATGCTGGAAGGCCAGTTGAGCGACCCGCGCATCAACTTCGGCTATGTCAGCGAGGTGGTGCTCGCTCCCGGCGGAAAATCCGCCCGCATCTACGTAGCCGTCGAAGGTGGCCCCCAGGAAGAGACGGAGATGCTCGAAGGCCTGGAAGCGGCCCGGGGATACATTCGCCACCAGCTCCTGCAGCGCATGGGCGTGCGCCACATTCCGGAACTTTTTTTTCAAGTTGACCACTCCGAACCCGTGCGCGCCCGGATCGACGAGCTGCTGGGCCGCGTGGAGCGCCGCAATAAACAGAAGGAGAGGCAGGCTGCACAGGAAAAGCCCGCCACACCCGACCCAGAATGAGCGATCGAGCCCAGCTACGCACGCCAGAGCAGCTACGCGCAACCGAACAGCGCGACTCCTCCCTGATGGCGGTCCTTGACGCCATCAGTCCGCGCGAACGATTTCTGATAACATCGCACGCCCGTCCCGACGGTGATGCGGTCGGCTCCGTTCTGGCGCTGTGGATGCTGCTGAACTCTCTTGGTAAACAGGCGGAGATGCAGCTCTTTGACCGCGTTCCGCTCATCTACCGCACGCTGCCCTGCGCCGAGCAGATTCGCACCGCTCCCGCCTTACCCGCAAATTTTCAGCCGGATGCCGTCATTCTGCTCGAATGCGACGGCATCGAGCGCTCGCGCCTCAAAGGCATCGACGGCAGCTTCCTCATCAATATGGATCACCACACCAGCGGACGCGCCTTTGCCGACGTCAACTGGATCGATACCCGCGCCAGCGCCGTCGGCGAACTGGTCTACCGGCTGGCCTCCGCTGCCAATGCGAACATCACCCCCGCTATGGCCACCTGCCTCTACACCGCCCTGCTCAGCGACACCGGCTCTTTCTGCTATGAAGGCACCAGCGCTCAGACCTTTGCCCTGGCCAAATCTCTGGTGGACCTGGGCGCTCGTCCGGTGCGCATCGCGCAGGACGTATATTTCAGCAACCCCGCCTCCAAGATGCGTCTGCTCGGCGCGGCCTTGACGACCTTGCAGCGCGAAGGCCGCATTGCGTGGCTCTGGGTGACGCACAGTGACATGATCCGGCTGGGCGCCGTCGAGGAGGACTGCGAAGGCATCGTCAACTACGCCATCGGCATCTCCGGCGTCGATGCAGCCGTCTTCCTGCGCGAGTTGCCCGATCATCGCGTGCGTATGAGCCTGCGCAGCAAGAACACGGTACGCGTCGACCTGGTGGCGCAGCGCTTCGGCGGCGGCGGCCACCAGCACGCCAGCGGCTGCACCCTCGACGGCCCTCTCTATTCCGCTATGGACAGCATCCTCGACGAGTTGCGCCGCGAGCTCCGCCCCCGCGCCGTCGTCGGCGTCGCCTAGCTGCGTATTGCAAAATTCACAATCAACCGACAGGGTCGTGCATGAGCAGAGTCAGAGTCACCACGTTTTCCATCTCACTGGACGGATTCGGCGCCGGGCCGCAGCAGGAGATGTCCGCATCGGCGGTGGTGTCTCCGTGATTCGCCAGTATCTGGCGGCGAACCGGATCGACGAAATGCACCTTGCCTTGTCCCCTGTCGTGATGGGTGCAGGGGAGCATCTGTTTGCCGGAATCAATCTCGCCCAGCCAGGCTTTTCCCCTTTCAAGTCCATCTCCGGGGAAAATGCCACCCATGCCTTTCTCGGAAAAACATAAAGGCACGTATACCA
>JADEYI010000719.1_pt1 | contig 37769 bp, 35 predicted proteins | sample 8542331 | NCBI WGS metagenome assembly JADEYI01 (sample SAMN16510988, study PRJNA670497) | mine drainage metagenome | isolation source: biofilm near Copperflume 1 | place: Germany: Marsberg coppermine Kilianstollen | collected 2018-02 | reverse complement strand
ATAGAACCTCCTCAAACACAGCTACTTCTGACCGGATAGCTGCAATGTGGGTTAAGGCCAGTCAATAAAGGCTCTGGAAATATCATCGTGTTGAGCAAAGGCATCATTAATGTCTGGAAGGTTGTTTTCCATTCCTCGCCATGGGCTTCGACTCTAAATCCCTTAGCGTTATGCACGCGAAGATGGGCAACTTCATGTACGTAGGTCATTAGGAATAAGCACGGATGCAGGTCACTGTTGACCGTGATTTGAGGGGTGTGGCCTTGGCGGCAGGTAAAGTCTCCAACCTTTGAACGCCTGCTTTTTCGAAGTTTAAAATCAAAAGTAAATTCTTGCCAAAGCTTTATACAATAGCTGATGGCTCCATCAGGTACGTGCTGCGTTAAGATACTTTCAACTTTTGTCAGATCCATAGGAAAAGAAAAAGGCTTTAGTTTTTGCTAAAGCCTTCCCATGAAAATCTCTATGGTAAGAGATTATTTCTTCTTTTCTGCTGCGGCAGCAACAGAGTCTGCTTTAGCAGTTGAGTCTGCTTTCATTTTTGCAGCAGCAGCAGTTTCGGCTTCTACTTTGGCGATAGAATCAGCCATGTGAATCGAATCAGCCTTCATCTTTGCGGCTTCAGCGGCTTTGTCTTTGCCACCACAAGCTACAAATGCTACGGCAAAGCCGGAGACCATAATTAACGCTAACAATTTTTTCATAGTTTACAGAGTTTACAGGTTATAAATTTGCCCGCAAATATAGACTTTTGATTCGATTTTAAGCCAATAAGTAAGAAAAAATTGCAAATAGTCATCTTTTGGCTTAAAAGTAGACTGCCAACATAAAATGCAATCGTTCGCAGCTATTTTTTTCTAAAAAATAAGCGAATCGGCACTCCTTCAAAATCAAATTTTTCGCGGAGGCGGTTTTCCAAAAAACGAACATAAGATTCTTGAACATATTGAGGGAGATTGCAGAAAAAGGCAAAAGAGGGCGTTCTCGCTGAGACCTGGGTAATGTACTTTATCTGAATCAACTTTCCTTTAAGAGCCGGTGGAGGATAGTGGGCGATTTCAGGAAGCAGGGCATCATTGAGGGCCGAGGTAGGCACTTTTTTAGTTTTGTTTTTAAATACCTCAACGGCTTTTTCCATCACATGAAAAATTCTTTGTTTGGTAAGCGCAGAGGCAAAAATGAAGGGCACGTAGCTCATAGGGGCAATTTTCTCTAGCATTTCCTTTTTGATCTTATCAGCTGTTTTGCTGTCCTTCTCCATCAAGTCCCATTTATTCACCATGATCACAATACCTTTACCTTGCTTTTGTGCCAAGCTAATGATATTCACGTCTTGTGATTCGAGTCCGCGCTCTGCATCAATCACCACAATGCACACATCACATTCTTCCAGTGCCCGTAAAGATCGCAGCACGGAGTAGAATTCAACATCCTGCATGAGCTTGGATTTCTTACGAATGCCTGCGGTATCAATTAAAATAAAATCATTCCCATACATTTTGTAGCGCGAATGAATAGCATCCCGCGTTGTTCCTGCCTCATCGGTAACAATACTACGGTCCGTGCCGAGCAATACATTTACAAAAGACGACTTGCCCACGTTCGGTCTTCCTAGAATGGCGATTTTACCAATGCCCGCATTAGGATCTTCTTCGTCCTCAGAAGGGAAAATTTTTACCAATTCATCCAATAACTCACCTGTGCCTGAACCATTTTCAGAAGAAATAGGAAAAACCTCCCCCATTCCTAATTCATAAAATTCATTGGCAAGGGGGGTTTTCTGAGGAGTATCGGCTTTGTTGGCGGCAATGAAAACCGGCTTTTTAGATCTCCGGATAATGTTTGCAAACTCTTTATCATACCCGGTAAGCCCTTGCTGGCAGTCGACCATAAAAATTACGGCAACGCACTCTTCAACCGCCATTTCTACCTGTTTGCGGATTTGCGATTCGAATTTATCGTTTGACCCGGTCACATAGCCTCCAGTGTCGATAATGGTAAAGTACTTTCCGATCCACTCAGCATAACCGTAATGGCGATCGCGGGTTACCCCTGGCATATCGTCCATGATGGCTTGCCGTTGTTTTACCAATCGGTTAAAAAAGGTGGATTTGCCTACGTTGGGTCTTCCTACTATTGCTACAATATTGGACATGTCTTAATGATCGCTTATCAATGGTCAATGATCAATGGATGTTAAATAAGCTTGCAAGTTAACCCAACAATGGCTAATCGGCTAATTGTACTTTGGTTGCTAACTATTCCAGGTATCCAAAATGCTTCAGTTTCAGTTTCTCTTTGCGCCAGTTGTCGGCCACCTTCACATGGGTTTCTAAAAATATTTTCTTGCCAAAGAATTTTTCAAGATCCTGCCGCGCATCCGTTCCTACCTTTTTCAATGAGCTTCCGGCTTTTCCAATCACAATCCCTTTTTGTGAATCGCGTTCTACAAAAATGACGGCACGAATCCGGATGATGGCGTCTTCTTCCTTGAAGGAGTCAATACTGACTTCCGTGCTATAGGGGATTTCCTGTTCATAGTTCAAAAAAATTTTTTCGCGGATGATTTCAGCGGCAAAAAACCGCTCGCTGCGGTCAGTGAGGTTATCTTTTGGGTAAAATCCAGGGTGTTCCGGTAATTGTTTTTTGATGGCCTCAAGAACAAGGTTTAGGTTTTCGCCAGTCTTGGCAGATACAGGAATTATTTCTGCTGGCGTTAGCAAGCTTTTCCAATAGTCAATTTTGTCAGTAACCTGCGAGCCTTTTGCTAAATCAATTTTATTGACCAATAAGAGCAAGGGTGTTTTTAATTTCTTAAACCGCTCAAAAAGTTGCTCATCGTATTTCTCCTCCAGTTCCACAATCAACAAAACCACATCAGCATCTTCCAGTGAAACTTTCACGTAACTCATCATGGCCTGGTGAAGTTCATATTTCGGTTCAAGTAATCCAGGCGTATCGGAATAGACGATTTGAAAATCTTCGCCATTGAGTATGCCCATAATGCGATGCCGGGTGGTTTGAGACTTCGCAGTGATAATGGATAGGTTTTCGCCCACCAGTTTATTCATCAGGCTGCTTTTACCTACGTTGGGTTTGCCAACAATGCTGACGAAGCCAGCTTTGTGAGGGGTTTGCATATGAAATGCAAAAATAGGTTAAAGAAAAGTCAATCTTGGTGATATTTCGTTTTTTGAATGAATCACCGCGCGATTTTCAGAAGCAAAATATACCGGTAGCAGTTAATAGAGTATTAAGCGTCAACCGCACCTGCAATGAGATTTATTTCTTTGATGAAGCTTGTTGAGTGCTTGAGGTATTCATGTGCGGGCATTGGTGAAGTCAAACCCGTGTCGTGAAGGAGTCTTGAATTATCAAACTGCTGCCCTAAGTCGATAAATTCAATGTAGGGTTCAAGGCCGGCTAAAAGGATGCGCAATTGCTTCCGGTCTTCAAAAACAGTTTCCCAATAATCCAAGTAAGGTAAATAATTATACAATTCACTTCCTTCTTTCAACCCTCTTTTCGACCACAGTTTGATCTGACTAATAAAAGTCTTGTTTAGGAATTGGTACTGGGGCTTTGATTCAAACTCTTTTTCTAAAAGCTTGGAAAGACGGGAGGCGGAAGTGGCTGCGTCATGACCGGATGAAATATGGTACACCGAATGATTACGCTTTACTGCTAGGAGTCGCGCGATTGCTTCCGCGACAAAATCTACAGGAACCATGTCGAGCAGTGCGTGCTCATTCAACGGCACCAGTCGCAATTGATTAATGGTAGCAATAGCCCACAAAATAATCGGGGATCTTGGCTTTACAAGCCTACTGTCCCCAGTGATAATAGATGGCCTGACGATTAATATTTTTCCTGCTTGTAAGTGTTGGTGTACAAGGATCTCACCCTGCATTTTGGAATAGGTGTAGCGCACCAAATGCCGGGTATCTAAATTGGGCGACTCGTCTTCAAAAACAACCCGGTTCTTGGCCTCCATGCCGCAACTGGTGGCCGTGCCGATGTACAAAAATGTCTGGAGGTGATCAAGTTGCTTCGCCCATAGCAGAATCCGTGTCAGGCCGCCAATATTTGTTGCGTCTACGAGTTTGTCATAAATCCTTGAAAAACAGGTATTGGCGGCTGAATGGATGATCACATCCACCTTGCCTAATTCCTTATTTTTTAAAAGGATATCGGTAAGATTTTCCTGCAGCAGATCACCAATGATAGGGATAACCTTTTGCTCATCAAATGGGTCATCGTGCACACCAAATACCTTGGCAAGCCTAGCTCTCGCTTCTTGCTCTTCCGAGGCCCTGATGAGGCAAAAAATCTTTTCAATATCCTTGTGTTGGGAAAGTAGCACTAGTAATTCTCCTCCGAGCAAACCTGTGACGCCCGTAATGAATAATTTCATCTGAAATGATTAATGCTTGATTGACTTTGAAAAAACATTGATTAAAACTACGCCAACGATAATAAGCACGATTCCGATGATCGCCACCAAGTCGAGTTTTTCACGATGCCACCAAAGGCCAAAAATTGCGACTAGTACGATGCCCAAACCTGCCCAAATTGCATAGGCGATTCCCACAGGAAATATTCGTAAACTTAACGTAAGAAAGAACAACCCCAGTATGTAGAGACCAAGAACCAACACTGAAGGCCAAAGGCGGGTAAATTCTTTGGTAAATGGCAAAGAGGAAGTGGCGGTTACTTCTGCTAAGATTCCGAGAAACAGATAGAATAAATGAATCAGTTTTGGGCTCATAATCTATTCTACCGTAACAGACTTCGCCAAATTCCTTGGCTGATCTACATTACAGCCTCGCATTACAGCAATGTGATAGGATAGTAATTGTAACGGTATCACTGAAATTAACGGCATGAGTGCATCCTGGGTAGCTGGCACTTCAATAACAAACTCTGACATTTTTGGAATCTGTGTATCGCCTTCCGTAACGATTGATATCACCCGGCCTTTTCTTGCCTTCACTTCCTGAATATTAGAAACCACCTTTTCATACGAAGCATCTTTGGTAGCAATAAATACTACGGGCATCTCCTCATCAATCAAGGCAATAGGGCCATGCTTCATTTCTGCGGCTGGATATCCTTCGGCATGGATGTAGGAAATCTCTTTCAGTTTTAAGGCGCCTTCCAGGGCCACCGGAAAATTATAACCCCTGCCGAGGTAAATGAAATTGGTAGAATTTTTAAACTCATTGGCAATCACCTCAATCTGTGCGTTGAGTTTTAAGGTCTTCTCCACTTTGGCTGGAATGGTTTCCATCTCTACCAATACCTCGTGAAATTTTAGCTCCGTGATTGTCCCTTTCTGTTGGGCGACAATCAATGCGATCATATAAAGTACAGTAAGTTGGGCAGTGAATGCTTTTGTGCTCGCCACACCAATTTCTGGCCCTGCATGGGTATAGGCACCGGCATGGGTGGCTCTCGGTATTGACGAACCTACTACATTGCACACACCAAAAATTATTGCTCCCTTGGATTTAGCCAACTCTATAGCAGCAAGTGTATCTGCAGTCTCACCAGACTGTGAGATGGCAATGACCACATCGCCTTCACGAATAATTGGGTTGCGATAACGAAACTCTGACGCATATTCAACTTCCACCGGAATCCGACAAAATTCCTCAAAGAAATATTCTGCCACTAACCCTGCATGCCAAGAAGTTCCGCAAGCGACAATTAGAATACGATCGGCATTGACTAGTTTATTTACATATTCGCGCAATCCGCCCAAAGTCATTCTTCCAGCGTTAGAATCGAGCCTTCCTCTCATGCAGTCTTTGATGGACCGCGGCTGTTCAAAAATCTCTTTCAACATGAAATGTTCGTAACCACCTTTTTCGATGGCTTCGAGTTCGAGATCTACTGTCTGAACATAAGGTGTCAGCGGCAAATTGGCCGTATTTTTTATCGTCAATTTCCCATTGTTTACAATGGCAATTTCTTGATCGTTAAGGTAAACCACTTCATTGGTGTATTCAATAATAGGGGTGGCATCAGACGCCATAAAAAATTCTCCGCGGCCTACGCCAACAACAAGCGGACTGCCCTTACGGGCGGCTATCAAGAGATGGGGGTCCTCCAATGACATGACGACAATAGCGTAGGCACCAACTACTTTCGTCAATGCCAAACGAACAGCTTCGTCCAACGTGCACTTTTCATTTTCTTTAATGTCTTCAATAAAATGGATGAACACTTCGGTATCTGTTTCGCTCGAAAATTGGTGGCCTTTGTGAAGCAAATCTTGTTTTAAAGCTCCGTAATTTTCAATAATTCCATTATGAATAATGGCCAGTTTTTTTGTGGCCGAATAATGGGGATGTGCATTTTCGTCATTGGGTTCGCCATGGGTAGCCCAACGAGTATGCCCCATCCCAATTTGACTGATCATATTTTGACCTCGAATGAACGCTTCAAGTTCCGAGACTTTACCCTTCTTCTTATAAACATTTAGGCCACCATTGAGCAAGGCAATCCCTGCGCTATCATAGCCGCGGTACTCCAGCCTTTTTAATCCTTTGATAATAATATCGCTCGCCTGGCGGTGGCCTACATAAGCAACAATTCCACACATAAATACTGTTTTAAATATTTCGATTCCCTACAAAAATAAAAAGTCAGGAGTGATAATCCACTCCTGACTTTACATTAATCTATTCAATGCTTAATCAACCTACCAATTCAGTGTACAGATTATAAAATGATTCGGTGTAGTCATCATCCTTTTCAAAGGAGGAAACCTTTTTCTCTTTGATTTTTTTGGCTAGGCCTTCCAATTTTTTGCCGTCTCCTGCAATGTTAACCACATCGGCCCATTGAGCACCTAATTTGATGAAACCTTCATAGTCAGCGGTTTTCAAATGCCCTAACATGGTGTCCTCAATATCAATCATTCGCACCTTACCCATAAGGTCGCCTTTGAATTTGTGGGTAAAGCTGTTGTTATAAATGGTAAATACTGATTTTGAACTTTTGAAGAGTGGATCATTCTTGTAAGTAGTTTTCAAGTACAAGGGAATGAAGCTGGTAATCCAATCATTGCAATGGACAATATCCGGACTCCATCCAAGTTTCTTTACCGTCTCAATTACTCCTTTGCAAAAGAAAATAGCGCGCTCGTCATTGTCTTCAAAGAATTTGTTTTCCTTATCGTGAAACATGGACTTGCGGTGAAAGTAGTCTTCATTGTCGATAAAGTACACTTGCAATTTGGCGTTGGGAATGGAAGCCACTTTTATGATCAAAGGCTTCTCCTCCTCACCTACCGAAATATTAATTCCAGAAAGGCGTACTACCTCGTGCAGCCGATTTTTTCGTTCGTTGATCAAACCAAACCGGGGCACTAAAATGCGGATCTCCATCCCCCGCTCTTGCATTGCTTGTGGTAATTTGCGCACAAAATCTGCCACCTCTGTGGTTTGCAAAAATGGGTTGATCTCACTGGCCACATAAAGGATGCGTATTTTAGACATATTTTTTTAAATTTTGATGAAACGAAAAAGGAGTACAAAAGTACGAAAAATTTACCCGCCATTCAACCAAGGATTAAACATAACCCCTATATTAGCGCCCTTTTTAAAAAGGCTAAATGGAAGTTTTTAATGAAATTGAGCCCCTAAAGGCCTTTTTGAAGGACAAGCGTACCACTTGCTCTATTGGCTTAGTCCCTACTATGGGAGCCCTCCATGCTGGCCATTCCTCTCTTATTCAGTTTTCGAAGCAGGAGAATCAGCTCACGGTAACCAGCATTTTTGTCAACCCCGTACAATTTAATAACCCAAAAGATTTAGAGAAATATCCTCGAATGTTGGAACATGATATCAATATGCTATGCAAAGCTGGATGTGATGTTCTATTTGTGCCGGATACCCAGGAAATGTATAAGCAGCCTTCTACCATTCAGTTTGACTTCGGCCACCTCGATAAAATATTGGAAGGAAAATTCAGGCCGGGACATTTCAGTGGCGTGGCCATAATAGTGTCGAAATTTTTTCACATTGTGCAGCCGAATATTGCCTACTTCGGCCAAAAGGATTTTCAGCAATTTAAAGTCATTGAGAAATTAGTTAATGAGTTACAATTTGACCTGTTGTTGAGACCCGTACCTATTTTTCGTGAGGCTGATGGACTAGCGATGTCTTCTCGAAATTTGAGGCTAAATGAAACGGAAAGAAAAAAAGCAATTGTTTTCTACGAATCGTTGCTGTTTGCAAAACAAATGTTGTTACAGGGAAAAATGATTTCACAAGTAAAGGAATTGGTAAAACAAAAATGCGAATTAGTAGAGGGCGTAAGGCTTGAATATTTCGAAATGGTCAGTAGCGAAAACTTATTGGCTCAGGATATCGTTACGGAAAAAAGTATTTTGTTGATAGCCGGATTTGTGGGCGAAGTACGCCTGATCGATAATTTAATGATGACCCCATGAGGATTGACGTTTTGAAATCAAAGATCCATCGCGTAAAAATTACGCAAGCAGAGCTGCATTATGTGGGTTCCATCACGATTGACGAAGCGTTGATGAACGCAGCCAATTTAATTGAAGGTGAGAAAGTGCAAGTGGTTAACCTCAACAATGGCGAAAGACTGGAAACGTATGTCATCAAAGGAGATCGCTACAGTGGCACAATATGCCTCAATGGCCCTGCGGCACGCAAAGCACAAGTAGGCGATATCGTTATCATTATTTCGTATGCCTCCATGGAATTTGAGGAAGCAAAAAATTTCAAGCCTGCACTTATCTTTCCTTCGCCCGAGAATAAACTCGCCTAAATGCCTTCTTTTCTTAAGACCATTTTGCGTTATGCGATTACATTTGTCATCATGATTTTGCTATTATGGTTGTCGTTGCGCGGACTCGATGTTCAAGATGAAAACAAAATCGATTTTCTGTGGCAAGCGTGGCTCCGTTCGAATAAATTTTATCTGTGGCTGATGGCAGGATTTGCCATTGCGAGCCATGTTTTGCGTGCCCTGCGGTGGAAAATGTTATTACAACCAACGGGAAATAATGTTGGCTTGTGGAATAGTTTTTTGTCGCTCATGACAGGCTACCTCGTCAACCTTGCCGTGCCCCGGGGCGGAGAGGTTTCGCGATGCTATACCCTCTATGAACTGGAGAAGGCGCCAGTAGAAATTTCTTTTGGCACCGTGGTAACCGAGCGGATTGTTGATGTATTGTGCCTGTTGGTTCTCATTGTCGCCTCTTTTTATTTGGAATGGGAGAAACTAAAGGCTTTCATGGATACTCTTGACTTTTCTTCAGGTAAAAATAGTAGCATTCCCATTTGGGTTTGGTTTGTTGCCGCATCGGGAATCGCAGTTTTGCTTGCGATCTATTTTTTGCGAAAAAACAAAAAAATTCTAAAAATCATAAAGGGATTTAAAGAGGGATTGCTTTCCGTGTTTCTATTAAAGAACAAAATCCTTTTTGTTTTTTATTCTTTGGCAATTTGGGGATTATATTTTCTCATGAGTTACCTGGTGATTCTTGCCTTCCCCGAAACGGAAAACCTTGGTTTTAGCGCTGTTGTTACTTTGTTTGCCATTGGCTCCATCGCCATGGCCGCACCACTGCCAGGCGGCACGGGTTCTTACCATGTCTTAGTCCCGCTTGGTCTCACGCTGCTTTATAACTTGCCAAAAGCCGATGCGGTAGGATTTGTATTTGTTTTTCACGCATGGCAAACCCTTCTAATGATTGTGATCGGGGTGATCAGTTTTATTGTTAGCAATTGGCGGATTTCTAAAAAAGAAAATCGACTGTCGGGTGGTTTAAAACGTTGATCGTGATTGCTATTTTAAGGGGCCATAATTTTTAAATGGCGTAATGCTGACTTTCTCCATCACGGCTTTACTAAGCAGGCCAGGCTTTCTCAAAAAAAGCATTCACCTTTTCCTGCCTTCCGCATAAAGACACCTACTTCAAATTTTAGCATTTTTTGTCGAACGAAGGCTTATAGAATTGAATGTCATCGTCCACAAGTTTTTTTCATACCTGACAAGTTATTCCTACATTCGCACATATTTTTATATTGTTCCTCAGCCAGTAGATTATTTATTATTTTAAATGGAAAACCAAACACCAAACACCTCGTCAGACGAAATTGATTTAGGTCAACTCTTTTCAAAAATTGGTAACTTCTTTGCCAATATTGGAATGGGAATCATGCGCTTTTTGGCACTTTTGAGAAGGATTCCTATAGAAAACAAAGTCATTTTTCTCATTATTATAGCGTTAAGCATTGGAGCCGGACTTTCGTACTATTCCGTTAAGAAAAAATATTATGAAACGACCCTGATCCTTAGTTCGAACTACTTGAACAAACGGCTGGTGGATAATGCGATAGAGAAATTGAATTTATTGGCAGAAGAAAAAGACAAAGCAGGGCTGGCAAAAACGTTGAGCATTTCGGACTCGTTGGCAAAAAACATCGATCAGTTTAGCGCAAAACCCTTTGTAAACGAGAAAGATCTGATCGAACTTGAAGTGCTGAAAGAGCAATTAAAAAATGCGCAATCGGAAAGCAAAAACTCTAAAGTAATTGAACAAGTAATTCAACGGATCGAGATCGAAAACAGACATGCCTTTGAAATTACGCTGAGAACATACAGTCCCACGGTTATTCATGATTTACAAACGGCTTTAGTCAGTTTTTTCAAAAACAACGAGTATGTTAAAAGACGTATCGAAATTACGAAAATCAACTATACAGCGAAGGAACAGAAGTTATCGCACGACCTACAAAAGTTGGATAGCCTGAAATTTATCATCTACGACAATTACAAGAGCATGGCCAGCCAGAGCCGGCAGGGTTCTAACAATGTTATTCTAAGCGATAAAGCCGTCACTGATCCTGTTCAGATTTATAACCAAGACCTTGAGTTATATAATCAACTTCAGTCTGTTAAAGCGCAGCTCTATCTTCAGCCAGATTTCGAAATAGTGGATGGATTTACCGAATTAAGTGAACCCACAAGTGCCAGCACATTGAAAGTAGTCCTCATTTCGATCTTAATTGGAATCGCACTTGCGTATTTGATTGTTGCTTTAAAGTCGTTCAATAACTATTTGGCTAATCTCTCATAAGCTTTGCAAGTAGTTTCATTGATCCAAAAGGAGTTCCGTCTAGAGCTAAGACGCAAATCAGTCGTAGCTGGCTTGGGGTTGTATCTTTTTAGTATGGTCTTCATCTGCTACCTGGCTTTTGCGCTGAAACAGAATTTTATCACACCCTTAGTTTGGAATGCCTTATTTTGGATTACTATTTTGTTCACAGCCATTAATACGGTTGCAAAAAGTTTTATTGGGGAAAAGCGAGGGCTGGAAATCTACTATTATTCCATTGCTAGTCCGGTGGATGTAATCGTATCTAAAATTGTTTACAATTTCTTTTTGTGCTTGATCTTGGCACTGACCGGATATTTTCTGTTCACGCTCTTTTTGAACGACCCCATTCAGGATAAACTAATTTTCTTGGGCACACTAACATTGGCTTCCATGGGGTTAGCTTCTTCCCTTACGCTGCTATCCGGCATTGCTTCAAAAGCCAATAACAGCAACATCCTGATGGCGGTCTTGAGCTTTCCGGTAATGATTTCCATTTTACTAATGGCGATAAAAATTACAAAAAATTGCATGGATGATTTAGACCCGAGTGTTAGCTATAGCCCATTGCTTTCACTATTTGCTATTAATTGCTTGGTTGCAGCGATTTCCTATCTCCTTTTTCCATACGTTTGGAAGAGTTAGGTTCATTCCGCCTGAGGCCTCCGAATGTCAGAATCCCTTTGGGTGTGCTCCGTACATCGGGATGCCGGAACGTGTTTGGGGTCTAGATGAATGCAAAATAGGGAATGGGCACGTCCGATGCCAGTAAATTAGTAGTGCGTCTCGTTTTGGAAAGCACCCACACACCAGTGGAGTCATTCCGGCTGGGCCCTACGAATGCCAGAATCCTCGCTGGACGTTCTCCGTACAACAGGATGCCGGAACTGTTTGAGGCCTAGGTGAAACGAAAAAGCAAGGGGCACGTCTGGAATGGCAGTAAATGAATAGAGCGTCCATCCTACTTCGTATTTCATAAATGATTAAATTTGAAGATAAAAATAAGCCTCTATGACACGATAAAAAATGATAGAAACGGTCAACGAGCTTCCGGCCGAATTTGATTTGGATGAGTTGATGGAACGTTTAATCTTTGTTGAAAAAGTGGAAAAGGGACTACGGCAATTGGATGAAGGAAATATAGTTGCACGCGAAGTTGTCAAAGAAAAAGTTAAACAATGGGGAAAACAATTTGGTCAGAAATTGCTATTATGACTTGAGACTGATTCATGATTACATTTCCCAAGAATTAATAGAAGGAAATTATCGTATTGTTATAAAAGATATCCTGATTACGTTGGCATTGTACGTGTACATCATTCAGCAAGAGTCTTAAAAGAATTTGATTATTATTAACTTATGTTACGCAAAACTAAAAATTTGACTTCATCGCGAGTTCCAGCGGAGGTGGTGGGAAGGGCGAAGCGATCCCCTAACCGGAGATTACTTCACGCAAACACACAAATCCATCACAGGTGCTTGCAATGACGTTCTTAACTTTGCCTAAGTCCAATTATTAAGCTAAATGAAAGCAATCTGGTGGAAAGTTATTAGCGTTATTTTACTTGGCTACACAATTGTAGGAGGCCTTCTTATTGATGTCCCACGGCTGAATATCGTGAACGAAACTATTCGTGCCTTGTATTTTCATGTGCCCATGTGGTTTGGCATGGTGGTATTGTTTCTCACTTCGTGTATTTATGGTATTAAATACTTGCACGAACCCAATTTTAAAAATGATGTCTATTCCGTTGAGTTTGCCAACGTGGGATTGGTCTTCGGGGTACTCGGCATCGTCACGGGCATGATCTGGGCAAATTACACTTGGGGTTCGCCCTGGCATGGTGACCCGAAGCAAAATGGTGCTGCCATTGCCCTCCTCGTATATCTCGCTTATTTTATTTTGAGGGGCTCAGTTAATAATGAAGAGCAACGCGCGCGGTTAAGTGCCGTGTATAATATTTTTGCATTTGTGGCGATGATCCCTTTGCTTTTCATTATCCCTAGGATGACGAGCAGTATGCATCCCGGAAACGGTGGAAATCCAGGTTTTAATACCTATGACCTTGACAGCAGAATGCGGATGGTGTTCTATCCAGCTGTGATAGGATGGATTTTGTTAGGCGTTTGGATCACTACCCTTCGAATTCGTATGAGATTAGTAGAGGAAAAAATTAATGACCTTGAAGATGAAAAAAACAGCTAAAATCTTATTAAGTCTGCTTTTGCTCGTAAACCCAATGTTATTTGCACAGGATGCTAAAATGGCTGATACGATGCGGGCAGAAGGGAAAATTTATGTAGTGGTTGCGGTTATTTTAGTGATTTTCATTGGGTTAATCGCCTTCCTGGTATCTACCGATCGAAAAGTTTCTAATCTTGAGAAACGACTGAAATAAGGATTGCTCGATTCTTGATACTGGATTCTGGTCTCTGGATTCTCGGCATTTAGATTCTGGAGACATGCCAGGAAAGCAATTTCATCTTTGTGCCTTAGGGTCTTTGTGGCAAGGTTTCTATTAGCTAATTGTCTAATTTTGTTTTTTTTAACAAGGTATGAAATGGCCATTTAGGAAGCTCAAGAAGTAACAGAGTGATAATCCGGCCATTACATGTGACCTTAGAAATAAATATTAACCTATGAAACGATCTCACATCATCGCCATAGTTGTCATTGCAGCAGCAATTGCCATTATCATCGCGACCGCTGGTGATGCCAGCACCTATGTAAATTTTGACCAGGCCTATCAAATGGCCTCCACAGGCAACAGCTCCCAAATTCATGTGGTTGGGGAATTAAAAAAAGAAAATGGTCAAATCGTTGGCCTGAAAAATAGTGACGATAAACTTTCGTTCTCTTTTATCTTGGTGGATGACCATAAAAAAGAACAAAAAGTAATTTACAATGAACCGATGCCCCCTGATTTTCTGCGAAGCGAAAAAGTAGTCGTGATCGGTAATTATGAAAACAATCAATTCATCGCGAAGAAGATTCTCCTAAAGTGTCCAAGCAAATACCAGGATCAGAAACTTGTTAAGAGTTAATAGTTATTCGTTAATCGGAATTCACTATTAACTTAATAACTTATAACCATTAACTATCGCATGCACTATTTCATAGGCAATCTCGGCCACATTTTTGTCATTGCAGCCCTTGTCACCTCCGTAGTTTCCGCTTTTGCTTATTGGAAATGTTTTTATTCTACCGATAATTTGGAAACAGAAGGTTGGAGAAAAAATGCGAGGATAGCCTTTTATCTTCATGGCATTTCGGTGTTAGGCATTGTGGCAGTTCTATTCTTCATCATCTACCAACATTACTTTGAATACCATTACGCATACAGTCACTCCTCGCTCCATTTACCCGGACAGTATATGGTCTCTTGTTTTTGGGAAGGCCAGGAGGGAAGCTTTTTATTATGGATGTTTTGGCAGGCCGTTATAGGCATCATCCTGATTCATACCCAGCGCAAATGGGAAGCTCCTGCAATGGTGGTCTTTGCCTTAGTCCAGGCATTTCTCGCTTCTATGATATTAGGTGTGGTTATTCCCTATGCCGATTTCAAAATCGGAAGTTCGCCTTTTATTTTATTACGGGATGCTCTTAGCGATCCGATATTCAAAGTCAACCCAGATTTTATTCCTAAAGATGGACATGGATTAAATCCTCTATTGCAAAACTATTGGATGGTCATCCACCCGCCAACACTCTTTCTGGGCTTTGCGCTCACCTTGCCCCCTTTCGCATTTTGCATCGCGGGACTGTGGCTAAAGAAATATTCGGAATGGATAAAACCAGCATTGCCTTGGGCACTACTTGGCGGGGCTATTCTTGGTCTCGGCATTTTAATGGGCGGCTACTGGGCGTATGAAACACTAAGCTTTGGTGGCTACTGGAATTGGGATCCGGTAGAAAATGCAGTGTATGTACCGTGGCTCATTCTCATTGCAGCCATTCACGTGATGATGACCTACAAGAACAGCGGAACGGCTCTAAAAGCTTCCATTATTTTAGCCATCTCCGTTTTTATTTTGATTTTGTATTCCACTTTCCTAACCCGAAGTGGAATTTTAGGTGATGCCTCCGTCCATTCTTTTACGGATCTTGGGCTTTCGGGACAACTCCTCCTTTATCTGCTATTCTTTACGGTAGGGGCATTGGTTCTGGTCGCCATTAACTGGAAAAAGATTCCGTCCACTGAAAAAGAAATCTCTACCTATTCTCGGGAATTTTGGGTTTTCCTTGGTGCTACTACCTTATGCCTCATGGGCTTCCAGGTATTAATGCCCACGTCCATTCCGGTTTACAATAAAATCATCGACCTCTTTGGTGGCCATTCCAACCTGGCACCTCCGGCCAATCAAATTGAATTTTATTCCAAGTTCCAATTATGGTTTGGTGTAGCCGTGGCCCTTATTTCAGGCACCGGGCAGTTCTTCTGGTGGAAGAAACTGGAGAAAGAAAAATTGAAAACTGAATTGCTTACCCCTGTTCTCGTTTCACTAATAATATTTGCATTGATTATTTCAATTGCCAAAGTGTATAACCCGGTTTACATGGCACTTACACTTGCTGGAGTCTACCTTATCGTCTCTAATGTAAAGGTTCTTTTGTCAGTGGTGAAAGTTAAACCTGGTCTATCCGGAGGTGCCGTTGCTCATATTGGTATCGGCTTGATGCTGATTGGAATATTGTTTTCTGCCGGTTATTCTAAAATTGTTTCGCTCAATAGTAGTGGGCTCATCGTAAATAAAGAAATGGGAACAGAATTCAATCGTGATAACCTGTTGCTGTTCATCAATGAGCCAAAAACGATGGCCGGTTATGAAATCGAATACCGCAGTGAAAATTTAGAGTTTAGAAACGAAAACGGATACGTTCGAAAAAACGATATCGACCCAACATCAGATCCTTACCGCGTAGTGGCGAATAAAGAAATCCTTTTTGAAGGCAAAAAATTGTATAACGCCCGAGACACGTTTGAGATCTATCCGGAAAATACCTTTTATGAAATTGAGATGAGGCGAAATGGGAAAGTGGCCGCCACGCTTTATCCAAGGATTCAAATCAACCCGGCCATGGGAGGCTTCCTTGCCTCACCTGATATTAAGAAAAATTTCGACCGTGATATATACACCCATGTGTCGGCCATGATGAGCCGTGACGAAGAACCAAATTGGGGAAAGACGGAAGAGTTTAAAGTGAAAATTGGGCAACAGTTTTTTGTGAACGATTATGTGGCTGTATTGGAAGAAGTGAAACGTATCGACCAAATAGAAGGAATCGAATTAGGTGACGAGGACGTTGCCGTTAAAGCGAAAATAAAAATTCAGGGTGAGCACGAGTCTTTTTATGCTGAGCCGATTTTCCTTATCCGCAACAAAAGCGAAGTAGGTCGTATCCCTGCCGAAATCAACGACCTCGGAATCCGTATAGCCTTGTTAAACATTCATCCCCAGACGGCTGAATTTACTTTAGGTACGAACAGACGCCAAAAAGATTGGGTAGTGATTAAGGCGATAGAAAAACCCTTTATCAATGTGCTGTGGCTTGGCACAGGTGTTTTAATGATTGGGTTTTGTATGGCGATGGTGAGACGGTTCAGGGAAGAGAAGTAGCAGTAAGCAGTTACCAGTAGGCAGGGCATGCTGCGCACAACGGGATGCCGGAAGGTGTTGATGTTTCACTTGAACGATTGGGATGCACGTCTGGCATGACAGTATTAATTCAAAAAATACGCTTCGGGTATTTTACCGCTGTTAAGAACAGTCCTTCCGCTGGCACGTTCATGCCCGCTTTCTTTCTGTCTTTGCTGTGAATAATAGCTTGAAATTCCTTAAACGAAATTTTTCCGGTACCCACATCGAGCAAGGTTCCTACAATGGCGCGCACCATTCCTCTTAAGAACCGGTTGGCGGTGATAGAAAAAATAAGAACATCGCCCTTCTTCGTCCACTTTGCTTTTTTAATCGTGCACCGAAAATGGTTGACATCGGTTTTTACTTTGCTAAAACTGGTGAAGTCATGTTCCCCAATTAACAGTGAAGCAGCAGCATTCATGATCTCCACGTTTACCGGCTTAAAAAGATAATAGGCTCGCCCAACCAGCAATGGATTTTTTTTGGCGGTGATATGATATTCGTAAGAGCGTTCAAAGGCGTCATAACGCGCATGGGCATTTGATTTTGCTTTCTTAATCGACCGAATCGCAATATCTTTTGGCAAAAGCGAATTGAGGCGGACCAATAAAATATCCCTATCAATAGGTTTTTCAATATCAGCATGAAAAAATTGCTGCACACAATGCACACCACTGTCGGTGCGGCCGCTACCCACAATTGAAACTTTTTCGCGTAAGAGCTTGCTTAGCGCTTCCTCTACCACCTGCTGCACCCCCAAGGCGTTCATCTGGTTTTGCCAGCCCGCGTAGCTTGATCCATCGTAGGTGATCTCAAAAAAGTAGCGCATGGACAAAAATAGTTATCCGTTATCCGTTAGTTCTAAACCATGTTTCGAAAATAGTTTCCATTTATTTTGGATTATTATTTGATCGGTGAAGTGTCCAATGGCCGCATGAAGTAAGCAGTACTTAGATAAGTTCCAAACAAATTTTTGGGGAAGGAAATCAAGTGCTGAATGGCAACTGCGTTTGAGCGTATTAATTCCTCAATATATTTTGTGGATGAATTCTTGGGTCACTATGGTAAAGTCATTTTCAAGGGCGAATTTCCAAACAGCATAATCATCTTCGTTCGCCAAATTAACTGTTTTCACATGGCTAGCATTTGGGAAAATATCAGTTAATCGATGTACTAATTTGTGGGATACATTTTGATCAAATAAAAGCTTCATTGAGCAATAACGGTTGCTATGGCTTCACGATCCGCAGCAAACATCAGGGCAGCTGTAATGTCATTGTTCGTTAGCTCCGAAAAATCTTCCAAAATTTCTTCCCGGGTCATGCCTGAGGCAAACCAATTGAGTATATCATATACCGTTATCCTCATATTTCGGATACAGGGTTTCCCCCCACGTTTGCCCGATTCAATCGTTATTATCTTTTTATAATCAATTAGCTCTTCCATAGTCAAATTTAATCTTTTGCGAGTCGACTACAAAAATCATTTTGTGACATGAAAATCGCTAGGTATTTCCAACCTAATAGTCTCCTCTCAAATTGCAAAATTCAGCAAATTGTCGCACTTGGAAGATTGACTTATTGATTCATTGATAATTAAAGGTTAGCTTTGCCCGGCAAATAACCACTCCTAATTTATTTGCCATGGCACTCAATCCCTCCAAGTTCCTTTTTGAAGCCCTCACGTACGATGATGTTCTTCTGGTGCCCGCCTACAGCGATGTACTTCCCAGAGAAACGAGCACCGAAGGCTACCTCACCAAAAACATCAAACTCAACATTCCAATCATTTCAGCGGCTATGGACACAGTAACCGAGGCCGATTTGGCTATCGGCATAGCGCTGGAAGGCGGATTGGGGTTTATTCACAAAAATATGTCTATTGGGGAGCAGGCCGAGCAGGTGAGAAAAGTAAAGCGCTCACAAAGTGGGATGATCCTCGATCCCATTACCCTTTTGGTAAACTCTACTGTTCGTGATGCCGAAAAGCTGATGCGCGAAAATAAAATCGGGGGCATTCCGGTGATTGATGGCAATGGCAAATTAGTAGGCATCATCACCAACCGCGATTTGCGCTTTCAAAAAGACATGGCGCTGCCCATCGAACAAATCATGACCAAAGAGAACCTGATCACTGCACCGGAAGGAATTACCTTAGAAAAAGCAGAAATACTTTTGCAGAGTTATAAAATTGAAAAGCTTCCGATCGTCAATAAAAAAGGAAAGCTTACCGGTTTGGTTACCTACAAGGACATCCTGAAAAAGAAAAACAAGCCCAACGCCTGCAAAGACCAATTTGGTCGGTTGCGAGTAGGGGCAGCCGTTGGCGTCACACCGGATATTATGGAAAGAATTGATGCGCTTAAAAATGCTGGAGTGGACGTAATCAGCATTGATACTGCCCATGGACACTCCAAGGGCGTAATCGATGCCGCAAAGCGCGTAAAGAAAAGATTTCCTCAATTAGAACTAGTAGTGGGCAACATTGCCACAGGCGAGGCAGCAAGAGCCTTGGCCAAGATCGGAGCCGATGCGGTAAAAGTGGGCGTGGGACCTGGAAGCATCTGCACCACCCGTGTAGTGGCAGGAGTAGGATTGCCCCAGCTTTCTGCAGTGTATGAGGCAGCAAAAGCATTAAAGGGATCGGGCACAAAAACGATTGCCGATGGGGGTATTCGCTTTTCTGGCGATGTGGTGAAAGCCCTTGCTGCGGGAGCCGATAGCGTCATGGTTGGTTCCCTCCTGGCGGGAACAGAGGAAGCGCCCGGAGAGATTATCATATACGAAGGAAGGCGTTTCAAATCCTACCGAGGCATGGGTTCCATTGAAGCCATGGAAGACGGCTCGAAAGACCGCTACTTTCAAGATGTGGAAGATGATATCAAGAAGCTCGTACCTGAAGGTATTTCTGGAAGGGTACCCTTCAAAGGCTCAGTGGGCGAGGTGCTTTATCAACTGGTAGGCGGCCTGCGTGCCGGCATGGGCTATTGCGGGGCAAAAAACCTGGAAAAGCTAAAGAATGCCAAATTTGTTAAGATCACCTCGGCAGGCGTCACCGAAAGCCATCCCCACGATGTATCAATAACCAGAGAGGCACCAAATTATAGTAGAAAGTAGATATTGACAAATTTAATGGACTATAAAGGTTTCCCACACATTTCGTTAAACAAACTTAAATCTTAGTCGCTCCTGGTGGATTGGATGAACTCAAGGTTACTTATTTCCTGTCATCCCTATTGAGTTATCAGGGGCATTGGTACTGTTTTTTTTATTTAAAACTGTATTATTCTGTCCTTTTTTAATTTAGATATTTGAGGTTAGGTTAACTCACTCCACCTATGATTCTGTCAAAACTCCTTTCATTATTTATTTAAGGATTCTTTTGAAAAAGAAAAACACACAGGCTTTCTGTATCAACGTCTATTGATGGAATAATTGTAATCTATGCAAATCAAGGTATCTTTACTACACCCCCATTTTTAGAAGTCAAATGCCATGAACCGAAAACCAAGATTTCCCTCCAGTATACGGATAGCTTTAACAATTGCGCTTGTCTGTATCCAACTCCTGTCATTCGCAGCAACGATAACAAGCACTGTAGCTGGTGGCATTTGGGGTGCGAGTGGCACTTGGGTCGGTGGGGTGGTACCAGTGGCTGGCGATGACGTTGTTATAGTGAGCACGGCAACTGTCAATCTAACTACGAATCAACCGTGCAATTCATTGACGATAAATGGGGTTCTGAATTTAAATACTAACAATAGGACACTGACTGTAGCTGGAGCAGTAACCATGAATGGCACTGCCTCCATTCAAGGTAATAACAACAATCGGGTGATCAATGCTGCTTCTTTTACAGTGGCTATGGGAGCTAGCGCTACGGTGCAGAACGTTAGACTTACCATATCCGGTGCTGCGCAGATCAACGGCACGCTCACCTTTAATACTGGAAACTCAGCCATTAAATCTTTTGGCAGTTTAACCGTTAGTAACACTGGCACATTTACCAATACCTCCAACAATGTTCCCATCACGATTAACGGAAATATGACCAATAACGGCACGTTCAGCCAAGGTACGGGATTGGTTACTTTTGGAGGTGCTACCTCCAACACGGTCACCGGTACGGCTGCGTCCACGGCTTTTGGGGGAGGGATCACGATCAACAAAGGAACTAGTCAGGCAAATGTTTTAGATGTGCAATGTGTGATCACCATGTTGGCCGGTGGCTTGACCTTGACGAACGGAACTTTCAAACTTTCAAGTGCTTCAACGATCACTGCCTTTACAAGTGACCCTGCGTTTGGAGCCAATTCCCAACTCTGGTGTAATGGAGGGACTGTTTTGGGAAGTAATACTGGGGTCTCTTTTTCAGGTCAGATTCAGGTAACAGCTGGAACATTAAACATAGGTACTTCCGTTGATAATTATTTACTTCTAAATGGAGGAACTGTCCTTATTTCCGGTGGGGTGATGAATGTTTCTGGAGAATTGACTGATTTTTTTGGGATATTCTCAGGAAATTTTATTATGTCAAATGGAACTTGCAACGTCAACACTGTTGGGTCAACGTTTGACTATCCTTTCGACATCAGTTCTGGTGCCTCACAGTTTTCAATGACCGGAGGAGCATTGGTGATTCAGAATGCTGGTACGGTTGTGGCCAATGCTGGCTATTTTAATTATGCAGGAACGTCAACTTTTTCTGGTGGAACTTTGCAAATAGGAAACGCATCCACCAATGCCTCAAGTACCATTGGAATTGATACTACTAATCCAATCGGCAACCTGACTGTCAATAGTGCCAACGCTACCGCCCAGGTTCAAACTCAGGCGATCGTGGTCTCCAATAATGTGATCATTTCATCAGGCGCACTTACGGCCAATGGATTTGATATTTCCGCGGGGGGCAACTGGACCAATAACGGAATCTTCACGCCAACCAATGCAACAGTAACACTCAACGGAGCTGCCCAGACCTTCAGCGGCAACCCAGGCTTCTTTTATAATCTCACCCTTGGCGGCTCCGGAACCAAAACGTTTGGCGTGGTCGCCACCATTGCCAGCAACCTGGCAATTGGCACGGGTGTGGTGGCTAATTTGGGAACGATTACTACGCACACTACAAGGACACTTTCACTCGGAGGCAATGGGCAACTCCCAGGGTCTTATGGAAGTACTTCTTCGGCAGCCACAATTCCAAACAACACTTATTTTACGTCCGGCACTACGGGGGTTTTGAATGTTTCCAATATCCTTTATTACTCCAGGCAAACAGGCAATTGGAATTCGTCTTCAACCTGGTCAACTGTAACCTATGCCAATGCCACAAATATCGGCACCTTCCCGGTTGCTGGTGATGTGGTGAACATTGGGGGCGGCAGCTTCACGATTACAGTAAATGTAAATTCAGCGTGTAACAGTATATCGTATCAATCGAATGTCTCTTTTTCCCCAGTCGTAACTGTCAGCTCAGGAAGCACCTTGAATGTTTCTGGGGCAATTACGATACCGCGGGCAAGTAACGTAAACCCGGATATTAACACCTTTGACGTTGGTGCTGGGACATTGAATGTTGGGAGTATAGCTTTTACCAATAGTGGTGGAGCCAACCGACATCAGGTAACTATTTCAACAGGCACTGCTACCGTGAGTGGTGACGTTACAGCCGACATAGGTAGTTTCGGAAGCCCTACCATTACTTTTACGGGTGCGGGTGTCTTGAATTTAGCTGGTGCTTTCCTCAATTCTTTCAACGGTACACTAAACGTTGCAGCAAACTGTACAGTAAACTACAATGGGGCCGCTCAAACCGTAGGCGACTTTACTTACAGTAACCTTACCCTATCAGGCAGCGGTACGAAAGATTTATCCACAGCCATTTTCAACTTTATCTCGGCATCCAATAATTTTGTGATGAGCGGCACGGCCAGTGCCACAGCCGCGTATGTCCTTACCGTTGGAGGTTCAGTTACTTTAGGGGCGGGCACTAGTTTTACTGCGGGCGCATTCACCCATACCGTGGGCGGCAACTGGACCAATAACGGAGCTACCTTTAACAATGCAGGCAGCACAATCAGCTTAGTCGGTGGAGCGCAAACAATTGGTGGAAGCAGTTCGACAACATTCAACAATCTAATTTTGGCTGGAACAGGAAGCAGTACTAAAACATTTGGTGTTGCTACAATTGTTGCCGCAAATCTTTCCCAAGCCAATACGATTGTGATTAACCCGGGATCTATTATCACTCACACAGCACAAACCTACACGTACAACGGAGCCGGTCAGGTTGCAGGTTCTTGGGGCAGTATATCTTCTGCGGCTACCAACAAAACCAATACTAATTTTACTGCTGGCACTACCGGAATATTGAACGTGAGCGGCCGACAGTATTACTCTATTGCTAATGCAAACTGGGCTATCAATAGCACTTGGTCAACCGTAGGGTTTGGCGGTGCGGCAGCTACTTCTTTTCCAGGATCTAATGATATTGTAAACATCGGAAGAGGTTTCACGGTAACGGTGGCAGCAAATGCAACTTGTAATTCGCTCATTTTTGAATCTGGAAATACTTTTAATAGCACGGTCAGCATCAATTCGGGATTTACGTTGGCAGTTTCCGGAGCGATCATTATTCCTCGGGGCAGCACGGGTGGCCCAGGTTATACAAATACATTGGCGGTTGGAAATGGTTCATTGACAGGAGGAAGTTTGGATTTTCCCAACGGATGGAGTTTTCAGTTACACGTGCTGTCCATTAACAACGGAACGGCCACGATCACCGGTGATATAACCAAGAGCGCACCAGTAGGCTTTGGTACTAGTGCCACCATCACCTTTACGGGCACAGGGCTACTAAATGTGGCGGGGGCATTCCTCAATTCAACGAATGCAACACTTAACCAAGGCACGGGGACAGTGAATTACAATGGAGCCGTTGCACAAACCATTGGCGATTTCACTTATTACAACCTTACCCTGAACAATACATTTGCCACTGCCCCTCAGTTCACCCTGTTTGGCAATACCACCGTAACTAATATACTTACCATGACTTCCGGGGTTGTAAACTTGGCCGGTTCTACACTCACAAGTTCTCTGGGTGCTTCAGGGGCTTTGGCACACAGCCTTGCCTCCACAAGTGGTTGGCTTTATGGAGGTACGTTTACGCGTTCGTTTCCAACAACCGCCATCACCGTGGGCACTACCACAGATGGGTTGATGCCCATGGGTACTTCCGCTAACTTCCGTCCCTTTTTCTTCGGCAAAACAAATACGGGCGGAAGTGCCGGAACGATCAGCATGACCCATACTGACCCCTCCACTACCACCACAGGTCTCAGCATCCCGGATACAAGCCCGGTGGCCACCATCATCATCCGGAACAACGCGGTGTGGAACAGCACCCTTACGGGAGGTACAGGGGCTACCTTCGGCATACGCTATGGTGGCACAGGGTTAGGAACAGTAGCTTCCTTAAATGATGTGCGGTCCATGCTGGTGGGCTCTGTGATCGGGACTAATGTAACGGCCACCACAGTATCTACCTCCGATCCCCGCGTGGAGCGGTCTGGCCTCACAGCCGCCCAACTATCCAATGGTTTTTATGTGGGGTCTACCAATTCGGCCACCTCGTTGCCCATCGAGCTCGTCTCGTTCACCGGCACTGCACAAAAATATGGGGTCGACCTAAAGTGGAGTACTGCCTCTGAATTGAACAATGATTACTTCACGGTTTTGCGTTCCTCCACAGGCACCAACTTTGAATCTATTGGAACCGTGAAGGGAAATGGCACCACCAATAGTGCACACAGCTATTCCCTCACGGACTTCAAACCGCTTATCGGAAAAAATTACTATCGACTGAAGCAAACTGATTTCGATGGAAATACCACGACTACAGAAACCATAGTTGTAAATGTGTTAAGTCTTGATCCGATGGCAAGTCTTTACCCAAATCCTGTTTCGCAAAATCAATTGCTCAATCTTGAGATTTATGCCCTTCAACCCAACGTTCCTGCTGAATTGCAGATCATTAATATGCAAGGCGTAAGCCTTAGCAGCGCGACCGTTCAAACGGATGCGGATGGTACACTTAAAACTACCCTTTCACCCGCTAACCTTACTCCGGGGCTTTATATTTTGAAGGTTCAAGCAACACATTTCAAGTTTATAGTCGAGTAAAGGCTTAATTTAGGAGCTGTTGTCTATATTGCAATTTTATAAATATCATTTATATTTGTAATATATAAATATAAAATGGCAACATTTACGAGTACCCTCTCCGATGAACTACTACTTCAGCTAACCGAAAAGGCCAAATCTTTGTCACTGCCCAAAAATAAACTGATAGAAACAGCCCTTCGACTCTATCTTGAGCATTTGGAAAAGGCAGAATATGTAAAATCATATAAACTGGCAGCTGAAGATAAAGACATGCAGCTTCTTGCCGAAGAAGGGCTGGCCGATTACTTTAGTCAGTTGGAGAAATGATTCAAGGCGAGATTTGGTATGCTGACCTTAATTCCGCTAAGGGGAGTAAACAAGCTGGTTTACGGCAGGTGGTAATCGTGAGTGGCAATTTATTAAATCGGCATCTTCCAATAGTCATTGTGATGCCTTTGACAACCAAGATCAAAAAATACAAGGGCAACCCCATTCTCGAACCAAACTCAACCAATGGCCTATCAGCAATTTCTGAAATGTTAGTCTTTCATGTCCGGTCTGTTTCAAAAGACCGACTGGTAAGAAAGGTTGGAAATATCGAAGAGAACGAACTGAAATATTCCATCAAAACCCTAAATGATATTTTGAGGTACAACTAAGACTAATAAAAACATCCTTTAAAATTCGTTATGAACATTTTAATCATCGGCAATGGCGGGCGCGAACATGCCTTCGCCTGGAAAATAAAACAAAGCCCACTTTGCACTAATTTATTTGTTGCACCCGGCAATGCGGGCACAGCCTTAGTCGCTAACAATATTGCCATTGCAGTAGATGACTTCCACCATCTTGGCGCTTTTTGCCTTGGTCAAAAAATTGATTTAGTGCTGGTTGGCCCCGAAGTACCTTTAGTAAAAGGAATTCGCGATTATTTCGAAGCCGATGCCCAGCTTAAAAATATTTTGATGGTGGGGCCAGGGAAAAAAGGCGCACAGTTGGAAGGCAGCAAGGATTTTTCAAAACAATTTATGCTCCGGCATAATGTGCCCACTGCTAAAGCAAAAACTTTTCTCGCTAACGAAACGAAAGAAGCACAAAAATATGTGGAAGGTTTTCAGCCGCCCATCGTGTTGAAAGCCGATGGACTGGCGGCAGGAAAAGGCGTAGTGATCGCAAACTCCATAGTTGAGGCTAAAACGGCCATCCAAGAAATGTTAGCAGAGAAAAAATTCGGTGAAGCCAGCGCAAAAGTCCTTATCGAAGAATTTTTGGACGGCATTGAGCTTTCTGTTTTTGTGTTGACGGACGGCACCAGTTACGTGATTTTGCCTGAGGCGAAAGACTACAAAAGAATTGGAGACAATGATTCAGGGCCGAATACCGGAGGAATGGGTTCGGTTTCCCCAGTACCTTTTGCCGATACGGCCTTCATGAAAAAAGTGGAAGACAGAATCATTAAACCAACCGTGGAGGGATTAAAAAAAGAAGGCATTCCTTATCGCGGTTTTATTTTCATTGGACTGATGAAAGTGAAAGATGAACCCTACGTAATAGAATACAACGCACGCATGGGCGATCCGGAAACACAGTCGGTTTTGTTGCGTCTCAAGAATGATTTGGTGGAGTTGTTAGTGACTTGTGCAAAAGAGGAATTAAAAAATTATTCTATTGAAATTGATCCAGCGTATGCTGTGTCGGTGGTAATGACAGCCGGCGGTTACCCTGAAAAGTATAATAAAGGCGATGTTATTTCGGGATTAGAGAATACTTCTTCTCACGTATTTCATGCGGGAACAAAAAGTGCAAACGGAAAAAATTTTACCGATGGAGGGCGTGTGCTGGCGGTAACAGGGAAAGGGAGGGATTTGAAAACAGCTATCTCCAACTGTTATGATTCGGTAAAGAAAATAAGCTGGAAGGATTCCTACTATCGAAAAGACATTGGGCAAGACTTGCTTGATTTGCAATGAAAAATAGTGGAGGTTTGATTCTGGATGCTGGATTCTCGATTCTGGTTGCTAGCATCTAGCTTCGGCTCACACTTGCCCAAGCCACCCCAACACTGTAACTTTAAGTTTTTAAAATTCAGAAATACCTATGGGCTGTGCTTGTGGAACAAAGAAAGACGGAAAGGTAGGCGGATGCAAAAATAATGGAGCATGCGGCACTGGTGGTTGCAACAAAATGAATGTGTTCGATTGGCTCAGTAATATGGATATGCCAAAAGAAGGACGTTTCGATGTGGCTGAAATCCGATTTAAAAATGGAAGAAAAGATTTTTATAGAAATACGGAAAAGTTGACCTTACACACGGGTGATGCCGTGGTGGTGGAAACGCAAACCGGCCATCATATCGGTTACGTTTCTCTTCAGGGTGAATTGGTGCGATTGCAAATGCAGAAAAAGAAGGTGGCCAATGACGAAGAGATTCCCAAGGTCTATCGGATGGCGCACACCAAAGACTTAGAGAAACATGAGGAGGTAAAGAATAGAGAATTGCCTTCCCTTTACCGGGCGCGGGAAATTATTCGAGAGATGAAATTGGGAATGAAGCTTTCTGATGTAGAGTTTCAGGCGGATAATAGCAAAGCTGTATTTTTTTATTCTGCGGATGAACGGGTAGACTTTCGGGAACTGATTAAAATCCTTGCCGGTGAATTTAGAGTGCGGGTAGAAATGCGCCAGATTAGTCTGCGGCAAGAGGCGGGGCGCATTGGGGGAATTGGCGTTTGTGGCCGTGAGCTTTGCTGCTCTACTTGGCTCAGCGACTTTAAAAATGTAGCCACCAGTGCGGCACGCTATCAAAACTTATCGCTCAACCCGAGCAAGCTCTCCGGGCAGTGCGGCCGGTTAAAGTGTTGCCTAAATTATGAATTGGAAACTTACATGGATGCATTGAAGTACATCCCTGACATTGAAGCGCCTCTGCTCACGGAGAAAGGCGAAGCCAAACTTCAAAAGACCGACATCTTTCGAAAGATCATGTGGTTTGCTTTCAAAGATGAAAATAATTGGTATGCCCTGAATGTCGATCGCGTCAATGAAATTTTGGAGTTGAATCGGCAAGGGAAAAAACCGGCAAGCCTTGTGTTAAATGAAGTGGAAGTTAAAATTCCAATCGCTACGTTGAACAGTGATTTGGAAACAATGGATAAAAAATTTCAAAACAAGGGAAGAAATAAAAATAAGAATCAAAACCGCGGTAGGAATGACAATCGGGGTAACCGCAATCCTAACCAGCGTAACAATCCTAACCCACCAAACCCCAATTCACCGAACACTAATCGACCAAACCCGAATAGACCGAATCCTAATAAACCGAATCCTAACCGACCGAAGCCCAATAGGCCAAATCCTAACCGACCAAACCCTAATCGACCGAACAACCCCCAAGGATGAAAAGCCGTGTTCTCATTGTGGTTGCGGCTCTACTGATATTGGTTGGCTGTAATTCAAATAGGGTATTTGAAGACAACGTTGAGTTCAAGGAAAGGGCATGGCAGATCAATGAGCCTGCACGATTTCAATTTCATATTTCGGATACTACTAAAAAATACAACCTGCTTTTAAATATTCGTAATTCCCTGAATTATCCCTATGCCCGATTATTTGTGAATTACGAATTGTTAGCGCAAGACAGTGCTTCTCTTGCCAAGAAAATGATTGCCAATTATCTGTTTGATCAAAAAACTGGAAAGCCTTTTGGCACAAGCGGCATTGGCGACATCTACGATCACCAATTTCCAATTCTCACCAATTATTCTTTTAAGAAAGTAGGGGAGTATAAAATGAAGCTTCAGCAGTTTATGCGAATGGATACCATCCCTGGAATCATAGCAGTGGGCATTCGTGTAGAAAAAGCCGAAGATAAAAATTAGTATTTTATCCATCCGCACTGACCACCGATCATTTCGGCCTGTGAGACACAGGCGGAGGGATTGGGGTAACACAACGTGAAGCAGCTTTTAATTTTCATTCATTTAGATCAGCTTTTCACTGAGTCGAAAAGAATTAGCTATCCGTTAAATTCAGTCAAAATCTTTTGTACCTCCCCTTTCTTTAGTCGAGGCCCCCACTGTCGCACTACATGAGAGGAAGCCAACGAGGCCAGTTTACCTGAGCCAGCAAAACTATGCCCGTGCGTAATGCCATAAAGAAAGGCGCCAGCAAACATATCCCCGGCACCGTTGGTATCCACGGCACTTGCTGGGTACGGCTCTATGTTAATGAAGGTGTCACCATCGTACACGATTGCCCCGTTAGAACCTTGCGTAATAACAAAACGTTTGGCCACTTGTTTTAATTTTTCGCGTGCGTTCACAATCGACTCGGTGCCGGTGAAAATCATCGCCTCTTCATCGTTACAAAATAATAGATCCACACTGGCACCCACGATTTCTTCCATTTGCTTAGAAAAATATTTTACCATGCTGGGGTCAGAGAAGGTGAGGGCCACATCAGTTTTGTTTTTTTCTGCAATTTTTTTTGTCTCTTTCATCGCCTCAAATCCCTTTGGACTTGATACTAAGTAACCTTCCAGGTAAACGTACTGGGAATTTTTTATCGCAGTTTCATCCACATGTTCGGGTGCTAAAAAAGAACTGACACCTAAAAATGTATTCATTGTGCGCTGCGCATCTGGTGAAGTCATTACTAAACAACGACCCGAATGACCTTCGGGACAGTGTTCAAATTTTAAATTGGTATGCACGTCATGATTTTTCAAATCCTCAAGAAAAAATTTACCAAGTTCATCGTGGGCAACCAGGCAGGCGTAAAAGCTTTTTCCACCAAATTGGTTTAAGGCCACTACCGTGTTGCCCGCAGATCCTCCTCCAGACATCTTACTTTTTTTCATGTCAATAGCGCCCATCAAATGAAGTTGACGTTTCTCATCTACGAGCGTCATCACCCCTTTCTCTACTTCATTTTTTTCAAAGAAATCATGATCCACTTCGGTTACAATATCAACAATGGCATTTCCAATGCCGAATACGTTATACTTCATGTGTTTTCAATTTAGGAGTGGCTTAAAAATTAAGATTAACAATAGTGGTAGGTATTATCACATCGAATTTAGCCAACAATCAATTTTTGTCCTGGCTTAAGCCTGCTTCCTTTAAGATTATTGAGGCTTTTTAATTTTTCGATCGTAATGCCGGGAAGTTTTTTCGAAATATCCCAAAGCGTATCGCCAGGCTGTACAATGTACATCTTGGAATCGTCAGAAGGCTCTGCAGCAGAGGAAGCAGAGGTTGTATTAACGATTGAGGGAATGGGTTTAGCAACATAATTTGGTGTTATCCAAATGGTCAATCGCTGGCCCGTACGGATCATATTTCCATTCAGATTATTCCACTCTTTGAGGTTGCTTACACTCACGGCAAAGCGTTGAGCAATAAGACTTAAGGCATCACCATATTGAACGTAATAAACATCTCGCTCACGTCCGTAAGTATTATTTGACATTGCTTTGGCCACTGCTTCGAATTCTTTCTCTCCGGCAGCCACTGAATCTAAAATTTCTTTTCTGTTAAAGGCCAAGATTTCCTTTGCTCTATGGGGTATCCTAATCGTGCGAACTTTGTCATCAGCCGGGACAACATTCCTTTTAAAGTGGGGATTTAAAAACTGCAGGTCCTCCGGACATATTCCCGTAAGGTTTGCAAACGTTTCAAAGTGAAAAAACCGATCGACAGTTAAGGTGTCATGAGGACTAAATTTTTCGCGCGCACTTTCATAAATGTTGTGCTCTTCAGCATAATTCACGGCATAGATCACCGCAATAAACTGAGGTACGTAGGATCGCGTTTCACGCGGCAGATAAGGATAGATTTCCCAAAATGTTTTTTTGTAACCCGATCTCCGAATGGCCCTTTTTACTGTGCCAGGCCCTGAATTGTAAGCGGCTAATGCCAAATGCCAATCGTGAAAGATAGAATACAATTGACCTAGGTAATGACAAGCTGCATCCGTAGCTTTTTCTGGGTTCATTCGATCATCAGTAAACCAATCACTCCTCAAGCTAAAATACCTGCCTGTGCTAGACATGAATTGCCACAAACCTACTGCCCGAGCAACGGAAATGGCTTTGGGGTTAAGGCCGGATTCTATTATAGATAGATATTTTAGTTCTTCGGGTAGGTTATTTTCCTTCAGTTTTTTCTCAAATAAAGGGAAATACAAGTCCTTCCTCCGTAAGGTCATGCGGATGTATTCGCGGTCGCGTACTGTAAAATAGTCGATGAAACCGTGAACCTTGCTATTGTAAGTCAATTCAATAGTTTGCTGAAGGCATCCCAGCCTATCGGCAATTAGCTCGGGAGATTCATCCGCTGGAATGTATTCTAAATCCGAGGGAAGGCTTACCAGTTCAGTTTTGACGGTATCCTTCAAGACCAAAGAGTCAATCACCAGATTTTGTGAGATTACAAGCGTATCCTTTTCAAGGACAGACTGTGCCGTACTTTGCCCGAAACCCAATCCTAATAAAAAAAGAAGCGTAACCTTTTTCATTTCATTTTCAAAACTTGATCAGAAAACTGTAGTAATTTACTTTCCTCAAAATCATCAGCCACTAGTTGCAACCCAATCGGCAGCCCCAGTTCATCTTTCCCGCAAGGAATTGAAATAGCTGGAACACCGGCCACATTAGCTTGAACGGAAAATAAGTCTGCAAGATACATCGAAACGGGATTATCAGAATGCCTCCCCAATTTGAAGGCGGTTGTTGGCGCAGTGGGCATCAGGATGAAGTCGTATTCTTTAAAGATTGCTTTTATTTGGTTTCGAATTAACGTTCTGACTTGTTGTGCCTTGGCATAATACGCATCGTAGTAACTCGCACTCAAAACAAAAGTGCCTAATAAAATCCTACGTTGTACTTCCTTACCAAAACCTTCACTTCTTGTTTTTTTATAAAGAGAAGTCACATCATTAATATTCTTACTTCGGTATCCATATCGAACGCCATCGTAGCGCGATAAATTAGAACTGGCTTCGGCCGTAGCTAAAATATAATATGTTGGCAACACATATTCATTCAGTGGAAAATCAATGGCGTTAACGGTATGCCCTTTCGCTTTTAGCTGCTGAATTTTTTCAAGGATCGCGTCCTTGATTTCTGGCTGCAAAGCGTTGTTTTCGATCGTATCGTTCATATATGCGATCTTGAATTTTCTTTCTGTTGCACTTCTCATTTCTTTCGAATAGGAAGGCACTTCTCTTCTTGATACGGTACTGTCAAATTCATCAGCTCCGGCAATGACCTCGAGCACTAAGCCAATGTCATCCATGTGCTTTGAGATAATTCCGATGCAATCAAAGGATGATGCATAGGCGGCTAATCCATAACGGGAAATACGAGAGTAGGTAGGCTTCAATCCAATGAGTCCGCAAAATGAAGCGGGCTGACGAACTGACCCACCCGTATCGGTACCCAAAGACACTTGGCACATTCCGGCCTGAACGGATACAGCAGAGCCACCCGAAGAGCCACCCGAAACCCTTGAAGGATCCAGGTCATTTCGTACAGGCCCGAAAGCGGAATTTTCATTGGAAGAGCCCATGCCAAATTCGTCACAATTTTGTCGCCCGATAATTATTGCATCTTCGTCTAGTAAACGTTGAACAGCGGTAGCGCTATATTGAGAAATAAACCCATCGAGAATTTTGCTGCCTCCTTGCAAAGGATGGTCTTTATAACAAAGGAGATCTTTTATGCCAATAACGAGACCAGCGAGTCTTCCGGCCGTGCCTTTATTGATTTTTTTGTCAACTTCATTTGCTCGTTGCAAAGCCTGATCCTGATACACTCCTAAAAAAGCATTGAGCTCTTTCTTCTGTTCGATAACACTCAGGTGAGCTTGCACGATCCTCATGCAAGTAAGTTCTTTACTATCGAGAGAATGACGGATTTGAGAGTAGCTTAGCGACTCCAAAGGGGATTACTTCTCGTCAATCTTGGGCACTTCTTTGCCGGCCTCATCCACTTCCTTCTTCACGTCTTTCACGGCATCTTTAAATTCGCGGATGCCTTTGCCAAGACCTTTGGCAAATTCTGGAATTTTTTTGGCGCCAAAGAAAACAAGTACAAATAAGCCGATCACTACCCACTCGCCCATCCCGGGCATTCCTATTAAAAGGATTGCGTTCATAATAGTATAATTAAGATAAGACTGTAAAATTAAGGAATTATTTTGTCAATATCGACAATTCCTAACGTTGATGATTTTGGCGATCGGGACATTTAATCCTCAATTTCTACTATCATTTCGATCTCCACAGCGATATTTGATGGGAGCATGTACATGCCCACGGCTGAACGAGCGTGTTTCCCCTTTTCTCCGAAAAGGCTGACCATTAGATCAGAAAACCCGTTTATCACTTTGGGTTGATCGGTAAATCCTTCCGAGCAATTGACCATGCCAAATACTTTGATAATTCGTTTAACTTTATTTAAATCACCAATTTCTCCTTTTAGGGTAGAAAGCAACGCTATTCCAGTTTGTTTGGCCGCCTCATAGCCTTGTTCTAATGTTAAATCTTTACCAACCTTACCGGTGATGTTACTATTATCTGCTCTGGTTGGTCCATGCCCTGCAAAATATAATAAGTTTCCAGTACGAACTACTTTCACATACGTGCCCATTGGTTTAGTGGGAGGATAAAGCTCAATACCAAGTTCTTTCAGTTTTTTATCAAAATCGATTTTTTGTGCTTTTACCTGAAGTACAAAGCCCACGATTATTGCGGAGAGGATATACTTTCTCATCTATTTGAATTTTAGAATTTTCTAGCGAACTGACGCCAAGGGAAAACCAATTTGAGCCCGCGCTTATTTTTGCCCGAAATATCAATAAATCCACTTTCTCCCTGCAAGTTGCCTTGAATATCCCAATAAAAAAAAGTGCCAAATTTTCCTTTATTATAAGACATAGTGGTAACGGTGGCCGTCCAGAAAAAACTATTTTGCATAGGCCAGTTCCATGTTGACAAATTAGTCATCAATGGAGAACCCACTCTGTGATTTCTCGTAGGATCGGCAAGCAGGTGAGGTATAATTGTTTTTGTAGAAGAAGGAAAAATGGGTTGCTGAAAAGAATAAGGCAATAGACCATCGAGCCGGTGCTGACCTTGCCCTTCTTGCTCGATTAAAATGCATACCATTATAATTAATAGTTTCATCTTGTAATTTTGATCAGGAAGTTACGCAATAAATTTGTTATTTCGAAGGTTCATTGAAACAACTTAGTAATCTTGAAACATGCCTGAACGATTCAGATGCCCGTGGTGTCTTAAGTTTGATCAATACATTCGTTATCACGATGAAGAATGGGGTGTGCCGGTGCACGATGATCGCAAACATTTTGAGTTTTTGATTTTAGAAGGTGCACAGGCCGGCTTGAGTTGGAGTATAATTCTAAAAAAAAGGGAAGGCTACCGAAAGAATTTTGCTGATTTTGATCCCGAAAAAGTAGCTCGGTTTTCGCTCAAGCGAATTGAAAAAATATTGACTGATCCAGGCGTTATCCGCAATAGGTTAAAAATAAATGCTGCCATAAATAATGCCAAGCTTTTTCTTCAGGTACAAAAAGAATTTGGAAGCTTTGATAAATACATTTGGCGCTTTGTAAAAGAGAAACCCATTGTAAATCGATGGAAAACTACAGCGAACATTCCTCCTACGTCAATGGAATCAGATGCGCTGAGTAAAGACTTGCGAAAACGTGGCTTTAAGTTTGTTGGCAGCACGGTGATGTATGCGCACATGCAGGCTTGTGGGTTGATCAACGATCATTTAGTAGGCTGTTTCCGGTTCAGGGAAATACAATCTTTCCCAAAAGAGCAGCCTGTTAGGGTCATCGCTCAATAACTGGCCAAGAAAATTTCTCGAAAGGTTTTAATTCGCGTACTCGCTCAAAAATTTCACGCGCATTAACCGAACATCTTCCTCGCTAAATCCTTTCAATTCAGTCATGGCTTCGTCCATGTGATCGGTATCGCTATTAAGGAAGTACTCATAGATCTCTTCTTGCTTGTTGTCATCGAGCACTTCATCAATGTAATAATCTACATTCAATTTCGTGCCGCTGTAGCAAATGTTCTCCATCTCGGTAAGTAACTCATCAAAACTCAATGACTTACTTTCAGCAATTTCTTCCAGATCAACTTTGCGATCGATCTGTTGGATAATAAAAATCTTAATTTTGGATTTGTTGATCGATGACTTTACCACCACTTCAGCGGCTGTCTCAATATCATTATCGTCAACGTATTTCTGAATCAGTTCCAAAAACGCTTTCCCGAATTTATTTACCTTGCCCATGCCCACGCCATTCACGCTGGCCATCTCATCTTTAGTGGTGGGGTAAGTGGTAGCCATTTCTTCCAGTGACGGATCCTGGAAAATCACGTAAGGTGGAAGGTCTTTTTCTTTTGCCATCTGCTTACGCAAGGCCTTTAGCATCTCAAATAACCGCTCGTCATAAGCTTTTGAGTTGATGGGAGTGCGTTCGCTGGACTCTTCATTTACTACATCGGTAGTGAAATCATGATCTTTAGCCAACTCCACCGCATGGGGTTTCTTCAAAAAGGCATGACCCTTTTTAGTTATCTTCAGCACCCCAATGTTGTCAATATCTTTTTCTAAATATTGGTAGATCAAAGTTTGACGGATCACCGATTTCCAAAAATCGGCATCTTCCGTATCCCCTTTTCCAAAGACAGCCAAATCAAAATGCGCGTAGCTTTTGACGTACTCATCTTCAATGCCCTTGATGACATTTACTAAATGGGTTAACCCAAATCGTTCATTTGTTTGCTTGACCGCCTCAAGTGCAATTTTTACAAATTGTGAGCCTTCAAAGCGCTCGCGTGGGTTAATGCAATTGTCGCACATACCACAATTGTCTTCCTTGTACTCTTCGCCAAAGTAATGAAGCAGTTGTTTTCTTCTACAAACAGGGGACTCAGCATAAAACTCCATTTCCTGCAAAAGAATACGCGCATTTTCCCGTTCTTGAACCGCTTTATCCTTGTTGAATTTTTCGAGTTTATTCAAGTCGTTGTGACTGTAGAACATCAAGCAAATGCCTTCCAGTCCATCGCGGCCGGAGCGGCCTGTTTCTTGATAGTATCCTTCTAGCGATTTAGGCACATCATAATGGATTACAAAACGAACATCCGGCTTGTCTATCCCCATGCCAAAGGCAATAGTGGCGCAAATGATATCCACTTCTTCATTCAAAAAGTTATCCTGATTTTTCATGCGCACGTCCGGATCGAGCCCTGCGTGATAAGGTGCTGCTTTGAATCCATTTACATTGAGGAGTTGTGCGATCTCTTCAACTTTTTTACGACTCAGGCAATAAATGATCCCTGATTTTCCTTTATGATCTTTTAAGAATCGGATCAATTGTTTTTTTGTCTCCTTCTTAGGCCGAACTTCATAATACAAATTCTTGCGGTTGAACGAAGAGATAAAAACATCGGCTTCTTCCATTTGCAAATTTTTCTGAATATCGAGCTGAACCTTTGGGGTAGCTGTTGCCGTAAGGGCGATCACATTCATTGTTCCCAATTGGGCGATCATGGTTTTGATCTTGCGGTACTCAGGCCGAAAATCATGCCCCCATTCTGAAATGCAATGTGCTTCATCGATAGCAATGAAAGAGATGTTCACTTTTTGCAAAAACTCAATGTTTTCTTCTTTGTTGAGCGACTCGGGCGCTACGTACAGCAATTTTATTTTGCCGGAAATACAATCTTTTCTAATTCTTGTGATTTCTCCTTTGCTTAAAGTCGAATTAAGAAAACGTGCGTCAATACCATAAGCATTTAACTGATCTACCTGATTTTTCATTAACGCAATCAAGGGGGATATGACAATAGCCAGCCCATCGGTGACCATGGCAGGCAATTGGTAACACAAGGATTTGCCAGCTCCAGTAGGCATGATCACAAAGGTATTGCGCCTACTGAGTATGTTTTTGATCACAATCTCCTGATTCCCTCGAAAACTCCCGTAACCAAATATTTCCTTGAGTTTAACCTTTAACTCGTCTTTCTCTTCTGCCACCACCATATTCTTGCTTATAAAATTTTATTTTTGAATTCTTAAAAAAAACGCTTATTTAATAGGGAGTTGAAGATAGCAATAAAATAGTGCAAATCACGCCAACGTGTAAGAAATAATTACATTTAGCATTAATAAATGCAGGTATTATTAACGGTTTAATTTTATTTAAAATTTCCTAAGATACTCTTAAAAACACGCAATATAGAATGCCAGTGTGCCTCAAGCTTGCTTAAACCGATTGCAATGAATTAGTTTTGGTGCTCGGAACGAGCTTCTTTTTTCTTTTCAAATCCATGAACCTTAATTACTTTTTTTAACTTCGGCCTCTCTTTTGGCAAAATCATGAACAAAAACTTATTCGTAGTCCTAATGGCGGGAGGAGTAGGAAGCCGCTTTTGGCCCTATAGCCGAAATTCTCGACCAAAACAATTTTTAGATGTGATGGGAACAGGCAAATCCTTGCTTCGCTCAACGTACGAGCGATTTCTTCCGGTATGTCCCCCTGAAAATATATTTGTCGTGACCCATCAAGAGCATGTCGCACTGACTTTAGAGCAATTGCCTGAATTGCACGAATCGCAAGTATTGGCTGAGCCCATGCGCAAAAACACAACTCCGTGTATCGCCTATGCCTGCCATAAAGTCAATAAAATTAATCCGAATGCTATTTTGGTTATTAGCCCAGCCGATCACCTGATTTTGAATGAAGCTGATTTTCAGGAAACCATCTTAAAGGCTGCTGAGC